>Ga0307488_10002636_pt1 | contig 15126 bp, 16 predicted proteins | sample SB02metaG_FD_202248 | JGI IMG/M metagenome (GOLD analysis project Ga0307488, IMG submission 202248) | Sea-ice brine microbial communities from Beaufort Sea near Barrow, Alaska, United States - SB 0.2 | ecosystem: Environmental > Aquatic > Marine > Coastal | place: USA: Alaska | collected... | reverse complement strand
TATTCAAAAAAAAATAAACATCTACAATACTGGTTTATGGGTATACTAGTATCATTTTTCTTACTAAATACTATACAAAATTCATGTGTTGAAAAGGAATACAAGAAACATAACAAAGATAAAACGTCTATTAGTGAACTTAGTGGTATGTGTCCATTAAGTCTAAAACCTGTTTTAGACTTATTTGATACGACTTCAATGTATGTTTGTATGATAATTATTATTGTACTTTTTTGTAAATATAAATAATTAACCATATTTTTCCGTATATTCTCTTGCAATTATATCATGTTTAATTCGGTCTTTGTTATACAATCGTGCTATTTCTGGTACTAATGGATCATCTGGATTACAGTCTGATAACAACGAAGAAATAGACATTAAAACCTTGGAAATAGTCAACGCTGGACTCCATTGGTCTTTAAGAATATCTAGACAAATTCCCCCGTGTTGATTAATATTACAATGGTAAATCCTAGTTAAGAACTTAATTTTAGGTGGATTAAACGGATAATCTGGTGGAAATAAGATACTTAGTGTAAATACACCTCCTGAATACGGAGTATCTTCTGGTCCGATGATAGTCGCTTCCCATTCACTTAGATTGTCTCCAATGGGACCAGCACTACAATTAAAAAGTGGATTTTCAGATAGATCTAATAATTCTTTTTTGATTCGTTTTAAACTAGTCATTTTAAATATTTCTTAGAAATATTTAAATAGTTTTAATCTTTTTTATTTTGTGCTATAAAATTTTCTAATTCAAGTATCATTTGTCTAACTAGATTAATAATTTTTGGGAACACATCTGGAAAATATAAATTACCATTATTAACTTCTGTCCGTATTTGTTCAAGTTCTTCATCATGACCAACTGAATGACATTCACGAATGAAATTAAGAATATTATTAGTTAACTTTTGTAAATCTTGTTGTGAATATACTTGTTTTTCAATTTGTTGACGAATAAAAGGTACATCAATTACTTCCGAAATATTTATATTGCTTGGATTAAGTGTAAGTAAAATATTTCGTATTTCATCTAGTAATTGATAGAATAAATTGTAATTGTTATCATCGTATTCAGTTTTGAATAAATCCCAAAAAGCTTTGTCATATTGTTTTTGTAATTGTTCGGTATCAATAATTACTGGACTATAAGATAGTATTTTATTAATTAAATCTTGACCACCTATTTGATTCGCTTGAACTAAAATTTCTTGTTTACACTTTTCTAATTGTTCTTTGGATTCTTCAGGGGCATTTAAGATATCTACCGTTAATGAGTGGTATTTATGAAACATATCATTAACGAGTATTTGATAATCTTTTTGCTTCCAATCTCTGAAAAGTTCTACATATTTTAAAATATACTCTACATGTTCTTCAGAACGATTATACATTACGTATCCAGATATTTTAAGTAGTTCTTGATTTTTTTGTATTTCTTTTGTACCGATTGTTTCAGATGGGTATGAACTGATTAAAAAAACTGATAAAAATTCTTGTACTTTAATTTCTTTCGAAATATTATATTCAGATAAAACTTCTTTTGCTTGATTCACTATATTTCTATTCAATAATAAGCGGGCTAACTCTTCAAATGATGAATGACTATTTAAACTTTCTGATAATCGAATGAAATTATTCATTTATTTTATTATTTAAACATTTATTTAAATTCTTATTTTTGTAAAAATAATAAATATACAAATAAGAATTTAAATAAATATATTTGAAATAAAATGGAAGTAGATAACAACAAAAATTATCGATATCGTCTGTCATATTATTTTAACGTATATCAAAATATGAATTATGTCCGCTTTATTGAATTTTTAAAAAAAAGTGCCTATGAAGATTTAGACAGCACTATCCTATTAACAGTCCAACTACGTGATTGTAGGGGGGGTAAAGGTGAACGAAAGTTGTTTAAATGGGCTCTTCAATGGCTTTTTTTAAATTATCCTGAAAAAATCGAAAAAATTTTACGTTTAATATCAAATTTCGGACGTTGGGATGATTTATATATATTATTTCCAAACAGCACTGTAATTGAAAGAAGTGATAATTATTTAAGTGAGGTGAAAGATATTAAAAGATTAGATAAACTACAAAAAAAAGTAATAAGCATAATTACATCTCAATTAAAAAAGGACTATGATAATTTACAAAACGGAAAAAGTATTTCTAATTGTGGAAAATGGGCTATTTCAGAAAATTCAAGTCTAGATCGAAAATATAATATTGTTGATACAACGTGTCGAATTTGGGGAATTTCTAAAAAAAAATATAGACAAACCTTGTCATCTCTGCGTAAACAATTACATATACCAGAAAGACATTTATGTCAAGGAGATGGTATGTTGAAATACGAAGAAATTCCATGTGGGGCCATTAAAAAATATTATAAAACTTTTTTGAAAAGAGATCCAAAACGTTTTCGAAAACATATTCAAAATTATCAGAAAAATAAAATTTATAATCTAGAAAACATATTACCGTATAAAATTATTGAGAAATATAATGTCCCTGGTAATAACGAAATTGGAGGCAAAGAAAATGGAGATATTGAAGAAGAATGGAGTGAATATTTTATAACTTTTCCGTATCGTAACGAGTGGGACAACGTTGTATTTATTATGGATGTATCTGGTTCTATGTATACGACTGGAAACAATAAAAATATCGATAAAATTCCTATTAATGTTGGACTGTCATTGGGATTATTAACACAGGATAAAATATTTAATTTATCAGAACATCCGGAAAAGGTAGAATTGAAAAAAGAAACTTTATTGAAATACATTCAAAAAGCAGTACATATGAATTATAGTAACGATGTAAATATCGACAAAATGATTGCAAACTTGAAAATAAAGAAAAATCAAAAACTTTTTATCGTAACAGATCAAAATTTATCTGTAAATACGTACCCATTTGATATAACTATTTGGAATGTTTCTGATCCGTTTATCAAAGTAAAAAAAATAAAGGATGTGTTGTATCTCAACGGCTTTTCGAAATGTGTCTATAATCATGTATTACAAAATCCTTTTTTTGATCCAAGTGAAATTGTAGACAATATTGTAAATGATGTTAAATATAAAAAAATTTTAGAAAAAATAAAAACAAACAATAAATAAATGGGTGATAAAAAAGAAAAAAATAATGGACTTAAGAATTTTGCTCTTGGTATTTTAATATTAATATTTTTATGGACACTGTTTTATAACAGTTGGGTATTACAAGATACGTTTAATTTAATGGAAACAATTTCATGTAAGAAAACATCAACTACCCCTATCTCTGGAGATTCGTGTTGTGGAATATCTGGGTCGGATATTAGAGGTATTCAAACGTTAGCAATTGCTTCGTTAGGAATTTCAGTAGCTGGGTTAGGATGTGTAATTGGAGGAGGTTCCGATTATATTCTAAAACATTTACCATGGTTGTTTAGTGTTGTCGTCATTGAATGCGGTATGGCAGTTTGGGTATCCACCGTCATTTCCAAACATCATTCGGAAACACAATGTAAAGTAGATCCAGCCTTGAAAGTAGTAAATAATGTTGTGGTATGGGTTTCGGCAATTCTGTCATTAATATTATTATTCGCTGCTCAAAAATCAAAATAATTTTTTTTATTTAAAAAAATTAATTTATAATAAAATATAGAAATGGGTGAAACATCAAGTCCAAGTCCAGAATTTATCATATTTACGGTTGGTTTTATATCTCTAATATTAATAGGTTCGATTATTTTAAGTTCGTGGATAATGATTAATACACAAGAAATAGCTAAAAATATTTGTAAATCAGATTCCGATTCTGAATGCAAAAATTGTGATATTACATACGAAACTGTAGCAGCCATACAAACTTTCGCAATAATAAATTTATGTCTATCTTTATCAGGAGTTGTACTTATTGTATATACAGGTAGTGTTGGATTTAATTTTGCAACGTCTGTAGTGGATTCAATTATAAAAAATAAAATTATTTATTATATCTATCTTATATTATTGCTAATCGGATTAGTATTCCAATATGTAAATCTATCAAAATTAGAGAACGCTACTCACATATCATGTCAACCGGCCCCTGCCTTAAAACAAATGATAGGATTTGGTATAGGAATTGCAGTTATAGGAATATTAATACCAATTATTGGAGGGTGGGCGACCGGAAAAGCAGGTCGAGAAGCAAAAGAACAAGCCAAAAAACAAGAAGTAGTTCATGGCTTGGAAGCACAAACAATTATTAAAAAACAAAAACAAGAAGCTGAAAAGAAAGACGCAGAAAATCAAAAACAATTAATTACTTTAGCCAGCGAACTTGCAAAAAATAAAAAAGGTCAAGAAGAACAGACAGAGGAGATAAATGTATTAAGAGAACAATTGAAAAAAGTAAAAGAAGGTGGTAATACAGAGCAACAAGATAAAATTGAATCAAAATTAGAAGAAGCAATTGAGAATAAGAATACAACTAAAAGCGATGGAATCGAGTTAACTCAACTAGTTAATCAGCAGAAAAAAGAAGTATCAAGTAGTACAATGGAAGTAAATAAACTATCAAATAAAGAAGCAGAGACGACAGAAAAGCTTAAATCTGATTTTAAACAAGCAATGGAAGCAGTAGAAGAACTGTCATATAATCAAGTAAGACGAAAAGAGGAGGTAGGTGTTCTTAGAAAACAATTACAGTTCAATAAGGATAACTATCCATTAACTGACCCTCTTAGTAAAGAAAACGAGAAAAAATGCGAGGAAATACTAGATAAGTATCAACGTGATGGTAAAAAAGCAATTAAGGAATCAAAAGAATTTTTTGAAAAAAAATGTAAACCGGCATATAGTTTTGAATCCAAACAACAAAAAAATAAAGCCGTCAGTAATAAGATACGAAAACTTCGAAAAGAAGGATATCCTCAGCGACAAGCGGTTGCGATTGCATTAAGTTTAGCAGATAAAGGGAAATTAGGACCACGTGGAGGTTTAGTAAAAACTAAAAAGAAAGCTAATAATAAAACAAAGAAAACGACTAAAAAGAAAGCTAATAATAAAACAAAGAAAACGACTAAAAAGAAAAAATAGATTTAACAATACATTTTATTAGATAAATGAATCTAATAAAATTATATCAATTATCAAGAGGTTTGAATGTCATTCCTGGTATTCGTCATGAATTACTTCAGCGTTTTTCACAGGATGACAATTTAGAGACTGCTATTCACAACGCTATTCCTATTTTAAAAACATATCCAAACAATCAACCAGAATATCAAAAAAATATTCTTAATTTTTATTCTAGAAATACAATCGTACCATTTGTACCAATATCTGCTAAAGGACCATGGATAATTACCGATTCTGGTGCTGTTGTGTACGATACCGGTGGATACGGAATGTTAGGGTTTGGTCATTCACCAGATTGGGCGTTGGAAATATTGTCCAAACCTCATGTAATGGCTAATGTGATGACACCGAGTGAAATACAATACAATTTTACCCAAGAATTACAAAGTCATATTGGACAAAGTAGAGAAAAAGGTTGTCCGTACTCTAAATTTGCATTCTTAAACAGTGGTTCAGAAGCAATGGAATTAGCACTTCGTATCTCCGATCAAATTACTAAAAGTTCTAAACCATCGTGTTTTATTGTGCTCGAGGGAGGGTTTCATGGTAGAACTGGAAATGCTGCGAAAATATCTCATTCTACTCGAAATACGTATCAAACACAATTGAAATCGTTCCAAAAAATCCAAAACCCAGTATATCCAGTAAAGGTAAACGATGAAGTAGAATTAGAAGACACTTTTAAACATGTATCTAAAAATTACCACATAGAAGCAATGATAATGGAACCAGTGATGGGGGAAGGAAATCCTGGAATAAAATTAAGTAAATCTTTTTACGATGCATCTCGAAACTTAACAAGGAAATATGGTTCTCATTTAATTATTGATTCTGTACAAGCAGGTTTACGTACTCATGGATATCTTAGTATGAATGATTATACGCATTTGAGATTGTCTAAACCTCCAGATTTTGAAATATTTTCGAAAGCAATCAGTTCCGGGCAATACCCATTATCAGTAGTAGCAATGTGTGACGAAGTTGTTTCTAAATTTAGACCAGGGATTTATGGTAATACCATGACAAGCAATCCAAAAGCCATGGAAATGGGTTTGGAAAGTTTAAAAAGAGTTGATTACAATGTTATTTCGAATATATATACACAAGGAGAAAATTTTAAAAAAATGTTACATCGAATTCGAAATAAGTATCCAGAAATATCAACGAGTGTCACTGGATCTGGACTGTTAATTGCACTGCATATTAATAAGAAATACCCAGTTGTTAGTGAAAATGGGTTAGAATATTTGTGTAGATATAATGGATTAAATGTTATACATGGTGGTGATAACGCATTACGTTTTACACCTCATTTCTTAATAACAAAAAATGAAATAGAATTGATTGAAAAAATATTAGACTTTACATTTAATTCTTTTTACAAAAAAATAATTCTAGATAAATAAAAGATGTCATCTTTTATTTCATTTGTACTAGCAGTTATATATTCATGCACTGGATTTAGAGGTGGAAAATACCGTGGAAATAAATATCTTAAATATACCAGAAAAATAAAGGAAAAAGAACTTTTATTATTCGAAACTTCAGAATGCCCTATTTGTTTAGAAAATTTACTTAGTGATCAAAAATTAGTTACTATGAACTGTGATTGTAATTATTTTTATCACCAAAAATGTATTGAAAGCTGGATTTCATCTAGAAAACACTTAGATACAATATTTTGTCCAACCTGTCAAAATGAATTTTAAAAATGAAATATAATTTTTAAAAAATATATAATAAATCAATATGAACGAACAAATTTTTGAAGAAATCCTTGAAGATAATAATTCAAGGTTTACGTTATTTCCAATTAAGTATCCCAAATTATGGGAGGCTTATGAAACACAAGAAAGGGCTTTTTGGACAGCCAAAGAAATTGATTATTCTGCTGATTTACCAGATTGGGAAACTTTAGATGATGATGAAAAATATTTCATTGAACACATCTTAGCCTTCTTTGCTGGTAGTGATGGTATTGTAATGGAAAATCTGGTTACTAATTTTTGTCAAGAAGTCAAAGCACCTGAAGCAAGAGCTTTTTATTCACTCCAATCGTTCATGGAAGGAATACACAGTCAAGTATATTCCTTATTAATTGATACTTATGTTAAAAAACCTGAGAGGAAAGAATATTTATTTAACGCTATTGATAATATTCCATGTATCGCCAAAAAAGCTAATTGGGCCTTGAAATGGATTTCTAATGATCAAATATTTCACAAAAGATTAATTGCCTTTGCTGTCGTAGAAGGTATTTTCTTTAGTGGTAGTTTTTGTGCGATTTTCTGGTTGAAAAGTCGTGGTAAAATGGTAAAAGGATTGGGTATGAGTAATGAGTTCATAGCCAGAGACGAAGGCTTACATACTGATTTTGCCGTTCTATTATACAAACACTTAAAATATCGAATTTCTCAACAAGAGGTTGAAGAAATATTTAGAGAAGCGGTTGGGATTGAAATTGAATTTATTTGTGAAAGTTTACCGTGTCGGTTGATAGGTATGAACAGTGACTTAATGGTAGAGTATATTCAATTCGTGGCAGACCGATTATTAACACAATTGGGATATGAAAAAATTTATTATGTCGAGAATCCATTTTCTTTTATGAAACAAAACAATTTAGATGGTAAAACAAATTTTTTCGAAAAAAGAGTCAGCGAATACACCAGTTCATTGACACAATCGACGGAGGACAAAACGTTTGAAATCGATGATGATTTTTAAAATTTAAAAGAAGAATTTTATTTTAAAAATGGTTAAATTAATTGCATCAACATGCTTAGATTATAATCCAAAAAGAGATGAAATCGTTCATTATTTTGGCAAATTTTCTGAAAATTATGAATCGAACCATCCCCAAAAAAAATATTACCACGTTAAACATTTTGAAGCGAAGTATGATCAATATATTTTTCATAAGTGTTGGCGACCAATTGAACAAATTTATATTATGGGTCTAGAAGATAAACATCAGAATTATTATGACACATTGATTCAATTATGTAAAATGAACGCTCCGTTACATCGGGTCTATCGATACAAAGCTATTAAAGATGACGATGATATGTCTGCGTATATTGGAGCAACGCAAAATCATACAGATTGTATTTTCGACATGATAAATAAAGGATACAATAACTGTTTATTTTTAGAAGACGATTTTTTGTTTACTGATAGTGTTCGAGATAATCAAAAAATGTTACGTGCTTTTTGGAAGCGTAAATATCAATTTGATATTGTCTTTTTAGCAGCATCAAAATTACATGAGAGAAGACATTTCGATGATTTACTTATTAATTCTTATCAAGAATGTACCACGTCCAGTGGATATATCTTAACTAAAAAGACAGTTCAAAGAGTTTATGACGTTGTAAAAGAAGGATTAGAAAAAATGAAAGTAAATCCACAAAATAGAGATTTTTGTATTGATAGATATTGGCGACGACTTCAATCAGACAATAAAGTTTTTATTTTCAAAAGAAAATTAGGATTTCAAAAACCAAGTTATAGCGAATTAAAAAAATCGGTTGCAATTTTTTTGGATTAATTTTTATTTTTATAATAAAATAAATGGTCAATGTTTTAATTTTATTAGCCATTAGTGTATTGGATATGACATCTGTATATTTATTTCGGAAATGGAGTGAAAATAAAAAAAATTGGTTTTTAGTTTCCCTAGCGGTATTATTACAATTGGTTATTAGTGTTTTATTTGCAATAGAAATGACAAAAAAGAATGTTAGTTACCTACAGTTAGTTTCTCAAATAGTAACTTATGTTGTATCAACCGTTATCTTTATCTTATTATTTAAACAATATCCTGACACAGCCGAATGGATTGGAATGGGGCTTATTATAGCAGGTGGTATTGTTATAATTGTTAAAGAACTTATCAAATAAATATATTTAAATATACAGTTAAATATATTAAATGCATTCTTCGCGTAAAAAAAGAAAAAAAAATCTTATCCAGATTGGTATCAATGGGTTTGGTCGTATTGGTCGGATGGTTACTCGATTAATTCAACAAACAGAAAACATAAGAGTAACAATGATTAATACAAATTTTACCGATGTATCCCAAATAGCGTATCTAATGAAATACGATACGTGTCATGGTACTTATCCAGGTGAAATATACACAAAGGAAAATAAACTATATATCAATGATCATTCAATTCAATTATCTAAATGTGTAAATCCAGAAGATATACCATGGAAGAATATTGATTGTGTCATTGACTGTACTGGAAAATTTAGAGACTATTCTGGATTATCTCGTCATAATGTCAAAAAAGTAATATTGTCTGCTCCTAGTAAAGATGATGATGTTCCAATGATTGTGATGGGAGTAAATGATGATAGTATAAACAGTAATATTTTATCCATTGCTAGTTGTACGACCAATTGTATAGCTCCTCTTGTTAAATTATTGGATCAAGAATATGGAATTACAGAAGGAATTATTACCACAGTTCATGCAGCTACTGCAAGTCAAAATGTAGTTGATTCTCGTGAAAAAAGTGGAAAGAAATGGAGAATCGGAAGATCAATTTTAAACAATATTATTCCAACTACCACTGGTGCTACCAAATCAGTCGAAAGAGTATATCCAAATATAAAAGGAAAACTTTCTGGTACATCTATTCGTGTACCTGTCGATAATGTATCTCTAGCTACTTTAACAGTTCATTTAGATAAAGCAACTGATAAAGATGAAATACTAAAAATGGTTCAGAAATATTCAGAAGGAGAAATGCGAAATATTTTAAGTTATACAACTGAATTGTTAGTGTCTTCAGATTTAAATGGAAATACTCATTCTTGTATCTACGATGCGAACGGTACAGTACAAGTAAATGAAAATTTTTACACCTTTTTGTGTTGGTATGACAACGAATGGGGATATAGCGCTAGGTTAGTAGACGTAATTCGAAAAATGTTTAATTAAATTATTCTAAATTTAATTAATATAATGGCTGTAGTAATGATTTAACCATTCCACTTTTAGTATTTTTAATTTGTTTTTTCATTTTTTTACAAAGATTTTCCAATTGTTTTTTATTTAGTTTATTTAACCGGCTTTTCATACTTTTTTTATGTGTAAAACTATACGTTAATTTATTTGAATTATTTTCTAATTCTGATCTTCTTTTCTTTTTTTTTAAAAGATAATTATATAATATTCTCATAAATTGGAAGAAAACTATAACAAGTAGAAAATTAGTAAAATGTCCTTTATGAAAATTTGCATTTTCCGCATTATGTCCTAACTTCATTTGGGTTTTTTTAATCATATCATTAGAATAACGAATCATAGTGGGAGCAATGTTTTCTAAATGTCTTAATCTAAAATCAGATTCTTGTTCTATAATTATCTTACATTGATCCGAACCACCTGTAGCTTTCCCAACTAATCTAAACACCTTTTGTGCACCATCTTGTATTTTCTTGAACATTTTATCAAGATATTCTTTTGATTCTTTGCATCCTCTCTTGTCTCCATCTGTACATGGATTTGGTGCTGGTAAACTTAGTAATTTGTTGCTAGGTCGTCGTTGACTTGGTTCTGATAAAAGTTTTTGTTTTATAATTTCTTTGGCAGATCCCGCCAAACTTCTTAAATTTTCCAGTTGATTTAATTGTTGTTCTTCAATAGTTCTTTTTAGATAATCGTCTTCCACGTTATTTTCTAAATGTTCTCTAATTTGAAGAACTGCATTATCAATGTCATTGTCAATCTTTTCAACCATTTTGTCGTATAATTCGTTGTAATCTTTTTTTTCCATAAATATACAATTTAATGCTCCTATATCATAATCAGCTTCTATCACTTCCTCTATGGTTTTTTTAAAAATTTCTAAAGAAGCTTTCGTTATTGTTTTTCTGTACTCCGACCATTGTGTTCCAACTAATCCCAAGCCGAATCTTTTACTGTAATACATCATCATAGAAAAATGTAATGTACCATATGCTATTAAAATTGTTCTAAATATTTTTGCTGCAATATTATCTCCTGGAATTGCCATTCTTGCCATTTTGTCTAATAGATCAGTAGTACTTCGAGGTATTTCATATTTTGTTATTTCTCTATTATTATCTTCAATTTCTCTTTTCGACATTTTTATTATTAATATAATAAAAATTTTTTATAAAAATAAAATTTTTTTTAGCATGATATACCCAGTATATATATACACAGTAAACAATATATTTTCTAAGAGAAATGCTGATAATGCTAGTAAAAATATTGAATAAAGAGTTAACTTATGATTATTGTATACACACACTAAATTTAATAAAATAAATATTATAAATATTGTAATCATTTCTAAAACTTATATGCAATCTTATTAAAAATCATTTTTATTTGAATTATCTTATTCAACTGTCACTACTTTTGCTAAATTTCTAGGTTGATCTGGATTGTACCCTTTGTGTACACTTAAGAAATAAGCAGCAAATTGTATTGGAATAATACATAACAGATCTGCAAAAATTTCATTATGAACAATATTTATCTTATGTTTGGAATTAAAATCGATGTCATCTGTAATACATAATATATCAGCATCTCTAGATTTAATTTCTTGATATGCGTTTTTCATTTTATTGAAATCTTTATTTTTTGGCATTATTAATACGACTGGAAAATCTTTACATAATAAAGCGAATGGACCATGTTTCAGACTGCTACCAGAATATCCTTCTGCATGAATATAAGATATTTCTTTAATTTTTAAAGAACCTTCTTTAGCGATAGCTTCTGATTTATTTTTACCCATTAAAAACAAATGTTCACTCTTAAAAAATGAAATATATAAATCTTTTAATTTTTTAGACATGCAAATAGTATCTTCAAAATGTTTTGGTAATTGACGAAGACATGAAATATATTTTCGTCTTTTATGTTTATTAATTTTTTTCATTTGAGCAAACCAGATAGAAATCATTGATAAAATGACAACTTGGGATGTAAATGCTTTAGTTGAAGCCACACCTACTTCACGCCCGGCATTTAAATAACAACCACAATCTACTTCCCTGGCTATCAAAGAATCAACTACATTTACTACTCCAATTAAAAATAAATCATGTTCGCGAGATATTGATATACATCGATGAAGATCTAACGTTTCACCAGATTGAGATAATAAAATCACAGCTGTATTACCCATTTTAGGGATGTCTTGAGCTGTAAATTCAGCGCCGTCGTATAAAGATATTGTATTTAAGTTTGTTAAATCTTTGAAAAATTTGAGACCAATCATTCCAGCAAAATAAGAAGTACCACAACCTAATAAGATTATGTTGTCAATACGACGTAATATTTCAACGTTTTCATCTAATCCGCCTAGACGTACTTGATCAGTGTTTAATAGTCTACCACCAAAGCTAATAGATCTTTTTATAGATTCTACTTGTTCGTGAATTTCGGATAGTGTCCAATGAGGATATGGTTCAGGTGTTAATTTAAAATTATTTTGTAAGATATTCTTAGTTTTATATTTTTTATCAGTTCGAATAGATATTTTATTATCTTTAATCCTTATTTTACAAATATCATTACTCTCCAATACAAAATAATTGTTTACCATTCCATGAAATCCACTCTGTTCGGATGTAGCCATTACATAATCACCATTTTCACCAATTAATAAGGGACTTCCATGTTTGACGCAAAACATAGTGTTTGGATAATCAGCATTTAAAATAACTAATCCCCACGTTCCTTGAAGTTCGTTTAATGTCTGTTGTAAGGATTCGGTAAAATCTGGATTTTGATAATAGTTATATGCTAATAAGTTAGCAATTACCTCTGTATCGGTTTGGCTTTTAAAAGTTATGCCTTTTGATATTAAAAATTTTTTAATAGTATCAAAGTTTTCGATGATACCATTATGAACTAAATATATCTTACCATCATAACTCACATGAGGATGGGAATTATCATCCGTTTTACCCCCGTGAGTTGCCCATCTAGTGTGGGCAATACCTAACATAGATAATTCGTCCATGTCTATTTGTTGTTCTATTTTAGAAATAGCATTGATATCTTCTGACGCATATTTAATTACTTCAAATGATTCTTCAGATATACGACAAATACCTGCCGAATCATAACCTCTATTTTGAAGCTGACGTAATCCATTTAGTAAAAATTTATTAATAGGCATTTTCTTTTTTGAAATCATTGCAAAAATACCACACATTTATTATTTATTTATATAATAAATATAAATAAAATTTATCGAAATTTAGTAATACATTGCCTATTTAAAAGAAGTTCCATTTCTTGTTTATCAGCATATTTTCGTAAATATTTTGGATAACATGGATAAACAGTTGAGCATGGCATTTGAAAACAACCATGGATTGGTTTGTCATCTGGTAAATGAGGACATGGGGTATACGAATAATCATGTCGTTGACGATATCCTGCCTCACGTTCAAATACAACTGGATATTCAGATTCAGGAATTCCTCTATAAAATCGATCGTATGGAAAGTGGTCTAAATCATTTACGGAATTTTTAACTATATTTCCAGTTGAATAGTAAGGGGTGCTTTCATTTTTTCTATGAATTTGAGATTGTACAAAAGCTACATTTGCATCTGTACGACATTGACTGTATTCTTTAACTTCTCGTTCTGCATTTCTTTTGTAACTCATTTTATTTATAAATATTTTATTTATAAATAATTTTTTAATTTAGATTTTTACGATGTTCTTATTTTATTATTTTATTATTTGTTTAATTTAATCTTCATCATAAGTCCTTCCTTCATATTTTGAATCAAATGTTTTTAAAAGTCGTCTTCTTGGATTTGGTTTATTATCTAATTTTTTACCGACATTATCATTATTTTTTAACTCCTTGACTTCTTGACGTAAAAAAATAACTTCCTGTTCTAACTTTTCTAAACGTTTTAAAATATTTTCTAAATCTTTTTGAGACATATTAAACATTTTGCTGTAACTCGCTTTTATTTCAGGAATGTTTCCTGTTCTTTTGAAGGTGTTTTTGTATTTTTCCACTGAATCCTTTTTAGACATTGGGAAAATCCATCCCATTTTATTGTCTTTTAATCTACTGTTCCATTTCCCACCAAGTTTTTTGATATTTTCTTTATGTGGTCTCGTATCTCCTAACACCACAAAAGATTTTTCAGTGTAATTTTCAATATATATTTCAGTCATATTTACTTTGGAATAGAGTATTTATTACAAAATCATTTTTATTTCAATAAAAATCTGCATCATCATTATTACCGCAAAAACATGTATACAAACATCCCATTACACAAAAATACAGAAATGATATAAACATACCAATTATAACATATATTATAAACATTTCTGATATAAAATCATCATTACATGATCCTAATATAAATAGACCACAATGTAGATGATATACGTATCGAAATATACATAATACACCAAAAATATATGCTAATATAAATAATAATCCGATAAATCTACACAAATAGCTCCAATATGTCTTATAATTGAGAATATATATTTGATTTCGTATCGACAAATGAATTTTTTTAAAAATTTTGTAAATAAATTTAGAAATAACTTGTAAATATGTTGGTAAGAAAAAAAAACAATTAGACCCATTATTTATATTTCTTCTACACGCTGGGCATTTAAAGTTTTGACCTTCAATATAATACTTAGAACTACATTTTAGACACATTTTATAGTCACAATTTTTTAATCTACATTTTCTTATTAAACCGGTCGAAGTACAACAATCACATGTTAATATACTTAATGGAGTTACTTTATTCATATTTATATCTTCAATAAAATATATTTTCTAATTCATTTTTACATTAAAAATAAAATGTACATAATACGTAAAGACAAACACGCTGAAAATATTGAAAAAAAAATGTAAGATAATAATTGATAATAAGATGATATTTCTATGGTAATAACAATATTTTTTTTTTCTTGATATGTTTCTTTTTGTAT
>Ga0307488_10002635_pt1 | contig 15126 bp, 23 predicted proteins | sample SB02metaG_FD_202248 | JGI IMG/M metagenome (GOLD analysis project Ga0307488, IMG submission 202248) | Sea-ice brine microbial communities from Beaufort Sea near Barrow, Alaska, United States - SB 0.2 | ecosystem: Environmental > Aquatic > Marine > Coastal | place: USA: Alaska | collected... | reverse complement strand
GTTCTTAGATGGTTAACTCCACCTCCGCCACCTATAGAAGTAATGCTACCAAACACACTATTATTACCATCTCCTCCATCTGGGGCACTAACACCAGCTCCGCCTGCTCCAATGGTCACAGTGTAATTAGTAACACTTGGAGTGATTCCCGTCTCACTAGAGCCTCCTCCTCCAGAAGCTTCAGAGTTCCACGATGCGCGATAACCTCCTGCACCCCCACCTCCTGGTGTACTACTTCTTGGTCCACCTCCACCGCCAGCAATGACAAGGTAATCAACCAAATCATCACCTGTCCCAACAGATGAAACTGCAAATGTACCGCTTGAGGTAAAAGTGTGGGCAATAGCTGAAGGACCTGCTCCCGTCATAGTACCGCCTGTGGCAATGATTGGGAGGGCACCTCCAGATGAGGATATACCGCCTTGCATTGAATAAATAGAGGCGAACATTATTGAAGTGCCTTCACGGTCAGAAGCGAGAACCCGTTTGCCTTGGTCAGGTAGAAGAAGAAATCATCAGCGTTAGTTGTACTAATGTCGTCACCGTCAACCAGAGTAAATCCAGACGTTGTAATCGTTCCGGCAGAAGCTGCGTTGGTGTATTGAATTATAACAGCGCAGTCGTCAGTAGTGGGAGCTAAAGTGTGCGCTCCGTTGTTCACTGCTTTTTGTATGTTACCGTTGTCCTGGTCAGGTGTGAAAGTGCCTGAAGTCTTTGTACCAGCGTCATAGACAGTAGTTGAGAATCCAGCAGTTAAGTTATCAGCAACGTCAGCAAATAAAGTATCTGAGTTGTAGGCCGCTACATCACTTCCAATAGCAACACCGATAGAAGTTCTAAGCGTAGCTCCGCTTTCAATCGCAGGGTCTCCAGTACCGTCACCTACAATCATCTGTCCATCAGTCAAGACTGCCGTTGCGGTAATTGCGCTCGTACCTGATCCTAAGAGTATACCGCCATCTGTAAAGCTGGACGCCCCTGTTCCACCATCCGCTACGGTTAAATCAGTAATACCTGTTACAGAACCGCCTGTTATGGTCGCCGCCGCAGTTGTAAGACCGCCTACGGTTAATCCTCCAGCAAAGAAGCTGTACACAATGGCACCACTTCCCGCGCCATTACAGTAAACAAGGTCTTGCGCTCCATTAACAATGGTTATATTCGCACCGGAACCTTGAGATATAATAACACTGTAAGGCCCACCAGACCCTGAATCAGTAGTTGCGTTTATAAACAGAAAGTAAGCTGTTGTAGTGTTTGGGGCTATTGTAACCGTGTTGTTTCCACCTAAGGCACCTGTAAATCTAATAACACGGAACATGCCGTCTTGAAGATTCTCTGTCCCTGTTCCTGGGGAGGCCTCTCTGACTGTTAGGGTGTGAGTTGTTCCTGAAAGAGCTACCGCCTTGTAGGCCGATATTCTATCTAGGATGTCATAGTTAAAATTTGTTGTTGTTCCCCACGCACCTGATTGTTCGCCTGTAGCGATTTCCTCAAAACCGTAGTTTGTTGTAAATGATGATGCCATAATTTCGTCCTTATGCCGTTATTTGAGTCCAAGTTGTCCCACTAGGTGGTTATATTAGTCCAAGCCCCGCTCCCTGTAGTGCTTATCGTCTGCCAAAGGAAAGGTTGCGATACCAAACCCGTAGCTGAAACACCCGTAACTGAAATAGACTCTCCTATTCCTGGTATTCCTACCGAACCCGTAGCTGAAACACCACTTAGGAATATATTAATAGTTGTATCAACTCCAACCGTACCTAGCGACCCTGTCGCACTTACACCAGATGGTGAAATAGTGTTAGGGATAGTTGCAACTACTGTTCCTAACGACCCTGTCGCACTTACACCCGTAGGAGACACAGTGTTGGGGAAAACTATTACGCCTAACGCCCCTGTTGCACTTACACCCGTAACAGTAACCGGAATGTCGTTTCCCCAGGTTCCTTCACCCCAGGTTCCTCTTCCCCAACCAGTTACACTAGCCATTAACCAATCCTAATAATCGCCGCCGTAGCTGAGTTAGCAGGCCATTGAAGCGTAAAGTCTCCAGCCGTTGACGATTTATCTCCTCCAAAGTTTAGCACGCACACGGAAGGCTTTGCGGCGTGCGTTGTCGTTCCCGCAGTCCCTGCATTAGCGAGGGTTGAGTTATATATCAAAGCTCCTCTTGCATTAGTTATAGTTGCGGAGGACCACGTGGTATCCGCAAAGTCTAGAAAAGCTACTGGAACATCAGACGCATCGGCAAGGCCTAGCGTAACAGACGCTAAAGCATCTCCCCCAGCAACATAGTTAGTTCCACTAACCTCGTTTCCTGTTGTGTAACCCGTTGTGTCTAAGTCGATAGAGGCACTATTAGTAAACATAGCAACCTTATATGTATCAGCGGCAATGGAACTTCCATCACCTCGAGAATGGGTGGTCCAAAAGTGTATGCCGACTTGTATCTCTCTTTTATACGATCCGCACATAGCGGATGTGCCAATTGCCATCTTAAAGTCTCCTTATGATTTCAGCCATGTCGTCATGACCTTGCTTTTTCATCAAGGCCCAAATCGTTGTTCTTTCACTTTGTGCCATACTTTTCATATAATATATCAGTACTTCTTTCAACTTATCTCTATGAGCTATAGCCTGATCTCGTATGACCGGGGGGGCCGTCTCACTAACTATCATAATTCTATTTAGGGCCATGTCAGCCATCTGTTCAGGGGAATGCCCACTATTATCACTAGTGTACACCATAACATCTCCAACACCCGCCGCTCCACTAGCCTCAAACATTACTCAACGTCTCTCCTAATCCTGTCGTATCTATACTGGTCTCTGGTGTTTCTACCCTCGCCTAAGTTCTTCAACCATCGAATAGCTTCTTGAAATCTTCCGTTGTAAATGGCAAGTAAAGCATCATCACCTTTCATAAAAGTGTAAGCCTCCACCAACGATCCATAAAGTAAGGCAAGTTCCGCATTGTTGCCTAACCATGTTGTTGTTGAATCCGTACCTGCTGTAATGGAATCGGGCCTGTAGTAATAATGAAGTTCCATCGTTAAGGCTGAGGCAGGCGTAGGAGTTAATATAAGAGAAACGTCATCCCAGTCCCCATAGTATAAAGGCGTCCCCGTTGTAGAAGGGTCGGGGGTGTAATCCTGCAGAAAAGTAGTGTGCTTATACAGTAAGAACTCATTATTAGAGCTGTTGACAACACTTAGTGATAGCGCCGATAGATAGTCTGTTGGTTTTGTTAAAAACTTATTATCGGACTGAGTAGGTCCCGTTACGTACTTACGAAAAACGTCTAACTGAACTTCCTTAAATATACGCTCTTCTGCATTCAGCACAAACCTAGACAGTTGATTTATAAAAGTTGTCTCAGTGTTTTGAGTGTAGTCTTGTATTGCTGTCTTTAAAGTTCCGTATGTATAAGCCATTCTAAGCACTCACCGTTACTGGGCCAGAAGAAGCCACACCACCACCGCCTTGAACACCGCCAACTGTTGCTGTTTCGCTTGAACCGCTACTTGAAACATCAATAGTGTAGCTATATCTAACAGTATCTGAAAATACTTCTGTTATAGCATAACCCGTGCTGTATTCTAGCACAGCAGATGTGATCCCGTCAAAATCTTGTGTACTTCTAAAACGTACTATATCTCCAAGTTCTCTTATACTACCGGGTTCTGTAACACGTATGATAGAAGATCCTGCCGTAGGGGATTCAAAAGGATTATTAGGCAAAAGTATTTCCGCAACAGGCTCTAGCCTATCTGGTCGAGAAAACTTTAAAGCTTCCGGGTCAGCAACAGAGGGTCTTGGGGAGAGTTGAGGTTGCTTACTTTCAAACTCATCCCTACCTACCATCAAACCCGTCCACTCTTTTACAAGGTCTTTAACAGAGTAGGCCCTGCCTGAACGATCAGATATACCTAAAGCGTATTTACCTGAAGCGTAACGAGGCATTATGACACACTCAAGGAAGAATAGCTTGGAACAAGTCGTAGAGCGGTTCTCTCGCCATCTTCAGACGCTGCTCTTTGGAACTCTTCTTCGTATAAATCTTTAAGCATTCCTATTCTATCGGGGGCTTTTTTAATAGAAAGATAGTATGAAAGTCCTGCCGTTAAACATGGAAGGAACCTAAAGGGAATATCCGCATCATTAGTCGCGGTATCGGCATCTTGTATACGCCTTACTCTGTAGTAGATAAGTTCATCGGTTGAGTTTTCTGGAGTAGCCCATAACGTTATAGTTGGAGTTATCTGTCTATTTACATAAAACTGAGAAGCTTTACCTTGTGTGGTTTTGTTGGAAAGGGCTATGTAGTCTGATCGTCCAATCCTAGTGATACCTATGTCACTGCCGCTACGCCTTACCACAACTTCTAGTACATCCACTGTTGATTGAGCATCGGCTAAACTAAAATTAGATGTGACAGTTGTTGAGGCGGCACTTGATGATCCTGTAATAGTCTCCGTAGGGGTGAAGTCTCCCGTTGGAACAGTTACAGTTAAAGTCGTTGATGTAGCTTTAGTTATTATTGACGCAGTAGAGGCGCTGGTTCCTCCCGTAATAGTCTCTCCAACAGTAAAACTTGCTGTTGCCGCAACTGTTAACGTTATAGTTCCAATGGGGTAAGTAGCAATAGAAGATGAAGACGACAATTGAGCTAGTGGTTGTGTTATCTGCTCAACTGTCCACATGTTAAGGCCTCTGTTTGCCCATTCAGCGAACAAAATATTTAAAGACCTTCTAGCAGTAGCGGCATCGTACCCTGTACGTAATTCTAGACCGCATCTTTCAAAGGCCTCTTCTGTAATCTCAGCCATGTTTAAATTAAAATCGGATGACCCAGAAGTAGCCATAATTGTCTCCTTAAAGGACTATATCATCCTTTCATTAACGAATCTATTTTATTTTCTAATCGGTCAAACCGATCATGAAGCCTTGTTATGTCTTTAGTTAAATCATTTTTAGACACATAGTCTCTAGCAACTTCTTCTCTGGTTTTATTTAAAAGTATATCTAGTCGTTGAACTGTAGAGTGGTGGCTTTTTAGAAAGAATATAGAAATGGCCCCTGCTATTGTAAGAACAATGTTCCACATATACGAGGCCATGTCTTCCATGTTAGTATTTCTTAACAACTTCAATAACAATACTATACGTATCACCTGAGGTGTGCCCCACCGTGGTTAACAGTATATCTCCCGTTACACCAGTTCCAGCATAGTTAGGTAAACCGTTAACCTGGTCAGAAAGATCTATCGTATCCGAATAGTCAGCGGGTAGACCCAAAGCAACAACGTTTGTCGTTGCGTCATACAAAAGAGTTACAGACATACCTACTGTTGAAAAAGTAACCTTACTAATACTAACAGAAGTTACAGCGGTTCCTTCAGCGTTAGTAGCTAGAGTAGACATATCAATTTTTTTGACTGCCGACTCTCCCGTTCCGTCACTAAGATTCGTTAAATAAAATGCCGCCTTTTTAGGACCATCTTGTAGTTTTGTTATGCTAACTGCATCTGCCATAGCTCACTCCTTAAAAGGAGACGGGGGTTGAAGCCCCCGTCTATATTACTAACCGTTAGCATAATCAACGTTCATACCAGTAATGCGAATCCAAATCTTACCCGCAGTATAAGCAGCATTTGTAGCCGCTCCTGCAACAAGATAGACGTACTTTTTAGACAAAGCGGCCATAACAGCGCCAGCATCAACAGCGTTATAATAGCCTAAAGTAAGATCACCGTTGTTCATCATCTGGGTTGTGGTGGTAGGCGCGGTGCCTCCAGCGGTTGTTCCTGTAGCAGAAATATCTACGTTAATATCTGGATCACCGCCTGTTGGAACTTCTACGCAACCAAACTCAAGAAGAATAGGTATACCGTTAACTTCTTTTGTAAGCTCCGCAATGTAGGCGTTAGCTAAAACGCCGTCACCAATAACTCGATCCACCGAAGCAGAACCGTCAAATCCACCGTGAAGATCAATAAGAATAGAGGTAACAATAGTACCGCCAACCTTGTTGACAAAGGTGCTAATAGCAGCATCTGGAATACCAGATCCATGAGCATTAGGAGCTATACCAAAGATAGTAGCTCCTGTGTCTACACTTGCATTATTAGCTCCAGCAGCAGTGGCTGTGCCGGAAAAACCATTAGTATCAATAATGTTATTAATGCCAGAAGTTGCGACTGTTTGGATCTCAAATTGTTTTTGAGATACTGTTCCAGTAGTAGCCGATATTGAAATCTCTTGAAAACCGTTTTGTGAACGGACGGGACCGCTAAAAGTTGAATTACCCATAATAGTTTACTCCTTACAAAGTATGAAGCCTAATAGTCTTGTAAGCGTCTGCTGGGGGCAGTCTATAAGGCCGGTTTTTCCCATATAACAATCTTTAAAGTAAGGGGAAGGAATTACCCTTCCCCTACCTTAATTAAGCCGCACCAGGCGAACCATACACACAACGTGGGTCAGAGTAACCGAAGCTATAACGCTCCCGGGCTTTGTACCGTACATTACCTGTATCGAAGTCACCTTCCATCTTAGTAGACATTGGCATACGCTCAAAATGGACAAAACCACGTGGGGCATCCGTTTTAACGAACCATGCGTCTGTGTCAGCAAGATAATGGTTAACTGTATAGCCTTGTGGAAGCATACCCATGTTCCGCATAGCGTTTACATCATTATCTGAGGTACTAGGACGAAGCGTAGTTTCAAGAAGACGATCCGCAACAAATTGCAATGCTGGTGGGACAATCAACTTCATGCCACGTACTGACACTTTAAGACCTTTTTCGTCAACAAAACCTGCAATGTCAATAAGTGCATTTTCAAGGCTTGTTTCGTTCAAATCAGCCGCTGTGGCTGGCTCGTTACGAAGAAGGTTGTTGGTGACAAGTGGGTGATCCGTTGCACAAAGTTCCTTACCGTCACCACCTGTGAAGGAATCACTGAAAGCATTGTTTAACACAGAAGCAGCTTTTACCTGCTTAGTATTAGCCATGCTACGTGCTAAGGCCTTAGTGTAACGAGAAGCCAGACGATCATAAAGATTATCTTCAATTGCTTCCTCAGTAATTGAGAAGGCAAGTGCAATAGTCTCATGTGTGTATCGTGCTGTATATGCTTCTTGTGCATCGTCGAAGCTGATGGCAGACCCTTCACCTTTAACAGGCGCCGAACCAAAACCAGCAAGCATTACTTCTTCTTCAAAAGCTCGCTCTGAAGATTCCGTATCAAAGATCTCCCCAGCTTCGTTGTCATACCTAGCGTACTCTAACCCAAAAAGGGCATTGAGGCCAGGCTCTAGCTCTTTAGCTAGTTGTGCTCTACTTATAGCCATATCTCAATTCTCCTATACGCCAGTGGTTGAAACGGTGCCAGCTGCAATAGAACCCGTAGGTGCATTAAAGCTGTTGTTCAACCTAACAATTGCGCCGATTCCGGCAGATGCAAAATCATCATTCTCAGGATCTTCGACCCAACCCATAACCCGTAACGTTAGACTATTGGTTGTGGCAAGAGAACTGATAGCTAAACGACCTAGTGAAACACCAGTGGCGTCTGTACCCGTTACACCTGTAGAAAGACTTGCGTTTAAAAAGACACTTGCGCGAGCAGTTGCCTTACTTGTCCATGTAGCGTCCGTTGCAATCACATATAACTGACTAGGATCGTCATTTATAAATGCTTTAACCGGATGATTACTATCGGCACCTGATCCGGGCCAGTAGTTGCTCCACGTTGTTTTTCCAGTGACGCTAGAGACATACTCGCATCCTTGAAACACACCTAGATGACTAACAGTTCCACCAGCGGCATTTCCCGTTTGGTCAATATACCCAGAAGCAAGGGGGATGACTACTTGGCCGTGGTAAAGCTTGTTAGTATTTCCATTGGCGATTTCATATGGAGTATAGCCTGTAACACCAGTGGAATTAGCACCTCCGCCCAATTTGCTTATAGGGCGTAGGCCAAAACTTCCATTAATATTAGCCATTTAATTTTCTCCTAGTCCTCATTTTGAGGACCTCCAAAAGTTACACTTGAACTCCTATCAGGTCTGCTGATAGGCATTGCTGGATGTTGTTCGCGAGCTAACTCGTTATCAACAGCCTTCATTTGATCTTGAGCTAGTTGCTCAAAATAGTTTGTGCGCGACTCAACCGTTTCAAGAGGAACTCTTGCTAGAAGAAGTCCACCTACTCCAATAACCCCTGCGTGTTTACCGTCATCAACGGTGGGGATATCAAAATCAGGGTACTCTTCTCCACGAACCAACTCATAGCCCTCACGTGCTCTGGCTGATATGTTTTTTCTGTCATCAAAGCCCATAACACTCTCTCTGATCCATCGGTGTTTATAACCTTCCGGGGCAGGGGGAGCATCAAGCATTGATGGCGGTCTCCAAGGTTCCTTGCGTGTTTCCTTTACACGGGTTTCGTTAGCGCGGGGCGTCCTAGGTGTCTTTTGGCGAGCTGCGGTCTCTTGTGTCATGATTAACTCCTATTTTACGTATTTTGCGTATTCTTCAAGTGGTACATTTAGCTTTTTCGCAATAGCAACTTGAGAAGGCGTTAATCGCACAGTTTTTCGTCCACCTCTATTGCGGGATGCGGAAGTTTCGGCTGACGCAACCTTTTTACTTCCACCCGTTCTTTGCTTACTTCCAAGTTTATGAGGAAACTCTTCCACAAGTCTTTTATCAAGTTCAGAATAATACTCCTCTGACTGCGGGTCAAATTGTTCATCCTCAACTAAACGTCGATGCACGCCAAAAGCGGCGTATGTCATAACTTCATCAGTGCCAAACCACTCATTTTTAGCGGCCCAGTCTTCTGCTTTAGGGTCAGGTTTTACTGGTTGTTGCTGGCGCACAGGTTGCGGAGCGGGTTGCTGTACCGTTTCTTCCACTTGCTCCTTTTCTGGTTTCCGCAATTTTCCTTTTTCAATAGCAAGTTCTGACAGAGCTTCCTGAACGTCAACTATCTTATCAATATCGCCTGTTTCATGGGCTTCTTTAAGAAGTTGCTTTGCAGACTGTATTTGAGTAGCTACTCTAGTGCCAAATTCTTCTTGAAAACCTTGATCCAAGGAGTTTAAACGTTTCTTAAGATCTTCGTTCTCGTTCCGAACATTTTCAGCGTATTGAACGGCGGATTGTTTTTGGCGTTCTTCTTCCCGCATACGCTTTGTAAGCTTATCTATGCGGGTTTTGACACCAGAACTGTATTCTTCTAGTTCCTCCGAATCGGCGGGTTCCTCCGCCTTAACTTGAGGGGCCGACTCCTCCGAATCCTCTTGAATATCCACATCCACAGAAGACTCTTCTAAGTCTCCCACTTCTATGTCTTTTTCTTCACTTACACTCATAGCGTGATCTCCACGGGTTATTTCTATACATGTTTAATGTCATCAGGATCTTTAATAGTGGCAATGACTTCGTCATCATTGATAATACGTACTTCTCCACCGTCGATCTTAAATCGAGCACCGGCATATCTGCCAATACACACCCAATCACCTTTCTCGCACCACGGCGAGCCATCTTCTCCAAACTTGTGAGAGTCTTGGTACGCCAAGGGTCCAACCTTTAAGACATACGCCACAACAGTAGCTAATGCTTCACGGTCTCGTACTTGATCTGGGATTAGGATTCCACCGTCACTGGTTGCTTTGCCTGCATAAGGCATTACTAAAATGCGCCAGCCTGTGGGTTGAGGTAGTCTTTCGCTTAACGATACATCTAGCAAAGAAGGATCGAGAACTCTTTCGTCGTTCTTGACGTAAGCTGTCTTTAATTTCTCTTTCTCAGCTATATGTTCGGGAACATATAGGGTATTACTCATTCTAACTCCTGTTTCTCTAAGTGGTCCTTAATTTCTTGCTCTGCATATTCAAGTCCTTTCAACTCACCTACAAGTTCTCTGTAAGTCTCTAAGTCTCGAGGTCTTCCGTGAAGGATAGCGTCCTTAGTTAGTTCTGCACGGCCTTGAATTGATTTGAGGATGTTGTACGCAAAAGTAGTAGGGTCGCTCATTAATAGACGCCCTTGAAATTCCTACCTTTGATTGCTGCTCCACCCATATTCATCTTTTTAACTTTTCCGTGCATTCCACCATGCACGTAACCCATTTCATCGTCCATTGTTCCGCCCATGTTTCTTTCAACAGGGGGCTTAAACGTACCTTCACTAAGGGCATCCCTAAAATCCATTGGCTTAGGGACTACCACAAAGGTGCCGTCACCATTCGGGTTCGGCATTACGTCACCGTCCATCGATTGAGCGTAAGCATCAGCCTCCGCCTTTTTTACATATGAGACACCTTGGGGCATTAGAATATCCTCGTTTTACTGGCGATACCGCCATCGTTGCGTTGTATGTACTGTTGTGTAGAAGATTTAGGCATAGTGTAAGACTTCTTCGTTGCGCTGCCTCCGTAGGCGTATTTCTTTTTAGGCTTTATAGCGTCAATTTCGTCATTGTAAACCGTTACATCACCGTCCACATATACTTTAGGCTTAACCATTTCGCCTTCTCTGTTTTCAACTTGAGGAAGCTTTATCGATTTCTTTTCTTTTTGTGGTGGTTTTCTTCCAGGTTTTACCCCTTCTAACTTTTTAGTCGTCTTTGGTTTGTCCGCCGCTTTTGCTGATGATACTACATCTTTCGGTTTTTCTTTATCCTTCCCAGCTAGATAACCAATCGCGCCTCCACCCAATGCCGAACCAACCGCAATCTTCTTTACTACCTTACCAACCCCTTTTTGAGACATAGATAGAGGCGTGATTTTATCACCGCCTAAAAGCTTATTGGCCTTTGCTTTAGTAAGTTTTGCGACTTCTTTCTTAGAGGGTAGTTTTTTAACAGCTTTACCTACACCTTCTTTTAAAAGTTTCTTAACCAAAGGTGCCGCAGCCTTATATACTTTTCCGCCTATGCTAATAACGGTGGCTAGTCCTGAAACTATGACGGGCGCTACCATTAGAACGTTCCTTTACCATCGTTGTCGTTATAGGTAAAACCTTTAACCTGGACGGGAGGGGTGCCCTTAATACGCGCCATGCCACCGTCTGCATAGCCCAGGCCTCTAAAAGAATCTTCTTGAGGCTGCATTGGACTGGCGCTTCCGCCACCCTGGTATTTGTTCATCTTTTTCGCTTTTTTCATGAGAGTTTTTGCCTTTCCATTAGAAATACCCATTTGCTCAGACATCTGCTTAATACCAGCCATTACGACCTCTTCCTTTTCTTAGCAGTTTTAGCGGATTGTCTAAACGCTTTGTTTGTTGGTGCGCCTTTAGAACCCTTATCACGCATTTTTTCTCCGGAGCCTCCAGCTATACGTTTGCGTTTGGCGGCTATATTAGCGTACAGGCCTTCTTTACTCATGATTACAATTCCCACAAGAACATTCAGAACAATTAATAACATCACAATGGCAGTTATGTCCACAGTCAATGCATTGGACCTCTTCGGTTTCCGTTTGTTTTAACATTTCCATCTCTTCCTTGCTTGACGTAATCTGCTTTTTGGGTTGCTTGCCGCTTTAGGAAACTGTTTCATCTGTCCAGCAGATCTAGCGCAATAAGATTTTCGTCGCTTTGCTGACTTACTTCCTGGCTTTACTTTTCCCGTAACTGCCGTCTTTAACTTAGATCCCGGGTTCTTACTGCGGTATTCTTTGACACCCTTAGCTGTCATTCCTGCTCCACTTTTGGTGGAACGATAGTTCGCTCTTTTTCCTGTAGTGGTTCTTTTAATGGGAGTTTCTTTTGATCTTGCCATAACTGTATCGGGTGCCCCCATTTGTTCCACGTGAAACAATCAAAAAATAAACCGAACGAAAACACTAGTTGCCGCGACCAGCCGTTCCTTGATTAATCCTCTCCAGGTTAACATCCGCCCTCAATAGAGCGATATCCTCTTGAGAATCAATCTTGTCGCGAGCTAGTTCCAATCGTTCTTCTTCCCTACCTTCTTCAAACTCTTGCTTAACAGCAAACTCTTGAGCTTTTCGCTGAACATCCATTGTCTTAATGTCTAGCTCCTTTGAGCGTAGTTCAACTAGCGGATCTACAGGGCCTTCAGAAGGAGGCATAATAGCGGCCATAACTTCTTGAGTGTACTGAGCTATCAATTGAGCTACTTTTGCTTCCACATCCATCGGAGGAGGTTGTTGACCCATTTGCTGGGCTTGTTGACCCATTATAGTCATTTCGGCCATAGCAACACCTCTAGCTTTAAGTGCTATGTGTTCGCACAGGTGAGCTTGCAGTAACCCAAATATAGGTGGGGTAGTGGATGGTATAGGTGTCATCATAAAGGCTATGTGCGCCTGTATATGAGCGTCATGATCCTGTGTTGGAAAGGCCTGAAGCATCTCTTGGATGACCGCTCTGGCATTCTCTATACCAGGGTCCATGGGTTGAGGCGTTGGGGGTGGAGGTAAAATAGCATCTATGTTCTGAACCCCTATTGCCTCATATATACGCTTATACGCTTCGTATAAGTTGTGCATTTGCGGATTAGTCTGGGCAAGCTCTAACTGAGTCTGCGCCAAGGCTAATCTTTGCGACATTGAAAAGATATTAGGGTCGGATACAGGTACAACGTCTATACGATCATCAAAATCAGCCTGCTTTATACTCGCATCGGCCCCATGTATGTTATAGGGGTAAACAGGAGGCAAGGATTCAGAAAAAATCTTAGCCAACATCTTGAACTCAAGCTTTTGAGCGTAATGTAGTCGTTTATGTATAGCGGACATGACCTTAGAGCCGCGCTCAAGCAGAGCAACAGTCGTTCCAACTGCCGCTGATTGATTTCCATCGCCTACCTGTAGGTCTGCAATAGCCGCAAAGCGTCTTCCAGCTTCTACAACAAAACCTAGCAGTTGCATTAAGGTCTGACTTGGTTCCTTGTACGGAAGCGGCATGATGCTGTCTCTAAGAGCACCACCGGGGACATCAATATCACGAAACTCGCCAGGAGAAAGAGGTTCGTCAGCATCACGAATCCGAATACCGCGAGCTTTAAAACCAGCAGGAAGGTTAGCCAAAGTGCCTGCATCGATTAATTGCCTCAAAATAGCTGTTGCAGAGCGACCTAGCCCTCCAATCATGTGTAAAAGCCCAAATCCGTAAAAACCTAGGCCGGGAAGGAACTTGTAGTGGGTAAAATAGGGTACTTTCTTATAATACTCATCGTTTTCTACCCAGTTACGGCGAATTGACAGTACAGTAGAACTTCCCTCATCTATCGTAACGATATAAGGGAGCTTAATACCTGTTACTTCGTTGTCTATAGGGCTTCGGTGCTCGAAACCCTCCAAATCTAGGTCTACGTGCATCTCTAATAAGGTGCAATCGTCACTTTCGGAGGTTTTAGAGATACCCATAAGGCTTCGCTCTTTATCACGAAGCTCATCGTCACCCTCATAAGGGTCTAAGTCTACATCTCTATAGAACCCAGCCGCTTGAAACTTGCGTACAGAGTTCTCTGACATACGAGTTATGTGTGTTATGCGGGATGCTGACTGTAAATCTGTTGCGTTATACGGAACTACAAGGTCATCCGCAGCCACAAACCGCGAAACGGCACGATCTAGGATGTCGTCAAAGTATGTTTTCTTAAAAGCACTGCCTGCCAGCGGGAGATAGAACAATAAACGGTCCATTTCGGGATCGTACTCTTCCATAACATTAGTTATCTGGTAATTCATGAAGTTTGAAACACGCTGAGACTGGGCCTCAACGTCTGGAGAAACCGCACCCAGAATCAAAGTCTTAACAGGGCCTGAACTTGGTAGTAGTTCTTTATAAGCCTGCGCCTGAAACTGAGTAACCGCTTCTGCTATAACAGGATGCGTAACACCACTGGAACCACGGAAAGGCTCCTCTCTGTCTTCATACTTAATGCCTAGTAAATCTAATCCGTTACGATACGTATCTTCCCAATCGTCGCGGCTTGTCTTGTCATCTTCGTAAAAACTTATTAACTCTGATGAGATATCCATTAAAAGGCGCTCATCAAGAAGTTCAGCTAGGTTTGCGTCCTGGTCAGCGAGTAACTCTTCTTGTATAGCGTCCTCAAAGTTTAATGTAACAGACCCATCTTCTTCTTCTATAATTTCTGACGGTTCTTCAATAACCTCAATCTCTATATCATCCTCATCGTCTTGAAGAAGATCTTCGAGTAAACCTTGTGCCGGTATTGCGGCGTCCATGAGGGAACCAGGTGTGTCAGCCATTATTTAGATACCTTCTGAGAGCCAAAGAATGATCCTGTAACAGGTAAGCTTACGGGGTGCTGGTAACAAGCCTCTGGGTTTCCTTGTCCCGCTTCTGTCAAAAATGTTGTCGCCGCTGGAACTTGACCCATCGGACAACGGCAGATCGCTATATCGTTTAGACCAATCTCGCAGTTAAAGCTAAAACAGTTACTCGCATTATACCCCTGGTTCAAGGTCGAATCGCACTTTTGAACGACTGCGCCCATATCTTTTGGCCGGGTACTAAAATCGCTTGCCTCCTGGGGGTAGTGCGTCTTCGGTGCAAACAAACTCCATACATGTTTATCGTCGGTCGGATCGCAAGATCCCTGCATATTGCCCATGGTTGTGTCTGCGATAGCCGCGCCTTCTAAGATAGGGCACTTGCAAACAACTTCAGGGTATGTGTTGCCATCGGCAGTAGTAATTGTTTTTCCAGTTGGCTGACAGGTTGATGCCGCGCAAAGGGCGTACTTACCTTGGCATGTTGTTATATCAGCCTTCGCCTGTACAGGGAAAATCGCCAGCGCAATAAAAATAACCAAACCCTTTACAAACATTATTTAGCCACCCCTTTAAACTTTTCAAAACTACGGAGACCACCCAAGCCTAACATTCCCATTAAAACAGGCATCATTTCCCCTAAGTCCATTCGAGGAAGATCAGTAAGATATCCAGCTTGAGCTAATATAAAAACTAGTATTGGCTGCAGGACGTATGAGTACGCTAAGGCCACTCCGCATGTCCAGCCAATAAAGGGTCTCCAACCCGCAACGAAGGTACTTCTGTGAGACGCTTCTTGTTTATTAATGCCTAGCTGGGCTAGATCAATCTGGG
>Ga0307488_10002634_pt1 | contig 15128 bp, 15 predicted proteins | sample SB02metaG_FD_202248 | JGI IMG/M metagenome (GOLD analysis project Ga0307488, IMG submission 202248) | Sea-ice brine microbial communities from Beaufort Sea near Barrow, Alaska, United States - SB 0.2 | ecosystem: Environmental > Aquatic > Marine > Coastal | place: USA: Alaska | collected... | reverse complement strand
GATTAACTAATGCTCCGATTTCAACAAGAAACAGAGATTACAACGTTGGCGGTTCAAACGTTTACTTACCGTTAACTCATCAGACTGCATTATATAGTTCAGGTTATAGAACGCATCTTAACACTGGTTTATATAAAGTTGCTTCAGGTTGGGGTAGTGGTTCAACTGGTTGGTATGCTGCTATTGGTGGTAATGATAGTTACCCAACTCAAGCATGGACATTAACATACGATTCGTATATTCAAAATACTCGTGGATTAGTACAAACATCAGGTTCGTTTAGAGCCCCAATATTCTACGACTTGAATAACACTGGTTACTATTTGAATCCAGCAAGTACTTCATATTGGAATGTTTCGCAACAAAGCGGATATCATACATTCCTTAACTATGGTGTTGGTGTTACAGGTACATATACGTCTACAAGATTACAATTAGTATTCGCAATGGGTTCTGCTTATAGACCGAACTCTGCTGGAACTTCAGCTGCAAATATGTATGGTATTGGTTGGTCGCATCCAAACGCAGGTTCGTTAGGTGGTGCAAATCAATTAAACGACCACGGTATGTTAATTATTAACAACGGTTCGTTTAGAGCTGCTATTTCAGGCAGAGCAGTATTTAGTGTTGATGTTAGAGCACCGTTATTCTACGATTGGAATAATACAGGGTACTATGTAGATCCTGCAGCTACTTCGCAGTTAAGCGCCGTATATGCAAATGATTGGTTCAGACCTCAAGGCGCAACTGGTTTATACTTCCAAGATTATGGATATGGTATTCGTTCGGCTGGTGGTGAAGGCAATCCATACGGTAACGTAGCAACATATAATACTGGTCGAAACGGCTGGTCAGGTTATGGTATTGGTACTCGTTGGACTCTGATGTCAACCGAAAGCAACAACTGGGGTATGCATGACAACAATCGTGGCTGGCAACAATATTATAATGGTTCCTACACTAACTTTAGTTATGGTTATGTGAATAGTGGTGAATCATTCCGTGCTCCAATTTTCTACGATAATAATGATACCGGTTATTATGGAAACTTCAACGGTGAAACTAACTGGCAAGGTCTAACTGCTCGTGGTCAAGCAATGATTGGATTGACCGGTAATAATAGAAGTGGTGCACTCGGTAACTATGGTAGACGACCAAATATTACTGGCGATACCAACTATTGGACAGGTTCCAAAGGTTGGGGTAGAATTGATATGAACACAGTTGCTAACTGGGGTTCAGGATTCTTCGACTCATGGTCTAACCCAGCTAATCAGCCAAGCGGTACTTCGCATTGGGTTGGTGTTCAGGCTTATCACTACTCTAACGGTTCAGCAAGATATGGTTGGCAGTTAGCAGGCGGTCCGATTACTAACTTAAGATTCCGTTCTACGTGGTCGGGATTTAGAGCTTGGAGAACAATACCTGTTCTTGATGAGAATAGCACGAACGGTGGTTCAATGTACGCCGGGCGCTATTACGATTCTAACAATACTGGTTACTATGGTGACTTTGCATCTACTTCGGTAATGAATGTATTAGATATTCGTGGAGAAATTTATAACGACGGTTGGTTCCGTAACGATAACGGTGGCAGAGGATTATATAGTACTCCATACGGAAGACACTTCTATGCTGCAGGTACAAGTTATTGGCACTTAGATGGCGGTAGTTCATCTGGTGGTTTAATTATATACGATCGTTATAACGGTTCACAAGGTTCTGGTACTGGTCGTCGTGGTTATCTCTACTATGATGCAAGTGGTTTTGGATTATTACATTCAGCTGGTGGTTGGGCAATACGTACTGTAAATGGTTCTGCAGAAATGTATGGAACTACTTATATGGCTTCTGCTCAAGCTAATATCTATTACGATAGAAATAATACTGGTTATTATTTCGATGGCGCATCTACTAACTCAACACGATTTGAAGGTGTAAGTTCTAGAACTAAGGCCATGATGGGACTGCCAGGCCATACTAGAAACTCTGCTGAATACTACTCAGCAAGACCTCGTATAACAGGTAATACAGATTATTGGACTGGTTCAATGGGTTGGGGACGTCAAGATATGAACGTCGTTTCAACTTACGGTTCAGGATTTATTGATTCTTGGAGTAATCCACCTAATCAGCCTTCAGGTACATCTCATTGGGTTGGGGTGCAGGCATATCACTATAGAAATAGTAATACTTCTGGTTACGGTTGGCAGATGGTTGGTGGACCGATTGAGAACTTACGATTCAGAAGTGCATGGAGTGGCTGGAGATCATGGAGAACAATTCCAGTACTTGATGTTAACAATGTTAATGGTGGTTCAATGTATGCAGGTCGTTATTACGATTCTAATGACACTGCTTACTACTCTGACAATGCAAGTACTTCAATATTTAATGTTACTGAAACAAATCGTGTTTCATTCAGACATGCAGGCGGTAATTCAGGTCAAAGTATTGGTAACGCATACTCAATATTCCAGACATCAGGTGGTTGGAGTTATCCATATCCTGCATTAAGAATTAACTATCATACAGGTATTGATCTAGGAGCGAACCCAAGCTATCAAGGCTTTAGGTTCATGAATGATTATAACTCTAATACTGTTAGATTCCAAATTAACGGTGGTTCGAGTTATACATATGCTAATACTTGGTTACAGGTTGGCGGTGGTGGTGTTGGTATCTATGATCCATATAACGGTGCTCACTTCCTACCTAATAACCAGACTTCATACGGTGCATGGGCAGTATACGGAAATAGAAATGGTTACTACGGATTCGCACTAAGTCAAGTATCGTACGACCCGCATTATATGTGGAGCAACGGCGGTGGTGGTATATATGCTCAAGGACTTGGCCGTTGGGTTCAGTACCATAACTTTGGCAATAACTGTACAGGTATCAGTACTTCTTCAACAAGTTCTGCTTATTCCTTATATGTTAGTGGTGGTATATACTCAACAGGTAATATCGTTGCTTACTCTGATAGACGTAAGAAAGAAAATATTGAAACTATCGACAACGCGTTAAGTAAGATTTTACAAATGCGTGGTGTTAGTTATAATAGAATCTATGAAGAGCATATTAAAGAAAGCTGGACTGGTAAGAAAGAAATCGGTCTTATCGCTCAGGAAGTAATAGAGATATTACCAGAAGTAGTAACTCACGCTGAAGATGTTGATGAATACGGTATTAACTACGGTAACGTTGTTGGATTACTTGTTGAAGGTATTAAGGATCAAGCTAAGATCGTAGAGGACCAGAAAGAAATAATAAATAATCAGCAGAAAGATATTGACAAACTAAAAGAAATGGTTTATAATATACAACAAATGATGGAGAAATAAGATGGCACTAATTAAAGATTATGAGATTCAAGGAACTGGCGTGACGGTGCCTAATGCATATCACGTTATTACTGATCTCAAAGTACATAAAAGAATGGCAGATCATGCTTTACCAGTTGATAATTCAACACCAACAGGTCTTACTAATAATGGTGTAAGGGCTGCTGAAGACCTTCCAGTTTATTGGCAAGCTGGTTATATTGGTAGAATATGGGTAACGATTTGGGCAACTGCTCAGGCAAGAATTGATAATATGACACCAATTGGCGTAGCAGGTATTAATGCTACTGAAGTAGATGCAGAAATAAGTATTGGTACTAAAGGATTAGATGCAAGGTGTGAATTCATGCTTGACATGTCTGATGATGCCCCTACCGATTTAGTACAGGCGTACACTCATCTGAAATCTTTGGATTTCTATGCTGGTTGTACAGAAGATTAATCAATTTATATAAATAGAATTACAATATAACGAATGTTATTAAATTAGGAGAAAACAAAATGGCACTTAGTACAGATTTTACTTGGACTTGGGAAGTAACAAGTTTAAAGAAAAAAGATCAAGTGAACGCAGAAGGAGCTACATTAGCTGGAGCTGTTGTTCAGACTTTTTGGAAAGTCACAGGCGAAGACGCAAACGGCAACGAAGCTAGCTTTTCTGGCGCAACACCGTTCACAGCGGTTAACGTACCAGCAGGATCTTTTACATCGTTTGAAACATTGACTGAAGCAACCGTGTTAGGTTGGATTCAAGCAGTAGTTAATGCAGATCAAGGTTATGCAGATCATATCAGCTCACGAGTTGAACTGCAGATTGATGAAGAAGCAACTACAGAAGCGGCAATGCCTTGGGGCGATGGTAGTGATGTAACACCACCTACACCAGCAGATGCTCCAGAGTAAGGAATAGGTCATGACTTATACTTGGCAGATTGTAAAGTTTGATACGAAAGATCAAATTAACAGTGAAGGTGTAACTCTTTCAGATGCTGTAGTAACCGTTAAGTGGCGCAGAGTTGGAACTGATTCAGACAACAACTCTGCTGCGGTAGTTGGTTATACAACACTAGCGGCTGCTCCAGATGATGTATTGGATTTCGATGCGTTTGCTACTTTAACAAAAGAAACAGTTGTTGGGTGGTTAGAGACTACCATGTCTGCAAATCTGATTGCGTCGTATGATGCAACAATTGTAGACAAGTTAAGTAATAAGAATAGTACCGAAAAAGCTCGACCTTGGGGCTAACTTAGAATTTAGAATTTTGATTTACATTATGGAGTTATTATGCATGATTTGCGTCATCACGGGTTGGTGCACTACGCTTTAAAACGAGGCGGTAGTATACATCCAATTACGTTACCAAAAGAATTAACCGGCGAAACCGGTATTATGAATCCTTCTATCTTTATACATGGTGGAAAGATTCTGATGAACGTTCGCCACGTTAATTATACCTTATACCATTCGGAAGGTAAAAAGTTTCCTCATACTTGGGGTCCACTTCAGTACCTACACCCAGAAAACGATATCACTCTAACTACTCATAATATTATGACAGAGTTAGATGCTGATCTAAATATCCTCAATGCCGGCCGTATCAAAATGAATCTTGATACAGGTACTCCTACTTGGAACTTTATTGGTCTTGAAGATGGTCGACTGTTTAGTTGGGAGAATCGTTTATTCCTTTGTGGAGTAAGGCGTGATTGTTATGACGGTGACGGTACAGGTCGTATGGAAATGGCTGAAATAGAATTCATTGATGGAGAATGGCAAGAGATATCTAGAAATCCTATTCCTGCTCCAGGCGATGATGGTACATTCTGTGAAAAGAATTGGATGCCTATTATTGATATGCCTTGGCATTTTGTTAAATGGTGTAATCCTGTAGAAGTTGTTAAGTACGATATTGAAACAAGAACAACTACAACTGTTGTCCATGATGCTGATAAAACATATAGCCTGCCACGTGATCTACGAGGTGGTACACAAGTATATCCAATTGGTGAAGATCGAAGAATGACTATTACTCACGAGGTTGATCTATCAAGAGATACCTTTTCGCGTAAAGATGGACATTATAACCACAGAATTGTTGTGTGGGATAAAGATTGGAACATGGTTCATAATACAGAAGACTTCCACTTTTTAGGTACTCAGATTGATCCTACGACAGGATTGGAATATAATATCGAGTTCGCTACAGGCATGGCATTCTTAGATGGTAATGTTTTAATTGCTTTTGGTTATCAAGATAATGGAACGTTTATTTTGAAAATGCCTGAGCAGTTATTTTTTGATTTTGTGGCGAGGGGTTAATTATGTTACAACAGTTATTAGAAAGTCATGTCATGGATCCAAAGAATGCATATAAATGTTATGACTTGGCAAAAGAGTATGATCGTTTAGAACAAGGCGCAATGGGTGTTTCGTTATATCTAAAGGCTGCTGATCTAAGTAATGATAAATTATTACAATATAAAGCTATGATTGGTCTTGCACTTATATACTATAGACAAGGTCGACGTGATTTTACGGTTGAAGGCGGATTACTTGATGCGGTTTCTTTATGTCCTGAACGTCCTGAAGCGCATTATCATCTATGTGCATATTACGAACACAAAAATAATTGGAAACATTGTTTAGCGCATGCAAATACTGCGTTAGCTTTCTTACCACAATATGATTTATTAACCGTTCCATCTTTTGATGATCCTGTTTATGAGTTAGATTATAAAGGTCCAGACTGGTTATATTTTTACCGTGCACTATCTACTTGGTATATTACAGGTCAGCAAGTTGGAAAACATTTATTCTTTGATTTAAAATACAAGTTTAATTTAAGTACTGAACTTGAACAAAGAGTAGCATATATGGTCGAGCATCTCTACCTGCCTGATACGATACCTTATAGCATATCAGAGATGGACAGATATAAGTTTCCATTCACCAACATAAGTAATGTTAAAGAAAATAGTTCTAAACATTTTCAAGATATGTTTGTGCTTTCGTGTTTTGACGGTAAACGTAATGGATCTTATTTGGAGATTGGATCTGGTGATCCTATAATCCACAACAACACCGCCTTATTAGAACGCGAGTTTGGTTGGAAAGGTATCTCTATTGATAATAATCCAGCGCTGTGTTATAAATTTAAAGAGACTAGACAAAACACAATCATTTGCGCTGATGCAACTGATATTAGTTATGCCGACTTGTTTGATAAACATTGTATGGATTATGTGATTGACTATTTACAGATTGATTGCGATGAAGTTTCAACAAAAATTTTAAAGACTATACCGTTTGACACAACCAAGTTTGGTGTTATTACTTTTGAACACGACTGCTATCGTTTGGGTATTGATAATCGCGAAGACGTAAGAAAATACTTAGGTAACCTTGGTTACATCCTTGCAGTTCCTAATGTTGCGTTTAGTGAATCTTGCGCTTACGAGGATTGGTATCTGCATCCTGATGTTATTGATTCCGATACTATTCTTCGTATGAAAAACAATAATGATATTAATTTTATATGGGATTATATGATGGAGCCATTAGTGTGATTACTATAGTTGCTACGGGTGGATTTGACCCAATACATACAGGACACATAAATTATCTAAAAGAAGCGGCTGGTGCTTGTACAAGATTGGTCGTTGGCGTTAACTCTGATGCATGGCTGATTCGTAAAAAAGGTAGAGCGTTTATGCCGTTTGAAGAAAGGGCAGCAATCGTTGAAGCACTAAGTTGTGTTGATGAGGTTATTGCCTTTGATGATAGTGATGGAACTGCTATAGACTGCCTAGAACAAGTAAAGAAACTCTATCCGTTAGATACTATTGTATTCGCAAATGGTGGCGACAGGACGTCTGAGAACATCCCTGAGATGGCAGTTGAAGGTGTAGAGTTTGAGTTTGGAGTTGGCGGAACTAATAAAAAGAATAGTTCAAGTTGGATACTAAAGGAATGGTCTAATCCAACAACTCAACGTAAGTGGGGTACATATACTATACTTGCTCAGAATGGACAATGGGCTGTTAAAGAATTAAGTTTTGATGTTGGGCAAGCATTAAGTGACCAAAGACATTTTCATAGATCTGAACATTGGCACGTTGTAAGTGGTTCAATAAAGATGCAGCTTGATAGAGCTGATGGAGTTCCTGCTGCAAAACAAATAAAGCTAATACATGCTGGTGGTAGTGTTGACATCGGAGTTGGTACTTGGCACAAAGCAACAAACATCGGCGATACTGAGGCAAAGGTAATTGAAGTATGGCTCGGCGATAAATTATCAGAAGATGATATCGAAAGAAGAGATTAAGTATAAATAAACTATATAATACTTTAATGCTAATAGTCTGGAGACGAAGATGGCAGTAAAAATTAGCGGTGTACCCGTCATAGACGATACAAAAAAGCTGACGAACATAACTAGTATGGATGGTGAGTATACAATATTCCATCCAACGATAACTAACATAAGCAATTCCTATGCGCTAGACCTTTCTAAGCCTATGCTTAAAAGGGTAATGGGTGGAAACGAAGCTTATACGTATGGTAGTGCAGCTGCAGGCAGAACTACTGTAATGATGTTAGATAGAACAGCGTCAGGATATACACCAAGTTGGCCAGGGAATATTTCTTTTCAGAGTGTTCCAGCTTGGGCAAGTAACAGATACTGGGTAATAACATTTGTTTGTTTTGGTAACGTATCTGTATTTGCGACAGCAGTTGGATATAACACAACTCCTTCGTCTAGTCTTTCAAACTTCTCACTGGGCGCATGGGATCCATCTCAAAGTTCTTACGGATCTGGTACTCCTTGGGCTCATGCTCATCTTCAATTTCTCCATGACTCAGCAAATAATAGAGTTAATATTACCCACTCGCATGGAAACTCAAGAACAGGAACTGTTGCTAATACTGTTTATGCAAACTATACAGGGTTAACTGGAATCACATCAGTTCAGGTTCAATATAATATTGCGAGTCAATCTTGTAGTGGTTCAGAATGTCAGACAGGTGGAGCTCCAGGATATAGCAGCGGCGGCGGCAATGGCCCATTGCCAACAAACGATGGTTATAATCCATCTACCTATTATTCTTGCGCTTCAAGTCTCAAGTTCCATTGGTCTGCATCAGTAGATTCTGGTTCAGGTAATGACAGTCATACACAAGCCAACTTCAATGGATTCTCAAACACAGATCCGCATTTCAGAATAAAAATTGTATGTACTCAAGGAACTTTCTATTCTACCTCACAAGCTGACGATGTTAGTGTATTCTGTAACTATGGCCCATCTGCTGGCATAAATCCAGGGAGTAATTAAAATGGCGATTAAAGTAGGCGGGGCAACCGTTATTACCAATTCACGCGGTGTCGAAGGTATGAGTGGAATTCAAGGCAGTTATGATGACTTCCATCCTACAGTAGTACCAATCTCTACAGTGTTAAACATGCTTAGTCCATGTATGTCAGTTACCTTAAGCGCGGCTACCACATTCACTGCTACCAATATTCAAGCAGGGCGAGTTGCTTTGCTTTTATTAGATGTATCTTCAAGTGGTCATTTACCAACTTGGCCTGCTTCAATACAATGGCCGGGAAATGGTACTGAACCAGATTGGGATGCAACAGGAATACAGACTTGGGTCGTTTGTTTTACTTGTTGGGATAATTCAACAATTAGAGCAACAGCAACTGGTTGGGGAGATGCACAAACTGCTTCTGTAGATTTAGGCGCACAAGATAGGTCTTACCATGACTTTCACTTATGGGACGAAGTAACTAGTCCACATGGTAAAGCTGCAGTACAAGCAACGTTTACAACGACAGGCGCAGTAACTTATACCAGCACAGGAAGCACGTCTACGGGATCTGTATCTGGTCAAAGCGGTACCAGCAGTACTGGTACTTCTTCATGGGGATCTGGGGTTACAGGTTCAGACTACGAAATAAAATTTGATTACTCTGGATCATATTCAGGCGGCGGTATTACTGTTGGTGCAGATAATGTTTGGTTATCTTTATCAAGCAACAGAACTTGGGCCGTAGAAACAGGGACAATAGGCGAATGTATAAGGAGGATTACTGGAACTGTTTCAATACGCGACGCAACGACTAATGCCGTTCTTTCTTCTAAAACCCAGACACTCAACGCCACATTTATCGGTGCTGGTGTTGGCAATACGTGTCTAACAAATAATATGTTAGTACAAGTTCAAGGCAAAGGTTTAATTAGAGTTTACGATCTTGAAGTTGGTGATATGATTGCTGACGATAGCGAAGAAATGTTTACAAAGATTATTGATATTAATAAGGATCATCCACGCGAAGGTTACTATACAGTTGATGGTTGGTTAGAAATTACACATGATCATCCAATGCTTATAGATAATAATTGGGTACTTCCTAATGATTACGAAGGTGATAAGCAATATCACAAACAAGATACCGATACGGTTTATATTGAAACAACTTCAGGCACATTCTCAGTATTTAATGAAGACGGTTCAGAACATATAATTGTAAGTGGTGATTATGCCGATAAGGAGAATACATAATGGCGATTAAAGTAGCAGGAATAGAAGTAATATCTGACGCTAAACGGTTTAAAAATATATCGTCTACTTCTGGCGCGCATGGTGAATTGCATTCAACAACGTCAGCTATTACTTCCGCAATTACTTTTACAGGAGGCATACAGAACTGTATTATGACCGCGGACCAAACATTTACTATATCAGGTGCTGATGAAGGTATATCTACGGCGCTTTTATTGGATACAACCGCAGCATCTCACGACCCAACTTTTCCATCAAGTATGGTTTTTGTTGGCGGAGAACCAACGTGGGCGAATTCTAGATATTGGCAAATTGGCATTCTTTCTAAAGACTCATATCAAGTAGCAACCGCGATAGGTTACGCTGGTGCAAGTCCAACAGAAGCCGTTACGTTAGAAGGAACTTCTGGTAGTCCAATGTCCTTTACAGCTTTCACTGGCACGTCTCCAATGGAAGCAGGTTGGAGATTTAAGGCTGATGGGAATGTATACAAATACAACTCGCCAAACAATAGTAATGGTAGCGGAGAAGCTTTACACTCAACAACAACTTGGAATAATATTACACCAACGTTTAATACCGGAGTTAATCCTTCTAATACGTGGTATATAAGATTCACAGACCAATCAGGTACTTCTCCAACGAACTCTCTTAGCTCGAACTTTAATACTTGGTTACCCCTAAGTAGCACTCGTGGATTTCTGTGGTATAATTCAAATAATCCTAATAGCTACGGTGATATATCGGGAGTAGTAAAAGTTGAAATAGGATATGTTACTACTGGTGGAGCACCTTCAACTATATCAGCAACCGGTTATTATCAACTCAGATACATAGGTACAGCATAATGGCACTTCCACACGTTTTAACTATTTTTAGTAACTCAGGTTCAGTAGCTGCAGGATCTGGCACTGGTACTGGCAGCAGCGCTGTTTCTTTAACTGGCGTTTCTGTATATAGCGTAAGCAGCGGCCTCAGTGGCGATTGCGATTCGTTCTATAACCTTAACGCTAACGGAACATGGGATACGTCAGGCTCGAATGGAAATCCCTCGACAGGTGGTGGTTCAGGTACATGGTTAGTATCTGGTTCTGCTGGTGATTACGAAGTAAGTATGGCGCTTAGTGATAATCTAAGTGGTGGCGGAACCATTGGCGGAGACTATGCTAACCAAACATGGATGTCACTGAGTAGTAATAGATCTTGGAGTGTTAGTGACACCTCAAATGCTCAAGGTGCAAACACTAGAACCGGTTCTGTTGCTATTAGACTCGCGTCCTCTGGTACTGTATTACAAACAGCAAGCATATTTTTAAGCGCTGATCAAGAACCATAATCAATTATAAAGAGACATAGAAATGGCACAACCAAATTCAAGAGCAACTTTTAAAGATTGGGTAATGAGAAAACTCGGTGCTCCAGTGATAGACATTAATGTTTCTGATGAACAGATAGACGATCGTATTGATGAAGCTGTTGATTTTTGGAGAGACTATCACTATAATGGCAGTCAGTTAGTTTATCTTAAACACCAAATTACTCAAACTGATAAAGATAACGGTTATGTAACTCTGCCTCCTCAACTCCTTGGAGTTTCTGGTATATTTAATCTACAGTCAAGTATATCTGCTGGGTCAGGAATCTTTAATGTACAATATCAGTTTGTGCTAAACAATCTCGAAGATATCACAGGTTATAATGTAAGTAACTATTTCATGGCAATGACTCACATGGAGTTTATGCAAGAAATGCTTGTTGGCAAACCTATGATAAGATATAACAAACACGTGAATAAACTATTTCTTGATGTCGACCAAGGATCACTAGGTGTAGGCGAATATATTATTATTGAAGCTTACGATGTAGTAGATCCAGCAAGTTACTCTGATGTATGGACAGATCGTTGGTTACAGAATTATACCTCAGCTTTAATTAAAGAGCAATGGGGTAATAACTTAACTAAGTTTACAGGAATGTCATTAGTTGGTGGAGTTCAATTTAACGGGGAACAGATACTCGCAGATGGTAGGGAAGAAAGAAAGGCTATGGAAGAAGACGCAGTGAATAACCTACAACCTCTTTCATATAACTATATTGGATAAAGTATGGCTACTAATACATTCTTCAACAATTACTCTAGAGTTTCAGAGCAAGAACTAATTGATGATTTAGTAATTGAATCAATCAAGCAGTATGGTGTAGATGTCATTTATATTACCAAGGCAATTAAAGGTCGTGATAATATTTTTAATGAAGATGACTTCCCATCATACGATGAAACTTTTGAGTTTGAAACCTATGTTAAGAACATGGAAGGTTTTGAAGGAGATGGGGATTTCCTTTCTAAGTTTGGATTAGAGATCCGTGATCAGTTAACTCTGTCAGTTGCTAATCGAACTTTTGAGAGACACGTAACTAGAGATGCTACTAGTATTATTCGTCCAAGAGAAGGCGATTTAATTTACTTCCCATTAAACGAAAAGATGTTTGAGATAACATATGTTGAACATGAAAGTGTATTCTATCAAATGGGTAAGACTCAAATATATGACATGACATGCGAATTATTAGAATATAGTAATCAGCGATTTAATACAGGTCGTGATACTATTGATAATTACTTTGCTGCCTATAATACTGATATCTTAGTTTCTAACACTGCAACTCTAAACGCAATATCTACTACTGACGACTTGGCTCGCAACTATGACTTCGAAATTGAAGCTGATGGTATTCTTGACTTTTCAGAAGTAGATCCATTCAGTGAAAATATTACAATAGGTGACTACTAATGGCCATCGCAAATTATTTTTATAATCAATCTATTCGTAAGTACGTAGCTTTATTTGGTACATACTTTAATCAGTTAGAGGTAAGAAGAACATCAACTGACGGTACATTGAACCAAAGACAAATTGTGCCTATATCGTATGCTCCTTATCAAAAAGTATTAGCTCGACTTGACCAAGACCCTGGGCTACAAGCTGGTGCAGCACAAGATGCTGCTGGCAATACAATAGGTGGAAGGCCTTTCGCAATTGCGTTACCTCGTATGTCCTTTGAACTAACTAGTTTTGATTATGATGCTGAAAGAAAAGTTTCGCCTACAAGAAGAGTAAGAAAAACTACTGCCGATGTACAAGGTGGTAATAGAAGATTCGTATATGCAGGAACTCCATATAATATGGGATTCTCATTATACATAATGGCAAAATATAACGAAGATGCTGTTAAATTGTTAGAACAGGTTTTACCATTCTTCAATCCAGATTATACAAGTACTGTAAGAATGATTCCTGAATTGGAACCACTTGATATACCGTTAATATTAAACAGTGTATCATCAGAAGATATTTACGAAGGTGGCTTTGAAACAAGAAGAGCTATCGTATATCAATTAGACTTCACAATGAAAGGTTGGTTCTTTGGTCCAGAAAAAGATAAGAAAGTTATTAAATTCATGGATACGCGTTTGGCAACTGATACACCAACTAATACAGAGTTTGAAGAATTCCAAACACTACAGCCTGGCGTTGACGCAAACAGCGCACCAACAACAGATGCAAGTATATCAATTGACTATAGTTTGATTGATTTTGATGATAACTGGGATTATGCTGAAACAATAAGTGATACGGCGCCAAGTTAAGAACTGATACGCCAGGAGATATATTATGAGAATAGGTTTTACATGTAGTAGCTTTGATTTACTACACGCAGGTCACGTTCAGATGCTAAGAGAAGCAAAAGAACAGTGCGAATATTTAATCGTTGGGTTACAAATGGATCCGTCATTTGATAGAGATAACAAGAACCCACCTATACAAACAATCGTTGAGAGATATAGTCAACTTAAAGCTGTAAGTTACGTTGATGAAATCATTCCGTATTCAACAGAACAAGACCTAGAAGATATTCTTGAGTTATATACAATTCATGTTAGAATCTTAGGTGATGAATATAGAGATAAAGATTTTACAGGAAAAGATATCTGTCGTAGACGAGATATTGATTTATTTTTTAATAATAGAGACCATAGATTTAGTAGTACTTCGCTGAGGCAAGCTTGCGCGATAAATAATACTATATGAATTGGAGTGAAACATAATGAGTGATGAAAGCATTGCACAAGCGTTGAATATGAGACCGCTTGATGAAACTGTTGAAAAGACTATTCCTCAAGTTGTTGAAGGTGAGATGGTAGACGACGTTAAGAACCTACCACAAGAATCTGTATTCCAACCACCAGTTCCAATAGAAAAATTGGCTGACGAAAATCTAGCAGATATAGAATTAGCGAAAAAGAATATCGAAAACATTATTAATCTTGGAGATGATGCAGTTAGAGAAATGACCAGTATCGCAAAACAGTCAGAGTCTCCTCGAGCATTTGAAGTTGTATCCACTCTAATGAAAACATTACTTGACGCAAACAAAGATTACGTTGAGATGTCAACAAAGCGTAGATATGCTAAAGAAGAAGATACTTCACAACAAGCACAAGTTACTAATAATAATCTAATAGTTTCTACCTCTGATTTACTTAAAATGATTAAAGGCGAAAAGCCTGATGGATAAAGGTTACTTAGGTAACTCCTATCTCAAGAAGATAGGTGAGCAAATTGAATTTACTCCTGAGATGCTTAAAGAGTATATGAAGTGTGCCAATGATCCGATTTACTTTGCTGAAAACTATATTAAAATTGTACACGTAGATCATGGCTTAATACCTATGAAGATGTACGATTACCAAAAAGATATTGTGCGAAAGATTACAGATGAAAGGCGTGCTGCTGTATTAACATCACGACAGGCAGGTAAAACAACCACTGCAGTAGCTGTTATATTACACTACATCCTATTTAATGAATTTAAAACTGTTGCCGTGTTGGCAAACAAGGGTGATGCTGCAAGAGAGGTATTGGGCCGTATACAACTAGCATATGAAGCACTACCTAAGTGGATGCAGCAAGGTATTGAAGAATGGAACAAAGGTAACATTACTTTAGAAAACGGTTGTAAGATATACGCAGGTACTACTACATCATCTGCTATTCGTGGTAAGTCAATATCATTCCTATATCTAGATGAGGTTGCGTTTATTGAAGGGTTTGATGAATTCTTTGCTTCTGTATATCCAACGATATCATCTGGTAAAACAACAAAATTATTAATGACCTCCACCCCCAACGGATTGAATCATTTTTGGAAAA
>Ga0307488_10002633_pt1 | contig 15132 bp, 16 predicted proteins | sample SB02metaG_FD_202248 | JGI IMG/M metagenome (GOLD analysis project Ga0307488, IMG submission 202248) | Sea-ice brine microbial communities from Beaufort Sea near Barrow, Alaska, United States - SB 0.2 | ecosystem: Environmental > Aquatic > Marine > Coastal | place: USA: Alaska | collected... | reverse complement strand
CTAGATTGACGATCGCGCCCCGCAGCCCCGGCCAAAGAAACAGCAAACTTTTAGCAGCCGCGTACTCGGCAAAAGTCCGGTGATAGTCCAAGTGGTCGCGACTGATATTGGTAAATACCGCGAAATTGATGTCCGTGCCATTCAGCCGACCTTGCACCAGACCATGAGATGACGCTTCAACAGTGACCGCCAGCGCCTGGTCGTTGACTAACACGCCCAGCATGCGCTGCAATTCGATGGCGCCCGGTGTTGTCATCCCAGAGTCTTGTAGGGTGTCACCTAGAAAACCAAAACCCAACGTGCCCACGACGCCGCATTTTTTACCCAGCGTGGTCAGGGCCTGGGCGATAAAATGACTGCAGGATGTTTTACCATTAGTGCCTGTAATGCCAACGACGATCATCCGTGTAGAAGGCTCGCCCCAAAATCGACTGGCAATCGGCCCTTTTTGCGCTTGTAAATCGCTCATCTCGAATACTTGGGCATGACGGCTGTCAAACGGCGCCTCGCAAATGGCTGCCGCTGCTATCTGCATCACCTCATCCACATGATCGCGGGCATCATGAACGCCCCCTGACGTGGCGAGATACAAATCTCCAGCCTTAACCCGTCGGCTGTCATCACAGACACCGGATATAGCCATATCTGTTGTCAAAGCCAACTCGGGCACTAGCTCGCTGAGTTTTTTGGACATCTACGCAGCCTCCCCGATATCATCTGGCGGAACATTCAACAAACGTAATGCGGCCGCCATAATTCTAGAGAAAACCGGTGCTGCAATAGCACCACCGCCATAACCATTGCCTTTCGGATCGTTAATCATTACCACGCCCACCAGCCGCGGATTAACCGCAGGTGTGATGCCAGCAAAAAAAGCCATGTGTCGAGTATCTTCGTAACCATCTTTACCGACTTTTCTCACCGTGCCGGTTTTGCCGGCGACTGAATACGCCGCCATTGACGCCTTGCTGCCGGTACCAACCGATGTCACACGCTGCAACATTCGCATCACGTCTGCCGAGGTGCTTTTATCAAACACACGCGTGCCTTCGACGTTAGCATTGTTGATAAGCGACAACTGGCGCCTAATGCCACCCGAAGCAATCGTTAGATATGCAGATGCGAGCTGTATAGGCGTCACCGTCAATCCGTAGCCATAGGCAAAGGTGACTCTCTCGATGTCCTTCCAGCGTCGATGATTCGGCAGAAAACCGTTACGCTCGCCAGGGAAACCAATATTCGTGCTTTGACCCATGCCAACAGCCGAGAACATTTCCCAAACATCATACTCATTCATGCTCAACGCGAGCTTGCTGATACCAACCTGACTGGACTTCTCAATAATACCGCCAAGATCCAGCACACCATAATTCGCCGGGTCTGGAATTGTCTTGGCGCCGACCTTGATAAAACCGGGGCTGGTATCGATGGTTGACTCACGCGTGTATTGACCGGACTGCAGGGCCGCTGCCACCGTAAACGGCTTAACTGTCGAGCCCGGCTCAAACACATCGGTTAGCGCGCGATTACGAACCGCGGACATATCAAGGCCCAAGCGATTGTTCGGGTTATAGGACGGCTGATTAACCAGAGCGAGTATCGCCCCCGTGGCAACATCCAGCACCACGACAGAACCTGATGCTGCATTAAAATATTGAATCGCTGACTTCAACTCCCGGTAGGCGAGATACTGCACGCGCAGATCAACACTCAGCTCCAGATTCTTTCCAGGATCAGCCTCCGAAATTGGCTTGATATCTCGAACAATGTTGCCATACAGATTCTTCAAAACTTTCTTGCGTCCAGGTGTTCCCTTCAGCCAACCTTCATAGGCGAGCTCGACGCCCTCCTGACCTTTATCGTCGATATTGGTAAAACCCACCACGTGTGCAGCGACTTCACCGGCCGGATAGTAACGATGATATTCACGCTCGGCATACACGCCGGGAATATCATAGGATAGAATTTTTTCAGCGACTGATGGCGGTAGATGACGACGTAAGTACACAAATGTCTGCCCGGGACTCTTAGAGAGTCGCGCATTGAATTCAGCCGGCGGTACTTCTAACAACAGGGCCAGCTGTTCCATGCCCTCACCAGAGCCGAGCAACTCAACGGGGTTGGCCCACAAAGACACAACAGGTGAACTGACCGCTAGCGGCTTACCCTGACGGTCCTGAATCATGCCGCGGTGGGCATTGATACGCTCCATACGGATGGTACGCGCGTCACCTTGGTCCTGCAGAAAGTCTTTCTCAAAGACATGCAGAAAAACGACGCGGCCCGCCATGGCCAACGCCAGCGCCAGGAACAAGCCTGTGACCAGATACACACGAAAGGTCATCATAAGGTGCTCATAGCTTCACCACGATCAGCGATTCCGCTGTCGGTGCGAACATCATCAAGTCGTCGCGCGCCACTTGGTCAATACGGGCGTAATCTGCCCAAGCACTTTGCTCCAGCAGAAGCATTTCATACTCGCTATCAAGGTTATCCTGGATTGCTCGAAGCTCCTGTAACTCCGAATACTGTTGACGGGTCACATGGACGGACTGAATCACACCCAGCGCAGAGGCGATCCCCACCAACACCAACAGCGTTGCAGTTATCTGCGTCCAGCCCATAAACCAGGCCGCAACCGCACCTATCAGAGTGTCGCGAGTCACAGCAGTTTCTCCGCGATACGCATGATTGAGCTTCTCGATCGTCGATTTCTCGACACTTCAGCTTCTGATGGCTTGACGGCCTTGCCGATGAGCTTCAAAGTCCGCCGAATCTCACTATCACGAATAGGCAGGCGATCGGGTAACTTCTGGCCCCGAGCCAGGTCTCGCATAAAGCGTTTCACGATCCGGTCTTCGAGGGAATGAAAGCTGATCACCACTAATCGACCACCGATAGCTAGGCTCTTGAACGCACTGTCCAAGGTGGTCTCTACATCTCCCAACTCATTATTGATGTAAATTCTGATGGCCTGAAATGAGCGCGTCGCGGGGTGTTTATGAAATTCAATACGCGGCACCGCGGCATCAATAATGGCCACCAGCTCATGGGTTGTGCTAATAACTTTTTCCAGTCGGGCAACCAAAATCGCCTGAGCAATACGGCGCGCAAAACGCTCCTCGCCATAGTTTCGTAGTACGTCAATGATTTCTTGCTCACCCGCCTCCATCACCCAATCAGACGCTGTACGACCTTGGGTCTGGTCCATACGCATATCCAACGGTCCATTCCTGTCGAAGCTAAAGCCCCGCTCCGCATGATTGATTTGCGGTGAAGAAATACCCAAATCCAGCAGAACGCCCGTCAAGGGCGGCAATTGGTGCGCCGCCACAAATTCCGCGAGATCGGCAAACGACCCGTGGCAAATGATAACCCGCGGGTCATTTGCATATTTCTGTCGGGCATCACCAATCGCCGCCATGTCTTTATCAATAACCAATAGACGACCCTGATCTGATAATTGCGCCAAAATCAGCGCGCTGTGCCCCCCTCGACCATAAGTGCAGTCCACATAGCAGCCGTCGGGATTCGACATCAGTGCCGCAACAGCCTCATCTTTGAGCACCGGGATATGGCTATCAGGACTCGTGATAGAGCTATCTGCCACACCGTTACCTGTCACTTTTTGATCGGTCATTATCAGGCCCCGCTACAAAGACAGCGATTGCAATTCAGGTGGTATCTCTTGACCCGACTGATCATCCAGCCAGCTGTCCCGCCTCTCTATCCAGCGATCCTCGCTCCACAGTTCAAGTTTCTTACCTTGACCTAGAAGCACCGTTTTTTTATCGAGCTCCGCATAAGCGCGTAATGGTGGGGTCAACAGCAAACGTCCGCTACTGTCCAACGTGATATCCGTCGCATGTCCAATCAGCAAACGTTGAACCCGGCGTGTCATCGGATCAAAGCTCGACAAAGCACTAACCCTAGCCTCAATAACCTCCCAGTCTGGTCGCGGATAAAGCAGCAGGCAGCGTTCATCGGTGTCTATGGTGACCACCATCTCACCATTACACTGCTGCTCAAGCACCTCGCGATAGCGCGTTGGGATCGCGAGGCGACCCTTGGCATCTATATTGAGATTACTGACTCCCCGAAACATGATATGACCACTTCCCTTTTAGCTGGTTTCGCCGCTTATGGACGATGCGTAACTTCTACTTGTTCGTGTCTATGGTGTTAGTGCGACATACGCGTGACGTTTATCGTGTTATCGGCCTACGCATCAAGGTCGCACCACACGCGAAACCCTTGCATTGAGCGAACAAACCAGTTTATATTCAACAACTTACAATCAGTTGCTAAACAACTTAAACCCGCTCAACACTCAACTTAAACCAGATTCCCACAAAACCACACAAATCCCCACTTCTCCTCACTGTGCACAATAAGAACGGCGTGAATTGTTGTCAAGCTGTGAAATTTGGCATATGTCTATAAAACACAAGGACTTACAGGAAGTTCTGGAAGTACGGTATCAAAGATGGAGACATCGATTGTCAATACAGAGGGATAGCATCACAACTTAAAGTGAATTGTTAAGTAGGGACTCTATTAGACTGTTTTAGTATAAGTAGGTATTTTTATATCGCGAATAGAAGATAAGCAGAGAGGCTTCGTGGCTTTCGGTGCCAGCTATTACATAGAACGACGATCTTAGAACGCTGATCTTAGAACCAGCGAAAGCAGACGCATGACAAACATGAGTTTTAAATGAAAGGAGGAGAGTTGACCGATAAGCCGGGTTCTGTCGTGGACAATCATTCATCTACGGTACATGTCGCCATATACCTTTAGCAACCTACCCGAATCCAATTGCGGGCCGCAACGCTGGATTCCTATTTGGTCTTGCTCCGAGTGGGGTTTACACTGCCACGAACCGTTACCGGACGCGCGGTGCGCTCTTACCGCACCTTTTCACCCTTACCTGCAAGCAGGCGGTTTATTTTCTGCTGCACTTTCCGTAGGCTCACGCCCCCCAGGCGTTACCTGGCACTCTGCCCTATGGAGCCCGGACTTTCCTCTACCACCCCGCAAGCGGGCCAATAGCGATTGCCTAGTCAACTCTCCGGGTGGGATTATACATAGATTTGGTCAGTGTGGTGGTGCTTATCTGATGCACGTACTTAACGCGATTGACGCAGTTGCACCGCTAACTCATATAGCGCCTTCTTGTTCTCGCCCGTAATCTGGCTGGCAACATCTGCGGCACGTCGGGGCGGCATCTCTGGGAGTAGTAACGACATAATCCGAGTGGCCTCATATTGAGCAGGCGAGGCCTGGTCCGAGTCAGCACCCGCTACCAGCAGCACAAATTCACCCCTGGCAGGAATAAACCCTGATTGTAAGTGAGTGATCGCTTCGCCCGCGGTGCCATGCCAGATTTGCTCAAAACGCTTGGTCAACTCCCTTGCCAGCGTGACCGATCGGTCGGCGCCGAGCGTCGACGCCACATCTTCTAACGTCTCATTGATACGGTGCGGCGCCTCATAGAAGACCAGAGTTTGAGTATCCATCGCCAAAGCCTGCAGATATCGCTGCCGACCAACGCGCTTGGCTGGCAAAAACCCCTGAAAACTGAAGCGGTCCGTCGCCATGCCCGAGGCGCACAGAGCAGCCACCACAGCGCTGACACCGGGGATGGGAGTCACTTGTATCCCTGCTTCCCGAGCAGCTTTTACCAGCCGATAGCCTGGATCAGAGATCAACGGTGTGCCGGCATCGGATATCAGTGCAACGGATTGCCCGGCCTGCAAAAAAGTGATCAAGCCTTGGGTAGAAGCTGCTTCATTGTGCTCCCGATAACTCACGAGACGTGTACTGATGCCGAGGTGATTCAATAGTGGGCGGCTGTGCCGAGTATCCTCGGCCGCGATAAGATCCACGGTCTTGAGTATCTCAATGGCACGCAAGGTGATGTCATCACGATTGCCAATAGGTGTTGCGACAATATATAGGCAGGTCAAAGCGGCGAATCCTTAGTGCCGGGCAACAAGCCGGGCAGATGAGTAAAAGGGGTCAGGTTGGCGTGCTATGGCATCGAAACTACATTACCGCCAGTGATATCGCACACCGCAGCACGCCCAAATCCACGACAATCTTACGGCGAGTATCGCTCAGATCGGTTAGGATGGCACTTATTAACAACGACATCCAGAGAAACACTTTGCAGGGCTCGCCAGGTCAAATGAATATCAAAATGCTCACCTCGTTGCGTTGCATGACCCTAATGACATTGCTATGCCTGCTAGCGGCATGTGGATCGCAACCGCGGGAACCAGGAAAGCAACAAAGGTCTGGCTCGGCGCAACCCCAGACCCAGAGCATTGAAGAGTTACTGCTCACCGCAGCGCGAAGCCCAACGCCACAAGCAGATAGATTTATACTTCAAGCGGCAAACCTGGCACTAGATGCCGGAGACGCGACACAAGCGCTCGATATCCTACAACGTATCACGCCCCGACCAGTTGCCTCGCTGGTGCGCCCCTATATTATCGCCCAGACACGGCTGGCGATCCTGCTAGGGCAACCCCAACAAGCCCTCTATTGGCTAGCTGACAGGCGACTGGCAGATCTACCGCTCACCGAGTCGGAGCAAATTACCGAGAGTCGCTTGCGCGCCGAGGCCTACCTGCTGGCCGGCAAGTATCTGCCCAGTGCGCGGGAGCGTATTTTCTTCGACGCGCTACTCGATGAAGAAGCCCAAAGCCTCAATCACGACCTGATCTTTGAGGCACTCATGTCACTGCCGGCACCGCAACTTAAAATTCGGGCTGAAGCTGCTGTCACCAGTGATCTACGCGGCTGGCTGTCACTGGCTGCCATATCGAAGCAATACCACACTGATCCTATTCAACAGTGGGAGGCATTGAACAACTGGAAGAGTGCCTGGAGCTATCACCCTGCCGCAAAGCAGCTACCCTCGAGCTTGAGAATGCTGGCACAAATTATTCGAGATCAACCCCAGGTCATCGCGCTGTTGCTGCCGCTACAAGGTGATCTCGGCACGTATGGCAGGGCTATCCGTGATGGCATTCTAGCCACCCATTACGCTATGCATGGCAAGGCGGACATCAAGATATTCGATACCAGCAGCATGGATATTGAACAGGCGCTGGCTCAAGCACAGGCCGCCGGCGCAGAGCTCGTCATCGGGCCTTTGTCACGGGAGAATGTGAACACCTTGGCGCGCAACCCAACACTGCCTCTGCCCGTGCTGGCCTTGAACCGCAGTCTGGATGGACTAACGAGCCCCAATCTCTATCAGTTTGGTCTGGCACCAGAGGATGAGATCAATCAGGTAGCTGACCACGTCTACAATGAGGGGTTACGTAATGCGCTGGTTATCTACCCTGAAGGAGACTGGGGTAGTCGAAATTTCGCCGCCTTTGAAGATCGTTGGGCGACCCTTGGCGGGCATATTGTGGACAGCGCCCAGTACGCTAATCAGCGTGACTACTCCGACCTCGTCAAGACGTTATTGACCGTCGATCAGAGTGAGCGCCGGGCAGCCGACGTTCGTCGAATTATTGGCGAACGGTTTGAGTTCACACCTCGGCGGCGCATGGATATCGACTTTGTGTTTTTGTTAGCCAGCCCGGCGCAGGCGCGCGGCATCAATCCAACCCTGGCGTTCTATTACGCTGACGATATCCCAGTATACGCAACCTCTCACGTCTATGAGATCAGTGATTCACGTATCGAGTCTATCGACCTCAACGGTATTCGCTTCTGCGATATTCCCTGGAAGCTTACCCAAGACAACGATATTCAGCGCCAAGTTCAGGCAAACTGGCCAGCAGCACGGGCCCAACTCTCGCCCTTCTACGCCCTTGGGGTTGACGCTTATCAGATTCATGCAAGATTGCAGTATCTCAAGGCTCTGCAATTCGAAAAAACGTATGGCGTCACCGGCATTCTTCAGATTACGCCAGATAATTTGATTACTCGAAGCCTGATGTGGGCGCAATTTAGTAATGGTAAGGTCATAGCCACGCCAACGGTGGTTGACGCGAACTGATGCCCGACAATATCGATAGGGGTCGGGCAGCAGAAAACCGCGCTTGCTCTTTTCTCGAAGCCAGTGGCTATACATGCGTGGCGCGCAACTACACCTGCCGGGCGGGGGAAATCGATTTGATTGTCACCGATGCCACCACCCTTGTCTTCGTTGAAGTCAGATATCGAAGGAATCAACAACATGGCACGGGCGCAGAGTCTGTGACTCGTAGTAAGATGCTCAAAATTATCCGTGCGGCGAGCTATTTTCTACTTAACTATCCGCAGTATGACGCTCTTGATCAGCGGTTTGATGTGATTTCTATCGGCGCGGATCTTGATTGGATTGAAAATGCGTTTACCCTAGATGGCTAAATAGATGGATGGCTTAATCCGTAGATCGTCAAATTTACTGATGGGCAAGCAAATAAATAGTTAGATAACTCGCCGACAATGGACATTCCTATGAGATTGCAGTTATGAGGTTGCACTACAATAAAGACACGACGTTCACTGCATGCCTAGCTAGACAGACAACTAGACAGACAGCTAGACGGATACCACGACGAACACATCGTCTTGGCTTCTGGTTACCAGGGCTGCTAGTTTGCCTGCTCGGCCTTCAAAGTTGCGCGTTAACCGGCCCTGTATCAGAGGACTACGGCACCCGCACCCTCGGCACCGTCTGGGACGACCAAATGGTTGAATCTCGTGGCAAGGCGATCATACGTGCGGTTAGCGACGACCTCCGTGAGGCCCATCTGGGGATCACCTGCTTTAATGGCATGGTCCTGCTGACCGGACAAGTCGCTTCGGTCACAGCCAAGGACGCTGCTGCCAGCGCTATCGCTGGTCTGCGCAAAGTACGAACAGTGCATAACGAGCTAGAAGTCGCCGGGCCGACGTCAATGATGGCCAGAACCAACGATGCGTGGTTAACCACTAAGGTGAAAACTGCTCTGCTCACCGGCGAAGGCACCGAGGCCGGTAGAGTCAAGGTTGTCACAGAAAATGGCGTGGTCTATCTGATGGGATTCCTGTCGCGGACCGAAGCAGAGGCGACTGTCGAGAAGACGCGCCAGGTGTTCGGTGTACAGAAAATAGTCAAGGCCTTTGAATACCTTAATTGAGAGCGTCAAGTGAGCTTCTCTTTTCGCTCACTCACATAGGCTTCCAAATTTAACCCGATCGAATCCCCTGATCGCGATGACGGCAGCTCCACCACCGCCATCTAAGCTGCGCTACTTAATCACCTTGAGTGACGGTGGGCGCTTTTGCTTTTCTGGAGGGGGGGGTGGCGGCTCAGGGCTTACATCGTCACGAGGAAACCACATACCCTCGCCGTTTTCCTTCGCAACAATGCCCATCACTGCTTGCATGGGGGCGGATATATAATGCGAGACACCACCGAACCTGCCGCTGAATACCACATAGTCATCATCAATCAATAGATCTCTGATGGCCATGGGGCTGATATTCAACACTATCTGGCCGTCCTTGACGTATGCCTGGGGCACCTGAGTCTCTGCCACATTGGCATCAATAATCAGGTAAGGCGTACAATCATTGTCCATGATCCATTCATGGATAGCACGGAGCAGGTAGGGTACAGACGATGTCATCGCCATAAATCTTCTCCGGTGAACCGGCCGGGGCTAGTCGCGCATATCCAGTTCCGCTTCAGACAAACTTGCCTGAAAGGAGTCACGATCGAACATACGATCCATATAGTCAAGAATTGGCTTGCCCTGCTTCATGGGTAAGTCAATGCCCATCGCCGGCAGACGCCAGAGAATCGGCGCGACGCAACAATCCACCAGAGTGAATTCGTCGCTCATGAAGTAAGGCTTCTCGGCAAAGATCGGCGCAATTGAAATCAGGCTTTCACGTAATTCTTTACGTGCCTTTTCAATGGCCGCATCTTTCGACTTACCCGCAATAATCAGGTCAACAGCACCACACCAGTCGCGCTGAATTCGATACTCGAATAATCGGCTTTGGGCTCTGGCTACCGGATAAACAGGCAATAACGGCGGATGCGGAAAACGCTCATCCAGATACTCCATGATAACCGTTGATTCGTACAAGACGAGATCACGGTCTACCAGCGTCGGTAAGCTGTTATACGGGTTCAAGCCGGCAAGATCTTCAGGCATGTTCTGCGGGTCAACGTCGATGATATCGACAGCCACACCTTTCTCGGCAAGCACCAGCCGCACGCGTTGGCTGTAATGATCATTGCCATCAGAATAAAAAACCATCGATGAGTGTTTTGCAACTACCCCCATCTATTCACCTCTCAGTAGGGTTGCTCGGAAGGATGTGACTGCCGGACCTAAAAAGGCCCGGCGATACACGACAGATTCACGTCTTACTTGTGGAACTCTTTGTGATATTCCCGACCGAGAAGCCAGGCAAAGACATAGAAAAAGGCCAGGAACAGTAATACGTACCAGCCAATCCGCGTACGATCTAGGCGTGCTGGTTCGCCCATGTAGTATAGAAAGTTCGCCAAATCGTACACCACCTCGTCATACTCTTCACTGCTCAGCGCACCCGTGCCTTCAACAAGCTCAAGGGGGCTGTAGCCGCGTTCAACTAGGTCTTGGCCGCAGAGTTCTTCGGTAATATATTCGTTGCTCAAAGGATCACGCATATCACCGCCATTGGCGGCCAGACGTGGCACCTGCTTACACACCTTTTGTTGCATACCCTGCAATTCAACCAGAGCATGAGGCATGCCAACGTTCTCAAATACAAGATTGTTAACACCCAGAGGACGGCTGCTGTCAGCGTAAAATGTTCTCAGGTAGGTGTACAACCAGTCAGGCCCGCCCTTGAGATTGCTGTGCAGGGTCAAATCAGGTGGCGCCGCACCAAACCAGTTTCTAGCGTTCTCCTTGCTCATGGTGTTCTCAATGAGATCGCCTATCTTGGTTTCCGGATCAAACACCAAATGCTCGAGCATCAAACTATCGGGGATACCCAGGTCAGTCGCCGTGCGCTTATAGCGCTGGTACTGCAACGAGTGACAACCGACACAATAATTCATATAGGTCTGCATACCACTTTGTAGTGACGCTTGATCGTGAATATCCGGTTCCATATGGTCCAGCGGGTATCCGGCATCAGACGCCTGCACACCCATAGCAAAGGCGATACTACATAACGTCAGGGCTATCGTTCGACACATCACATCGTCACCCTCTCTGGTACGGGCTTCGTCTTTTCAACGCTGGTATACCAGGGCATCAGCACAAAATAGGCAAAATAGATCGCCGTACATATCTGCGCAACGATAGTCCTTCCCGGCGTCGGGTGCACCGTGCCGAGATATCCCAAAATAAAGAAGCAGATCACAAACACGCCCAAGAACAATTTACTCGGCAAGCCTTTGTAACGCATTGACTTGACGGGAGATTTGTCCAACCAAGGCAAGACGAACAAGATTGCAATCGCCCCAGCCATAACCACCAGGCCCCAAAACTTCGCGGGCATACCGAATAATGGGAAGGTCGCCGCTCGCAGCATCGAATAGTAAGGCGTGTAATACCAGACAGGTGCAATCAGATCTGGGGTCTTCAACGAATCGGCAGGCTCATAGTTCGGATGCTCCAGCAGGTAACCACCGCCGTCAGGGAAAAAGAACATCACTGCCGAAAATACGATCAGGAACATAATGATCGCGGGCACATCATGCCCAATCGTGTAAAACGGGTGGAACGGGATGCCGTCTAGTGGTTTACCGTCCTCATCTAGGTGCTTCTTGATATCGACACCATCAGGATTGTTTGAGCCAACTTCATGCAACGCAAGAATGTGCAGAACAACTAGTACCAGAAGGACGATAGGTACCGCCACGACATGCAGCGCGAAGAATCGGTTCAGCGTAATCCCTGACATATTAAAATCGCCGCGAACCCAGACGGCAAGACTATCACCGACCACAGGAATAGCGCTTGCCAGCGATACGATAACTTGTGCACCCCAGTAAGACATGTTGCCCCAAGGCAGCAAGTAACCAAAGAAGCCTTCTGCCATCAGCGCCAGATAAATTAACATACCGAAGACCCAAATCAGTTCACGGGGCTTCTTGTATGAGCCGTACATCAGGCCGCGAAACATGTGCAGGTAAACCACGACAAAGAAGGCAGAGGCACCGGTGGAGTGCATGTAGCGCAACAACCAGCCGTACTCAACATCACGCATGATGTACTCTATTGACTTGAAGGCACCCTCGCCCGTTGGCACGTAATTCATAGTGAGCCATATGCCCGTCAGCAACTGATTGACGAGCACAACAAAGGACAGCACACCAAAGATGTACCAAATATTAAAGTTTTTAGGTGCGTAGTACTTAGACATATGCTTTTCATATGTCTCAGTGACGGGTAGACGATCGTCTACCCAGCGCATGATACCTTTAAGCTGTTGTTCCATCGACGCCATTAAACTGCTCCCTTATCCACACCGATTACCAGGACCGAGTCCCCTTCATAGTAATACGGTGGCACTTCCATATTGGACGGTGCCGGCACGCCAGAATAAACTCGGCCTGCCATATCAAATTTCGATCCGTGACACGGACAATAGAAACCACCCATCCATTCTGAATCGAAATCTTGCGGTACGACCTCGGGTTTGAACTTAGGTGAACACCCTAGATGGGTGCAGATACCAACCAGTACCAGCACATCGGGGCGCAAGGATCGGCTGTCGTTACGTGCGTAGGTTGGTTGCTGCTCTTCCAGAGATTCTGGGTCAGCGAGTCGCGACTTCTTATCATTCAGAGCAGCAAGCATCGCATCTGTGCGCTTAACCACAAAAATCGGCTTGTCTCGCCAAGCAGGAATAGGACCGATGATGTCCCCCGGTTCCAACTTACTGATATCTACCTTGATCGGTGCGCCGGCGGCCAGTGCTCTTGCGCTTGGATTCCAGGATCCAACAAAGGGGATAGCAACACCCACCACACCTACTGAACCGACTACCGACGTTGCGCCAATTAGAAAATTACGGCGTTTGCTGTTAATGTCTTCATCACTCAAGACGAAATCTCCCCTCCATTACCAAAACGACTCGGCGACCAACGGTTGCCAATGGTGTCCCACAAAAACCCAGCAGATTTTACCACACTCAACGGTTAAATTGCGCGCGAGCAGGGGCTTCTTTTAGGCTATTAGCTTTAAGGCTATCAGCGCAAAAAAAATTGGTTAACGAATACCAACTCACGCCGGCATTCGTCACTACCCACCAAAATCTTATCGCTTGGAGAACTGAGGCTTCTTTCTGGCCTTACGTAGACCGACTTTCTTACGCTCGACAACGCGCGCGTCGCGAGTCACGAAACCGGCTTTTCGCAAAGAAGGTCGCAAGGTCTCGTCAAACTCCATCAGCGCCCGGGTAATACCGTGACGAATGGCGCCTGCCTGACCTGAACCGCCACCACCACGTACCGTGACGTGGAAGTCAAACTTGTCGTTCATTTCAACCAATTCGAGCGGCTGACGTACAATCATACGCGCCGTTTCGCGACCAAAATACAGGTCAAGCGGCTTGTTGTTGACGACGATGTTGCCCTGACCGACGGTCATGAAGACCCTAGCCTTGGACGATTTTCTTCTTCCTGTTCCGTAATACTGCGTCATAGATAAGCCTTAGACTAAATATCGAGTACTTGTGGTTGCTGGGCTGTATGTGGGTGCTCACTACCGGCGTAAACCTTCAGTTTACCCAGCATTGAGTAGCTCAGCTTGTTCTTTGGCATCATGCCCTTGACCGCCATCTGGATAACACGTTCCGGTGCCTTGTCGATCAACTTATCAAAAGTGATTGACTTGATGCCACCAGGGAAACCTGTGTGATGGTAGTACGTTTTGTCTGCGGTCTTATTACCGGTGACCCTGACTTTCTCTGCGTTGACGACGACAATGTAGTCGCCAGTGTCAACATGGGGCGTAAACTCGGCTTTGTGCTTGCCGCGCAGACGATTGGCGATTTCTGTCGCCATCCGACCCAGAGTCTTGTCAGTAGCATCGACAACGTACCAGCTATGTGTTGCTGTTTCTTTCTTGGCAGATATAGTTTTCATGGATAAACCATTATGTTGGAAAAACACACCTGGCTCTACCAGGATTTCGGGAGGCCGCATGTTACCCAACCCCATCATTTCGTGCAACCTATATCCACGTTACCGAGCGCATGCTTAGCCAAATTTCTGATGTGGCTTGCACTGAAATCACGCTGCGGTCGTCTGATCAAGGCTTGTAGCCCAGAACTTATCACTCAAACTTAGAACTTAAAGTTTGTAACTCCAGGTTTGTAATAACTCAGGGCTGATGCTCTCGCGCCAGATACTCCTGCGATTGCATCTCCTGCAGCCGACTCTCGGTACGCTGAAACTCAAACACCAAGCGCTCACCTTGGTACAACGCAAGAATAGGTGTGGCTGCTGACAGAATGAGTTTAACATTGTGATCGTAAAACTCATCCACCAAACTAATAAATCGCCGCGCGGCGTCTTCGCGCAGACTGGTAAACTGCGGCACATTGCTCACTAGCACCGTCTGAAACTGCATAGCCAACTCAATATAGTCGTTCTGGCTACGGGGCCCTTCACACAGAGCACTGAATTCAAACCACACCACACCGTCGCCACAGTGCCGGGTGGTTATATCACGACCTTCGATCTCCAACACCACATCGGGGCGCCCAGCATCCGGCGACAGTGATTTAAAACTGCGCGCCAAGCTCTCGTCAGCCGCCGCATCCAGGGGAGAGTGAAAGATCTCCGCGTCCTGCAGAACACGTAGCCGGTAGTCTACACCGCCATCAACATTGAGGATCTTGGTTTTGGCTTCCAGTAGAGCGATAGCAGGCAGGAATTTACTACGCTGCAATCCGTCGCGATACAAGTTAACCGGCGCTACATTCGATGTCGCGACCAGCACCACACCATGGGCGAACAGTGCGTCTAGCAGACCCGCCAGGATCATAGCGTCGGTAATGTCCGAAACGAAGAACTCATCGAAGCACAATACGCGATACTGCCGCGCAAAGTCTTCAGCAATGCGCCGCAACGGATTCGGCTCACCCTGCAGGGCTCGCAACTGCTGATGCACATGACGCATG
>Ga0307488_10002632_pt1 | contig 15133 bp, 11 predicted proteins | sample SB02metaG_FD_202248 | JGI IMG/M metagenome (GOLD analysis project Ga0307488, IMG submission 202248) | Sea-ice brine microbial communities from Beaufort Sea near Barrow, Alaska, United States - SB 0.2 | ecosystem: Environmental > Aquatic > Marine > Coastal | place: USA: Alaska | collected... | reverse complement strand
AATTCAGAGTTCCTAATTCAGAGTTCCTAATTCAGAGTTCCTAATTCAGTGTTCCTAATTCAGTGTTCCGAATTTTGTATCCTTAGCAGCTGTGCTTGATGAGGGTAAAGCAGCTATTGCAGCGGCTGCTAAAAAATTACGAGAATTCACTCGAAAGTAGATCTCAGCTGATGCAGTACTAAATTAGATTCATTAATTTCAGTGTTGAAATGACATAGTAAAAACTTTTCAAATCCCCAATACCTATAAGACGTGAACCCATTGTGGGAAATGCGATACAGGTGAGACGAAGCTAAAAGCCTATATCACCCTGTTGCACTAACAGCTATTAGGTCCCCGTCAGCCTAACCCCGCAAACGCTTAACCCTAAAACTCCGCCCCTTGAGCTTGCCTTGAGAGAGTTTGTTAAACGCCATTTTCCCATGCTTATGAGCCACAGCAACATAGGCCCAGTGATCGCCCACCTGTATTTTGCCGATCTCGGTTCCAGGTATACCATCAGCACCAGTCAAGGCGCCGACAATATCCCCTGCTCTAAGCTTCTGTTTTTTGCCACCACCAATGTGAATGGTCACCATGGGTGGAGAAAAAATCGGCTCACGCAATAAACGCATATGCGGCAAGTCACCGCGCTGAAACTTCTGTTTTAAATAATCTTCTAACTGGCTAATTCGGTGCTTATCTCTCTGTGTATATAAGCTGCAGGCCATACCTTGAGCGCCGGCACGACCAGTGCGGCCAATGCGATGAGTATGGACTTCGAGCTCCTGTGCCACTTGATAATTGATCACCATATCAAGTGACTCAATGTCTAAACCCCGGGCTGCCACATCCGTAGCCACCAGCACCGAAATACTGCGGTTGGCAAAACAGGCCAAGGTTTGGTCTCTGTCTTTTTGCTCTAAATCACCATGTAAGGCCGATGCTTCGTAACCCACTGCACGCAACTCACTGGCCACGCGATCGGTTTCGACCTTGGTATTACAAAAAATTAGCGTGGTCTCTGGTTGATGTTCTTGCAACAAGAGCCTAACCGCCTCTACCCGAGACTGATCATTTTCAACCAGGTAAAGGGTTTCGATAATACTTTGGTTGCTGTGAGCATCCTGCACTTCTACAGTCACTGGGGACTGCATAATTCGCTGTGCAATTTGTTCGATCTTTTCAGGATAGGTGGCGCTAAACAACATAGTTTGACGCTGCTCAGGCATGTAACCAACAATATCATCTAAGGCTTGCTGAAAGCCCATATCCAACATTCTATCCGCTTCATCTAAGACCAGTGTGGTTAGGTTATCTAGATTGAGATTGGCCTTACGCAGGTGCTCTTCAACCCGCCCAGGAGTGCCGACAATAATGTGCGCGCCATGCTCCAGAGAGCCCACTTGGGGACCAAAGGCCACACCGCCACAGAGAGTCAGCACCTTAATATTGTGAATACCACGGGCGAGTTTACGTATTTCTGTCGCCACCTGATCGGCCAACTCCCGGGTTGGGCACAACACTAAGGTCTGCACCCGAAAACGTTTCACATCCAGTTTATTCAACAAACCAAGAGCAAAGGTTGCGGTTTTACCGGAGCCGGTTTTGGCCCTGGCAATCACGTCTTTATTGGCTAAAATTGGGGGTAATCCCTGCGCCTGAATCGGCGTCATCTCGGTGTAACCCAGGCTTGCTAGGTTATCCACTAAGGCGGGGTTTAGATCTAGACTGGCAAAATCATATTCGGACAAGGGGATTCTCATATTTAGTTTTGGGAGCAGCGAGTCACAGGACCTTATTGGGTCTTGCGTACCTACCCGACAGGCATAGGCTCTAGGGCATCGATTGTCGCCACTTTACCAGAATAACCCGCCCTTAGCTGTCCTAGCCCACAAACAAGGCCAAACCAGCAGAGAACGCCTAGCTAGAGCTCACTACTGGTTCCTCTTGTTAAAACCCAACCTCTACATCCCCTATTGGCCTGCCGCGAACAGAGGGCAAGCCTATAGCTTTTATCAAGAACCTTAAATGCCGATAAACTGCTCTGCAGTCAGGTCATAGCAAGTACTGTCCAAATCCGCTACCAAGCTGAGGTTTGGCCTAATCTTTGGCAGTTCGTAGCGAAAGAAAAACTGCATCGCCGCAACCTTGCCATCATAAAAGGCTTCGTCCACTGCATTACCTTTTTGTTTACCTTCGACCGCTGCAACGCCCTGTTTTAACCACATCCATGCAATCACTAAGTGCCCCATAGCATCCAAGAAGATGGTCGCGTTAGCGAGGGCCAAGGAAGGATCTTTAGCCTCTCCCACCGCAGAAATAGTCTGCTCTATTAGGCATAAATATTCGTTGAGCTGATCACAAAAGCTGGCTAGTTGAGGATGCCCTGCAGCAGAATCAATGGTTGCCTGCATCTCTTCACGAAGAATGTCCACTGCAGCGCCATTTTGCATGCGCACCTTGCGACCGAGAATATCTATACCCTGAATACCCCAGGTGCCTTCATGAATATGATTGAGTCGGTTATCGCGATAGAGGCGTTCAACCGGATACTCTCGGGTATAGCCATAGCCACCCAATACCTGAATCGCTAATTTGTTCGCTTCGAGACAAAACTCAGAGGGCCACGACTTACAAATCGGTGTTAACAAATCGAGCAGTAAGTTACGGCGCTCGTTAGCCGCTTGGTCAGTGGACGACAGTTTGTTAGTGTCGATTAACTCGGCACAGTAATACATCAGGGTCTGAGCGCCTTCGATAAAGGCTTTTTGGGTCATCAGCATACGCTTGATATCGGCGTGCTCACTGATCATAACCTGTGGATCTTCTGGATTACGATTCACCAATGGGCGTCCTTGTGGACGATTGCGCGCATAATCCAGCGAGTATAAATAGCCGCCAAGGGCACTCATAACCGCAGACATGCCCACAGAAATACGCGCTTCGTTCATCATATGGAACATATTGGCTAAGCCCTGATTAGGCTCTCCAACTAAGTAGCCGATTGATTCGCCCGACTCACCAAAGTTGAGCAGACAGTTAGTCGCGCCGCGACAGCCCATTTTATGATTCAGACCTGCCAGCGCTACATTGTTTGAGTCACCAATAGTGCCGTCATCATTAACTCGATTTTTTGGCACCAAAAATAATGAGATGCCTTTGACGCCCGGGGGCGAACCGGGAATTTTTGCCAACACCATGTGCACGATATTCTCGGTAAGATCCTGCTCGCCGCCGGATATCCACATTTTAGTGCCGCTAACAGCATAGGAACCATCAGCTTTTGGCTCAGCCTTACTTCGGATATCAGCAAGGGAAGAACCCGCTTGAGTCTCAGACAAACACATGGTGCCGAACCATTTGCCATCCACAAGATTGGGCAAATACTTGGCCTTAAGTTCATCGGAACCACAGACGTTGAGCATGTTAGCCACGCCCTGGGTCAAAAAGAGGTAAATATGGGCGGGATTATTCGCGCAAACAAACATACCGTTGAGCGCTTGATCGGCCATCCAAGGCAACTGCATTCCACCAATATCCGTATCATAAGCCGAGGCACATAACCCGGATTCCTGATAAGCGGTAATAGCCTCTTTAAGCTCAGGAATGGTTTCCACTTTGCCGTCGACAAACTGCGGTTCATTGGCATCCAGCTTAGCGGCACAGCTCAAAAACTGGTCTTCAGCAATGGTCTGACTGAGATCCAACATCGCGTCTAGGGACTCGCGATCGTAATCGGCATAGCGCTCTGACTTAAAAATCTCCTCTAATCCTAGGGTTTCATAGAGTACGAAGTCGAGATCTCGACGATTAACGATCATTGACATGGTTATTCCTATTTTTTGTCATTAGGAGTGGAAGCCACTCACTAGAGGGTGATTTTTTATATTACTTCCAGTTACGGAAGGCTATCGAGTTTGGTCTTATTTTAACAATATTGGATATTGATACCGATAATTATCTAAGCGCTATATCAAGCTCAAACGCCCTCTCTCTCTAGTATTGTTTTGTTCCCTGTTCTCACTTACCCAAAAGCTAAGCCTCAGAAAAACAGTTTAAAAAGCCTTATCTGTTAAGGCAGCGCAGTGATAAGGACAGTTCCTGTACCTACAAGCTGATCAATAGAGGAATGATCCCACCCCAGTTCGCGCAGCACTTCACGACTATGCTCCCCTAACAGCGGGCTAGGCTTTGCCTGTGAGGTAGTGGCGCCATCAAATTGAACAGGAGGTCTAGGAACAGTCAGTTTGCCCATTGCTTTTGTCACATAGGTTTCGAGAGCATCGATCGCCTGAATCTGCTCATTGGACTCAATTTCGTCTTGATGCAAACAGGGTGAACAGGGAACATCTGCGGCTTTAAGTGCTGCAACCGCTTTCTCTACGCCAATATCCAAGCGTGGATTTTTAAGCACCTTGCCAACTTCTTTCATATTCGACATACGCGAGGCGATGCTACTAAACAATGGCGTATCAAGTAGTTCCGGGTAGCCAATCAGTGGCAATAAAGCCTTCCAATGGTTATCCGTGAGTGCCGCAACAGCCACTGCGCCATCACTAAAATTGAGTGTTTGAAAATAATCTGCCCCAGGAGACATTTCAAATCGATCATCATCTTTTAGGGTTTTGTGCATCATGCCGTCTGGCCACATAAAGGCAAGGCAGGCGTGGAGCATGGAGATATCTATATGCTGTCCCTCGCCAGTGGTCGCTCTAGCAACCAGTGCCGCGGTTGCAGCTTGGCAAACCGTATAGCTGGTGACCTTATCGCAAATAAAGGTGCGAATATGATCAAAGCCATTGTCCTCAGGGGACTGTAAATTGGTTAGTCCCGACATGCCTTGGATAACATGGTCAAAGGCCGGTTTGTCTGCCATAGGACCTTGCTTGCCGAAACCACTCACGGCCACATAAACCAATTTAGGATTAATTTCGCGCAGCACATCTGAGCCCAGCCCAATGCGATCCATCACCCCGGGACGATAGTTATGCAGCAGCACATCAGCCCGTGCCGCAAGTTTTTTAACCACCTCAACGCCAGCTTCGGATTTTAGGTCGATGGCCAGAGATCGCTTGCCACGATTGCAGTTATGGAAAAAACCGGAGACACCATTTTTCTGTGTTCCCAGGGGACGCATTTGATCGCCGCGCAGCGGGGGTTCGACCTTAATCACCGTCGCACCCTGAGCGGCCATAGTCATGGCAGCCAGTGAACAGGTAATCATATTAGACAGCTCGATAACTTCTAAACCGGCGAGGGGCTGACGTGCGGTGGGTATACTCATTGAGGTGCTCTTTTTATTTTTATTATTGTTTGAGTGTAGAGCATCAAAGTATCACATAGCCAGAGACTTAGGTCACCCTGCAGCAAGCATCACCCTTTTTCAACTCGAACTGAAGGCGGTGTTTTTTTGTTCCTCCAAACAAGACCTCAACTCCCTGTCATTAGGCAATATCAAAGATCGCCGCTACACTGCTCGCCAGGTGAATTATTGGCCTATTCCCTCCTGACAACTGGATTGTTAGGCCTATGGTTTTCAACCATGCCTTCCTATAGTTTATTGCTAGTAATTTATGGCGACTAGATGACCCTGGAGAAAGTACTCTCTACAGTGTTGGCCGTGGCATCGCTGTACTTGGCGATGATGACCTTTTTACCGGCCAGTGCAGCAGCGCTATTTATGTAGGCTATGGTGCTGCTTTTAGATTTGTGACCTATGCTGGTCACGGACTTTACTGGGCCACATTAGGGGGCTGCAATGTACCCAACAACATTATAGATTTGGCTATAGGCATTATTTCAATGATGGGCTATTTTCCAGAAGTGTACCTGCCACTGCTGAATGCATCGCTTATTGAGCACTACCCCGGTGGCCTGGGGTATAAAATCTACAACCTGATTCTATCGATATTTGGCCTTTTCGGCGCTTATGCAGCCTACCTGCTGGCGCGACCATAGAGCTAAAGCTACCTTCTAGGGGAGTTTATCTTACAGCTTACAACTCATTGTCAAAGGCTCCTAATTGGTCCAAAAAACTAGACACGCACCCCTTAATCGAGTCCCTGATATTTTCAGCTTGTTTTTTCTTGTCAAACTCTGAGCCACTCAAACTTGCAAAGTCTGGAATAGACCAATGCACCAACTGAGATGTAGTAGAAAACAGATGAGTTATACTATCCAGAAGCATCGAACAATGCTCGAAGGTTAAATCGTCGCACAGGGTAATCACGTAATCGAACTGTTCGCCATTATGATAACGGTCAAAGATTGTTTTTAATGGTGCAGTAGGAAAGTTAGGGTACTCATCTTTCATTACCTCTAAGCACAGACCACCAAGGGTTCCAGACTCAAAGCCACTAGAAAAAACCTCATACTTTTCATCAGTTAAGCTATCAGCCTGAACCTCGGCAATTTTTGCACGGCCACCGAAATAAGTGCAAACAAAAAGAACTTTTATTCGATCCATAAACCAGAAACTCGTTGTTGACACAAGAGAGAACCATACCAACATCCGCCAAAATATCAATTCATTTATGAATAATTCTAATATCAACCCGTTTTATCTAGAGTAACAACCCCGCGAAAAATTCATTAGAGCTCTGTGAAAGCCCCCTCCAGCCACTCCATTCGATTGCTATACCAAGATTTTAAGTGATCAACCTCTTCCTGATAAGTATCAAACACAACCGGATTGGGCCAGACAGCAAGGCCTATCGTCTGCCACTTGTTATTATTCTCTTGCTGTGCCCACTGCAGTTGCTCTGCATAGCCATCTATTTTATCCAAGATAAAATCCTGGTTTTGCTTAAAGTAGGCAAAGCGAATTTTCACCTTTTCTACGAAAGCCGGATCTTGGAAAAGACGTTCAAACCATGGGTGGTACCTAACCCAAAAACCGTCGCTGTATTGAGCGTCGGAATAATCCACATTGCCAAAGGAGAGATCGAAATCCCACAGTGGGCCCATCTTGATTTTTTCGCCTGGCATAACATTGACGAACATACTGGACCAAGACTGAGAGTCTTGGTTCTTAGTAATCTCGTTAATCAGATACCAATCGACGAAGCTATCTAGATCAATATACTTGGCGTAGCCAATGGTGGTGTTGCGATAACTGGGACCGTATAGGGCTGTTTCAAAATCTTCCATTAGATCTTTAATGTAAGTATATTCAGCGCTGCCAACTGCAAGGCTAGGCTCTTTAATATTGATTAGGAAACGCTCGGTAATCACACTGTCAAAATACACATCATCCGCATCTAGCCTTTCCAACTGATCCAGTTCTAGCAGATATCCACTGTCTCCCAATGCCACTCGATTATCACTCTCTTCGACTTTTTGGGTAATATTGTAAGTACCGTTATAGCGGTCATTAATATAGACCTCAGCGAAGCGCCCCTGGGGTGTCCAGTCCAAATTGCTCAAATAACCCATCTCAAAGGTAATCTTATTGCGCAGTAGGGTTTTATCGGAGTACTCAGCGAGAAACAGCCATTTTTTATCTCTGGGCATACCCAGAAATTCGGTTTTATCCTCCAACTTCATTTGAAACGGCTGTTTAGGATGTAAAAACCAGGTTGAATTACCTCTGCCGCGAATCTCCATCTCGCTGGCGGGCAGGTCAGTGAAAGATCGACCGCCATCGATTGACACATCCCCAGCGACATACTCATCCTTTGAATCTATAGGGGCAGTGTTATCCGTCTCAAGATAGATAATCGGCAGACCGGTAAACTTGGTCAGATCTACGCTGTAACTCTCTGTGGCACCTTCTGAGTTAGCCACTGTATAGACAACAACCTCCGTAAAATCATTAACTGACCTGCCACTCTCTTGAGCCACCCCGTCAATGGTGACGGAGCTTCCGGTGAACTCATAGCTGGCCACCAGGCCACTTACAGAGGTGTTTACCAGTACAGGCCCGCTAAAAACTGCATCAGTCTCGGCGTTGTCTAGCATTATGTCCGCAGGTAAACCGGAATTATTAGCTGCGCCAAATGAAATTTGGCTGATGCTCGGAGCCGCAACTGGTGTTGCCGCTGGCTCTTCGTCCGGGAGATTAACGGGCATATTATCGGCAAGCTTGGCCGAGGAGGATCCGCCGCCACAGGCGCTTAGCAAGAACAGGAAGGTCACTAACAACGTTATTTGGCCCACTGGCTGAGTCTCTTTTTATGCAATTTTTAGTTTTAGAAGGCGCCGACTATAACAGCCAAATATTTAAAAATGGATAGTATTTAGCCCGCCGTTAACAATAAATTACAGCAATCATCCCTACTCAACCCAAAAGGCTCAGCCTCACCCCTAAGGCTTTTTACGTTATACTGCAGTTCAAGAGGCGAGATACTTAAAATAATAAGCCCTGATATTGCATCACTGGACTAAAGAAAACGGTCTCATTCATCCACGCAGTCAGTAAGACAATAACGCGTAAAGCCGCAGCAGCAAACGACTCGGGAATTAAATCCAAAATAACAGAGAGTAATTATTCGCTATGGCCAATAAAAAAGTGGCAACAATGTTTAGCTTGCCGACTGAAAAACCCTCATTGATGAGCATACTCGCGCCACTCATGATCATCGTCTTTTTGTTGTTTTCACTGCTCCGACCAGACTACGCTAGCGACCTGTTCAATCGTATGCGCGACTTTATTATCGATAATTTGTCCTGGTACTACGTAACCCTGATGAATTTCTATCTCATTCTGGTTTTGGCTTTAGCCCTGAGCAAGTTCGGTAAAATCCGCTTGGGTGGTGACGATGAAAGACCGGAATTTAGCAATTTTTCATGGCTCTCTATGCTGTTTGGCGCCGGCATAGGTATTGGTATTTTATTTTGGAGTATCGCCGAGCCCCTCACCCACTTTCAAAGCAACCCCTTTATGGGTGACGCCGAGGCGCTGAGCCCAGAGGCCGCGCAGATAGCCATGCGGCTGACAGTTTTTCACTGGGGCCTCCACGGCTGGGCACTCTATGCGTCAGTGGCGCTTATTTTGGCCTATTTCGCCTACCGCAAAGGCTTGCCATTAACCATTAGTGCCAGTCTCTATCCGATCCTGGGTGATCGTATCTATGGCCCCATAGGCAAGGCAGCAGATCTATTGGCTGTATTGGGTACTGTTTTTGGTGTGGCCACATCTCTGGGCCTCGGGGCACAGCAAATGAATGCCGGACTCGGCACATTGACGGGGATCGAGGTTAATACAAACACTCAGATACTGCTTATTATCGGCATCTCGATTGTAGCTACGCTGTCTGCACTCACCGGCGTCAATCGCGGCATTCGCATACTCAGCGAACTTAATATGCAACTTACTGGGGTTATCTTGGCACTCTTCTTAGTGTTTGGTCCGACCCTCTATCTGCTCTCCTCCTTCGCTGGCAACATAGTCGACTATGTTGTCAACCTGCCGCGCCTCAGCACCTGGGTCAACGACGACCCCAGTGATCAGTGGCAGGGCTGGTGGACAATTTTCTATTGGGGCTGGTGGATTGCTTGGTCCCCTTTCTGCGGTATTTTTATCGCTCGCATATCCCGTGGTAGAACTATTCGTGAATTTGTTTTCGGTGTGTTGCTGGCGCCCACAATGTTGACGATTTTTTGGATTTCCATATTTGGCAATGCCGCGTTCTACATCGAGCTATTTGGCGATGGCGGACTTGTTGATGCAGTGAACACCGAAACCACCAGCGCACTGTTTTCCACGATTAACCTAATGGGCATGGGTACGATTATGGCGCTCATCACCGCCAGTATTTGCACGCTTATGCTGATTACCTATTTTGTTACCTCTGCGGATTCAGCCACCTTGGTTATCTGCACCCTAGTCACTGGAGGCAATCAAAACCCAAGCCCTGCTACACGTATCTTTTGGGGTAGCAGCATAGGGGCGGTAGCTGCTGTATTACTTTTCTCGGGAGGCTTATCCGCATTGCAAACCGCATCCATAGTGACAGCTCTGCCGTTTTCAGTGATATTGCTCTTGGCTACCTATGGCCTGTGCAAGTCACTTTATCTAGAAGATAAGGCTACGGATACTGACACCGCATCAGTTAAAGCGGGCGAGGTGGTTTAGTCGGCCACCAATGACTGAGAAGAGGGATAATGGGGCATAGACAGCATGGGTTGCTGTGCCCCAATTAGAAAGCAATAGTCAGGCAGAAATACGTCAGAAAATCAGCGCCTTATATCAATATAATTTAGCGCGAGAAGGTAAATAGTCGCCAAGCGCAAGCCAAAACTAATTGATGCCACCAGGGTAAAATCCGGAAAAGATGAGAGTAAGAACATCTGTAAATCGGCCCAGATCAGGCTAATAGGAACCATCAGCGCAACAATAGACACAGATCTCAGATAGCGGTTTGTCATCAACGCATAGAGATACAAGCCCCCCAGTACAGCACCCCCAAACAGTCTTGTAGCAATCAGTGATTCCAGTTCAGCGACACCTATATCAGAATCGGCAAAAATAATAGGTATATAGGTTTGAGGGAAGAGCTTTAACATCAACGCTCTACATAATATTAGCGCTATGACTAAAACCGCGCGGACAAGAATCCGTCTTTTGACTATCCGCCAGCGAGAGGTGCCGACTTCAACATGTGCTGCTTGTAGTGCAAGTAGTTCTTCTTCTGAAATAGTATTCATACAAAGACCCTAATTATTATTTTTGCTTGCTTTAGGACTGTACGGTTAATGGCGCTGGGCTTATGCATTCCAAGCCTTTAGACTCCAGCAGCATCGACATTACACCAACGGCTACATTTAGATCTAAATAATTATCAGCTACATGTTAATACTCTTTAGTTGCTTCTACTAGCTTCTAGTTGCAGCAACAGGACCCCAGCAGTACAGTAGTCGCAAAATTAGAATGGCTAGACCAATGAGACTTTTATTATTAACAATTCTCTGCGCACTGACTTTTTCGGCTGGCGCAACCCAAGGAGACAAGCAAATGATTATCGACGTTCGAACCATAGAAGAGTGGAATTCAGGCCATCTAGCCTCGGCACAACATTTAGAACTGCAGCTTGTAGCCGGCGGTATTGAACAGCTAGTTCCAGACAAAAGTCAGGCGCTCTATCTCTACTGTCGCAGTGGCAATCGCTCCGGCCAGGCAAAAACCCTGGTTGAAGCCATGGGCTACACCAATGTGATCAATGCTGGCGGCGTTGCCGATGCAGGCGCCCTGCTCAATGAGCTCATAATCAAGTAAGAAGAGTAGAGTGATTAACACCGCAGCCCTGCCGAGGCTGTTAAAAAGGCTTATGGAAAGCTATTTAAGTAGCGCTTCAAACTCGGCTATGGGCACTAGCTTGCTAAACAAATAGCCCTGAAATAGCGGACAGCCAAGCTTTTCCAAGAAGCTCCGCTGGGCCTCGGTTTCAACACCCTCGGCAATCACTTTAATGGCCAAACTCTTGGCCATAGCAATAATCGTCTGCACAATAATATCGTCGCTGTCTGTGATGCCGATATTGTGCACAAAGGATTGATCCATCTTCAGTTGCGACAGTGGCAACTGGGTCAAATAGGACAGGGACGAGTAACCAGTGCCAAAATCATCCAGAGCAAACTCCACCCCAGCCCGCTTTAGCTGGTGCATTTTTTCAATGGTCTCATTGGTATTGTCGAGAATCACTGTCTCGGTAAGTTCGAGCTTTAATGAACTGGGAGAAATATCCCAGCGGGCAATCGCATCTAAAACCCTGTCGACAAAATCCTTCTGATGAAATTGCCGCGGGCTGATATTGATCGCGATACTCAGCCAGCAGGTGCGCCTATTACTCTGCCAAGACTTAAGCTGGGCACAGGCTGTATCCAGAACCCAGCTGCCAATAGCCAGAATAAGATCCGAGGCCTCGGCCAAGGGAATAAAATCATTCGGCGAGACAATTCCAAGCTGCGGATGCTCCCAGCGAACAAGCGCTTCGGCACCCACTGGGCGATGTTGGCTATCCACCTGAATTTGGTAATAGAGTTCAAACTGCTGATCTTGAATCGCACAGTGCAACGCATTAGCCAACTGTGCCTGGAGTGTCACCGTCTGTTCCATAGCCGGATCAAAAAAGCACATTTGATTGCGCCCAGAACTTTTCGCTTGATAGAGTCCGATATGAGCCTGCTTAAACAGTTCTTCTATTGAAACCAGCCCCTGATCGGCGAGCGCAACACCTATGCTTGCAGCGCTGCGCACCTCCTGTTTATCGATTTGGTAGGGGTTGTTCAGGCTGGCGAGGATATTGGCGGCAACTAGCCCCACTTCGGCTTTTGCCGCCTCTAAATTGAGATCTAAATTTTCCAGTACCACGACAAATTCATCACCGCCAATCCGCGCAACTGTGCCCTCAGTGCCAAGGCAAGCACGCAGTCTCTGAGCGGTTCCAATAAGAATCTTATCCCCCACCTGGTTGCCCAGGGCATCGTTAATATCTTTAAAACGGTCTAGGTCAATAAACAATAGTCCCAGGGTTTGGCCATTACTCTCACAGGAGATCAATGCTTCGGGTAACCGCCCAATCAGAGCACGGCGATTAGGCAAATGAGTCAATGGATCCAAAAAAGCCAGTTTATGAATCGCATCTGCATCGCGTTTGGTGGCAGTGATATCGGAATAAGAAAACACATAATTGATCACTTGACCTTTGGCATCGCGAATCGCCGTTATCGCGATTAGCAGCGGGAACAGCTCACCATTTTTACGCTGATCCCAAAGCTCCCCTTCCCAGCTCCCTAGGCCGTCGATGGTGCGCCACATATCCCCGTAGAACTGCTCACTCTTTACATTTGATGACAACAGGCTGGGTACCAGTCCAATCAGGTCGACAGATCTATAGCCGGTGATATCCTCAACTTTTTGGTTAACGCGCAGGATTTTGATCTCTGCGTCGGTGATAATAATCGCATCCTGACTGATAAACGTGATCGCCGAGACACGCAGCTCTTCAATATTTTTATTGTGTTCAGTGAGATCCCTAACGAAGCCATTGAAAAAATATTCACCGAAGCGCTGCAGAACTATCACCGCAATTTCCACCGGCACCTTGGTGCCGTCGGCGCGTACCGCATTGATTTCGAATCGACGACGCTTCTCCTCGTCCACCCCAGCCACCAGAAACTGCTCCATTAGTTCACGGGTAACCAGATGTTGGTGGGTCGGCAATATCAACTCAATAATATCTCTGCTGTGGGCATGCTCAGAGGAATAGCCAAAGATCCGCTCGGCCTCAGAATTCCAGTAGGTGACCCTGCCATGCTGATCAAGGTTGATCACGCCATCCAGAGCCCGATCGAGAATCTGCCGTGACAGCAACTCAGATTCATTGTGCATCACTACCTCGTCTTCAAGGGTGGCGGCGCCAATCTCAACCTGAACTTCTAGACGACTGTTTTTAGTCAGCAGCAGGCCAGTGGAGCTTTTTACTCGCTGCAGACGTCGACGCAATTCGATCTGCTGGACAATGGCACGGCTAAGTATTGTCAGGGCCGCCCGCTGCGCCTCGGTTAGTTTGCGCGGAACATGATCAATCACACAAAGTGTGCCCAGTGCATGGCCATCAGTCGCGACCAGAGGGGCGCCGGCATAAAAACGAATGTTAGGGGATTCCAACACTAATGGATTGGCTGAAAAACGCTCATCAAGTTGAGTATCTGGCACTTCCAACAGATTATTGGGTTGCAGGATGGCATGGGCACAGAAGGCAATATCCCTGGAGGTTTCAGTCACATTGAGACCAACCCGAGACTTTAACCACTGACGCTGTTCATCAACCAGCGAGATAAGCCCTATCGGAGTTTGGCAGATCTGTGCTGCCAGCACAGTTAATTCATCGAACTCCTTTTCCGACTCAGTATCGAGAATATTGAGCTCACGCAGAGCACTTAGACGATCGGCTTCGTCAGAGGGTATATCCGCTGTCATGATTATGTGGGCCTTAATTGACTGATAAATAGCTAGGCTCGCGTAACATTTGAACTACGCGACCCCAGTTTTAAGTAGCATTCAGTTTCAGTTGGCTCTTTTTAATGGCCCGCATTCTATAGTGCGAAAAATCAGCACGCTCACTTCCCCAGGTGAGAATAGATTTGGGACTCTATAGGTATTCACGCGGAAAACCTCATCCACAGCAGGTCTATTGACATAAAAGTCAGTCAAGGCTGACTTAAAATAAGGAAAGCTGGATAAGAGGGTGACACAAACAAAAATGCCTGAACCGCGATGGCTCAGGCATTTTGTAGAGAGAGTCTGTGTAGAGATTACTTAGATAAAAGATTTTTGTGGCTTAGATTCTAACGTAGGTTTGAGTAACCATGGCGCCATCAATCTCAGAGGACTGGCTCATATGGTTTTCGTCAATCAGCTGCATATTGAGCATGGACTCAGTGCCCACCAACCCTTTGATAGTGCTAGTGATACCTGTCTCAACAGCATGACCGGCTTCATCGACTCGAAAAGAGCCAAAACCGAAGTGCTTAATCGATTCGCCCTCAACCACCAAGCTTTGGAAAAAGATAAAGTGGCCGCCACCAATCAACTTCATTTCCATGAAATCGCCCCAATCATCCCCTTCAGAAGCTTGGCCATCAAGCTTCCACAGGCCATCAAAAATAGTGGTTTCGGTAGAAAGGGTTTTCCACTGCTCAACCATATTGACGCTGCGCTCGCCGTACTTCATGCCTTTCAGGCTCTGAGTAAAGCCCGCTTCAGTTGGCGTAATGGTTAAATCAAAGCTCAGGTCTTCAAGTGCCCCGTCCTGATTGGCAATCGGGGTTTCAACCAAGACACCATCAACCCAATGGGTGTAACCAGTGCCAGCATCAACCTTGTCGGTGAGATCATTGTAAAAGGCAAACATAAAGCGATCTTGAGTGTAGATCTTCATTTGATCGCGCAGGTAGCTCGACACTTCACCGTCTTCAGTAACATCCACAGAGATTAGAGCATAGGCACCATCGGCCAGACCTGGTGTTGAATCAACTGCGGCAGCGCTGAGCTCGGACATAGCAGCCTCGGAGGCACTAGCTTCAGAGATAGTAGCTTCAGAGACAGCCTGATCGTCGCCGCTACAGGCGGCCAGAGTGGCGGTTAAAGTAGTGACTAAACCAACCAGTAATAATTTCTTCAGTGTCATGCGGTTATCCCCTTAATTAT
>Ga0307488_10002629_pt1 | contig 15142 bp, 28 predicted proteins | sample SB02metaG_FD_202248 | JGI IMG/M metagenome (GOLD analysis project Ga0307488, IMG submission 202248) | Sea-ice brine microbial communities from Beaufort Sea near Barrow, Alaska, United States - SB 0.2 | ecosystem: Environmental > Aquatic > Marine > Coastal | place: USA: Alaska | collected... | reverse complement strand
CTAAGGCCAGTGGTTTACCCTTGACTCAAGAACTGCGTAATATGGGCATACCTGTTGTAAATTATACACCAAGCAGGGGTAACGACAAAGTATCTAGGGTTCACAGCGTTTCGCCGTTATTTGAAGCGGGCATGGTGTGGGCCCCCGACGAAGTATTTGCGGACGAGTTGATTGAAGAGGTCGCGGCCTTCCCTAATGGAGAGTATGACGATTTGGTGGACAGCATGACTCAGGCGTTAATGCGTTATCGTCAAGGAAATTTTGTGCAATTACCAACAGATAGTTGGGAAAAAGAAGAAGTTTCTGATAGAGTAAGGGTATATTATTAATCTAGTAAAATTGCGCTAATACTATCTAAGGGATTGTTTATGGCAGAAGCTACAAAAGGTTTTGGAACGTTCATGGAGAATTCGGTTCCATCGCAGCTTGATGAAGCGGATTTGGATGCCGAACTAGAGTTAGAGATCCCCGGCTCACGGAACACGGTTCAAGCCGTGATTGAAGCTGAGGATGTTGGCAGTATTGAAATTGAAGAAGACGAAGATGGTGGCGTTACAATTGATTTCGAACCAATGGGTGATGATCGTGTAAGCGATGAGTTTTACGCCAACCTTGCTGAAGACATACCTACCCGAGAGTTGCAGAGAATTGCCAGTGAGTTATTGGATGAATTTGATGCGAACAAGGCCAGTCGTCAAGATTGGGAAGAAGCGTATGCCGACGGTTTAGAGCTTCTTGGATTCACGTATGAAGAGAGGACACAACCGTTCCGTGGCTCGTCGTCCGTGACTCATCCTTTATTGGCCGAGGCTGCGACACAATTTCAGGCACAAGCGTTTAACGAATTATTACCTGCGGGTGGACCTGTTCGTACTGTTGTGATGGGCAAGGAGACGAAAGATAAGGTTGCTCAAGCCACTCGCGTAAAGAGTTTCATGAATTACTACATCACCAATGTGATGGAGGATTACACGCCGGACATGGACCAAATGTTGTTTTATTTGCCATTGGCGGGTTCGACGTTTAAGAAGACGTATTACGACGAGACGATGGGTCGTGCGGTATCTAAGTTTGTTCCAGCGGAAAACTTAGTGGTTCCTTATGAGACTTCTGACTTAGACACTTGTCCTAACATTACTCAAGTGTTCAAGATGAGTTTGAACGATTTGAGGAAAAAACAACGGGCAGAGTTTTACCGGGATATAGATGTTCTTCCGGCGCAGTCTTTGTCTACCAGTGGTATTACGGAAGAGATCAATAAGATTGAGGGCGTGGAGCCGTCACAGATTGATTATACGTGCACGTTGTTTGAATGCCATGTAGATCTGGATTTAGAGGGTTATGAGGAAGTTGACGATGATGGAGAGCCTACTGGAATTAAGGTTCCTTACATTGTTACCATCTCGGAGGACAATGGTGAAGTTTTATCAATTAGGCGCAACTATCGGGAGGAAGATGAGTTAAAGAAAAAGATTCAATACTTTACTCACTTTAAATTCTTACCTGGTTTTGGTTTCTACGGGTTAGGCTTAATTCACACCATTGGCGGTTTGTCACGGACGGCTACTGCGGCGTTGAGGCAATTGCTCGATGCGGGTACTTTGGCTAATTTACCTGCTGGTTTTAAAGCCAGAGGACTCCGCATTCGGGATGATGACGATCCACTTCAGCCCGGTGAATTTAGAGATGTGGACGCTCCCGGCGGTGCCATCCGTGACTCCCTTATGCCTTTACCCTTTAAGGGTCCTGATCAAACGTTGTTCCAGTTGTTGGGTTTTGTGGTTCAGGCGGGTCAACGTTTTGCCACAATTACTGACATGAAGGTTGGTGATGGTAATCAAAATGCTGCGGTAGGCACAACCATTGCAATGTTGGAGCAAGGCTCTCGTGTGATGAGCGCGGTTCACAAACGTTTGCATTACGGTATGCGGCAGGAGTTTAAAATTCTGTCTCGTGTGATGAGTGAAAGTTTACCGTCCGAATACCCATACTCTGTTGCGGGGGCCGATTCAAGTGTTATGCGGTCTGATTTTGATGATAGAGTAGACGTGATTCCGGTAAGCAATCCGAATGTTTTCAGTCAGGCGCAACGTATTGTACTAGCGCAAACAAAATTACAACTAGCGGGTGCTGCACCGGAATTACACAACATGCACGAAGTTTATCGTGACATGTATGAGGCTCTGGGCGTAACGGATACGGATAGAATAATGAAGGCGGTTCCCAATGAGGAACCTATTCCTATTGATCCGGCGCAAGAAAACATAGATGCTTTAGACATGCTTCAATTGAAAGCGTTTGAGGGTCAGAACCACCAAGCGCACATTAAGGCTCACTTAGTGTTTGGTACAAGTCCGATTGTTGGTTCTTTGCCGCCGGTTGCGATGGCGTTACAAAAGCACGTTATGGAACATGTAAAAATAGCGGCTCAGGAAAGAGCACTTGAAGATTACGCGCAACAAGTACAGCAGACAGGTCAAACCGCTGACGAAGAACAGATGTTGAAGATGGAGCAAGCCGTCGCTCAATTTATAGCAGAGGGCATGCAGCAAGTTAAAGATTTGTCTGGACAATTATCTGGAGCGGGACAACCGGATCCATTGGTTAAGCTTAAAGAGTCGGAACTTCAGCTTAAAGCACAAGCCGAACAGAACGACGCTCAATTGGATGCACAGAAGCTCAACTTGGACGTGCAAAGCTTGCAGGCTCGTAAGGATCAGTTTGCAAAACGTTTGTCCTCACAAGAAGCTCAAACTGCTGCTAGAATACAATCTGCTATGGAACGTGAGTTACTTAAACAGAGGTCTTAGTAATGAATGACTTTATGGATATTTGGCCGATAATTTCCGGACTAATAGCCGTTGCGGCTATTGCCGTTGCTTTCCGTGCTGAAATAACCGCTAGAGTGAAAAGCTTAGAAGAAAAAGTTAAAACATTGTTTGAGATGATAAACAGAATGAAATAGGAAAATAATTATGTCATTTAGTTCAGCACTTAGAGCAGCGATTCCACAAATGTTAGCTAGTGGACAATTCAAGAAGGTTGAAGGTACGGCTAACCCTGCCGTTGTCGAAGGTCCTCCGGTAAATATTAGAGGAATGTCTGTCGGGCCTGGAGTAGCAGGTGTCGCTCCAGTAGGGGCTCCGGCTGCCATAAACTCTGGCGGTTTTTCAGGGGGAGGGTTAATGTCTTTATTAAATGATCCCAATGTTCGTGCGCAGCTTAATTTAGGATCATCACCTTCTGCACAAGAGCAGTCTCCCGTCACAGCTTCGGAACCCGCGCAACCAACGTTTCAAGAGTTATACATGTCTAGCCCAGAGTATATGAACGGTCTTTCAAGTTTTCGCCAAAGATTATCGCCATCTTCCAGTACTCCGCAACAAAATTATTTAGACCTTTATAATCAGATGGTACTTAACACAAAAAACATTAATCCATTTAGGAGACCCGAATGAAATCAAAAGTAAAATACATGGGTTCTGCCCCATCTAATCCACAAAAAGCTGTGTCTTATGCCGACATTAAAGATCAAGGCCGTATTCCTTACGGAAAAACAGCAGAAGCGCCGATGGCCGGGGACACTGTAAAGCGTATGAAAATGCGTGGAACTGGCGCGGCTATCAAAGGTACAAAATTTAACGGTTGTTAATCTTCCTAATTGGAGGTTTTATGTTTTCAAATATGTTAAACAAAATCCTAGTTACTTTGTTTTGGGTAGGTACAACATTACAAAATACAATTGTTTGGGTTTGGACTAAATTTAAACAGCTACTAACGTGGGCGGTGTCTAAGTTTATTAACGTGTGTAGGTGTGATAGATAAGGAGGTCATATGTCTCTGAAAAAATGGAATGAGTACAAAATAGTTTTTGCCAAGAGATGGACAGCTATTTTTGTTTCTTGTGCTGTGGTCATGACACAGGGTAGTTTGCTCAAATTATTTAGTGTAAATCATTTGTTTACTGCGAGTAAAACAGGTTTGTTAGGAGCAGTATTAATTATTGTGGGAATGATTGTAGCTAAAGAAAAAGCTGACGATCATTATGTAAAAGCAGCAATGATTGGTGCCAGTGCAACAGTTGCTGATTATGCGGTTCACGAGCCACATTTTTATGCGGAGTCGATTGTAACGGGCTTATTGAGCCTGGTTTTAGCTTGGTGTATTTCTAAAGGGCTATCTAAAGTTTGTCAATTCCCATAAGGAGGTAATATGGCTTTATTAAGCGCACTCATTGGCCCCGTAACTGGTATTTTAGATAAGTTTATTGAAGACAAAGACCAGAAGGCAAAGTTAGCTCATGAAATTTCGACGATGGCGGACAACCACGCGCAACAGTTGGCTTTGGCCCAAGTCGAAGTCAACAAGGCTGAAGCAGCTAGTAATTCAGTATGGAAAGGTGGTTGGAGACCGTTTGTGGGTTGGGTTTGCGGTGCTGCCTTTGCTTATCATTTTGTTATCCAGCCTTTGGCTATTTTTGTTATCGCTGCCTACGGTATGGAAGTACCTAGTCTCCCAGTGTTTGAAATGGGTCAGTTAATGACTGTGCTTATGGGTATGCTGGGTCTTGGTGGTTTGCGTAGTTTTGAGAAAACTAAAGGAGTCGCTAAGTAATGGCTAAACCTAAGCTAAGTATAGGAGACAGGGCGCTTAAATTACGCTTGAAGAAAAAGACTAGTGACGGAAGTTCTATTATGTCTCGACCACGTAGTAAACACGACAAACGAAATTTTAAAAAGTATAGAGGTCAAGGCCGATGAGTTTTAAGTTATCTGAAAGAAGTTTAGATAGATTAAAAGGTGTTGATCAAAAACTTGTTGACGTAGTAAAAAGAGCTATAGACATAACGGAAATAGATTTTGGTGTGACGGAAGGGTTAAGAACGCTGTCCCGACAAAAACAATTAGTTGAAAAAGGTGCTAGTCAAACCTTAAAGAGTAAACACTTAGGCGGTAGGGCGGTTGATTTAGCCGCCTATGTAGGGCCTAGGATTAGCTGGGAGTTAGCTGTTTACGATGACGTAGCCGAGGCTATTAGACAAGCCGCAAACGAACTAGACGTTACCATTCGTTGGGGAGCCGCCTGGCATAAAAACTTAACGGATACCGAAATGTCCGCTGAAGCTTTAATGAATGAATACATAGATCTGCGTCGTTCACAAAGCAGACGACCCTTTATTGATGCTATGCATTTCGAACTTGCATAAAAACTAGCTTTTTTCGTATGAGATATGATAAGATAATCTACGATATTATTAGACAATATGCGAGGAGCAATGGATGAAATATATGTAGCGGAGGCAGTATTTAGGATTGTTAGAGAGCGACGTTCGACTATTGTGGATGTATTGCAGTACGGTAACGTTAAATCAATGGAGCAATACCGTGAACTTATGGGAAGTATAGACTCCCTAAATCATGTGGAACAGGAACTCAAGAGCCTGCTAGAAAAACAGGAGCAACAAGATGACTGAAGAAATAAAGCAAGAACAAAAACCAAACTTGGCTGAAGCCTATGTGGATAAGCCTGTTTTAAATCCAGAATTAATTAGCGGTTCGTTATTAGAACGGCTACCCCAACCAACCGGTTGGCGCGTATTAATTCTTCCTTATAAGGGTAAAGCTAAAACAGAAAGCGGTATTTTTTTACCGGATGAAGTTCAGGACAAAAAACAAATTTCAACGCAGGTTGGGTATGTTTTGAAATTAGGTCCGTTAGCTTATAAAGATCAAAGTAAATTTCCATCAGGAGCTTGGTGCGAGGAAAAACAGTGGGTAATGTTTGCTCGTTATGCTGGCTCTCGTTTTCAGATTGATGGCGGAGAAGTAAGGATTCTTAATGATGATGAGATCCTTGCATCTATTCTTGATCCAGAAGATATTCACCACTTATAAAGGATAAACAATGGCCGAAGAAGAAAACAGTTATGACACCGATAACGAACCGGATACAGAAGTAGAGGTTCTTGACACAGAAGACTCTGCAACAAACGGCGCGTTACAGGCAGATAACGAAGATAGCGAAGACGATCAGTTTAAAAAAGCGGAGTCCTCGACTCAAAAACGAATAGATCGTTTGACGAAAAAAATGCGAGAGGCTGAACGCCGAGAACAAGAAGCTATTAATTATGCTCGAAATGTTCAAACTGAGGCCGAACATATAAAAAAGAGAATGGAAAACTTAGATAACAATTATGTTTCTGAGTTTACTACTCGTGTTGGCGCTCAGATGGAGCAAGCGGAAAGCGATCTTTCTCGTGCGATGGAGCTGGGTGATACTAAATCTGCGGTAGAAGCACAACGTAGAGTAACTGCTTTAGCTATACAGTCGGATAGAGCCGAGCAAGCAAAAGCTCAACAAGCTCAACAACAAGCTCAACAACAAGCTCAACAACAAGCCTACGCTAATCGTCCGCAACCCGCTCCGGCTAGGCGGCCAGACCCTAAAGCGGAGCAATGGGCTACAAAAAACAAGTGGTTTGGCGATGATCAAGCCATGACTTATGCGGTTTTCGGGTTACATAAGAAACTCATTGAAGAGGAAAGATTTGACCCGCAAAGTGATGAGTACTATACTGAACTGGATAGAAGGATGGCGGAAGAGTTTCCGCATAAGATTAAAAGCCAAAGCAAAAGACCAGCCCAGACGGTTGCTTCGGCCTCTAGAACAATCTCTGGGCGCAGTGGGAGAAAGGTTAGACTCACCCCTAGCCAAGTCGCAATAGCGAAAAAATTGGGTGTGCCACTTGAAGAATACGCGAAATACGTGAAGGAGTAATAAAGATGAGTGAAGAAGACAAAATCGATAGATCCCCTCGCGCAACAAAAACTAGGGAGAAACAAGCCGTGCGTAAACCTTGGGCTCCCCCCTCTGTATTAGATGCACCGCCTGCACCGGACGGTTATACGCATCGTTGGCTTCGAGCGGAAACGCGAGGATTTGACGATACTAAAAACGTCAGTTCGAAAATAAGGGAAGGTTGGGAATTGGTCCGAAAAGACGAATATCCTGATTTTGAAGGTCCCGTTGTAGAATCAGGTAAGTATTCAGGTGTTTTTGGACAGGGTGGATTAATTCTTGCTCGTATGCCGTTGGAAACTGTCGCAGAACGTACTGATCACTTCAGAAGACGAAGTAAAGATCAAATGGATGCGGTAGACCACGACATGATGCGTGAGAATTCACACTCAACCATGACGATCAGTAAACCTGACCGTCAATCTCGTGTAACTTTTGGTGGTCCGAAAAAATAAAGTAGGGCCGCTCTTTTAGGAGAAAAATATCATGGCAAATGCAACAACAGCCTATGGTCTTCGTCCTATTGGGCTCGTTGGAAGCGGTGCAAACTCAACTGGTGTAACCGAGTATGAGATTGCTTCTAACAACACTAATGCTATTTTTCAGTACTCCATCTGCGTTCCTTTAGCAGCGGGTGTTATTGATCAAGCTGGTGCCACAAATGGTGGAACCACACAAGCATTAGGTGTCCTAATGGGCGTTCAGTACCAAGACTCTGTACAGAAAAAACCTGTATGGATTAACTACTGGCCTGGTTCAGGCTCTGTAAGCGTAGACACTAACTATCCAGTTAAAGCCTTCGTAGCAGATAACCCAAATCAGCTCTTTAAAGTGGCTTCAGATGCTTCATTGACAGATCGTGCAACTGCACTATCTGCCGTGTTTGCAAATGCGTCACTGGGTACCTCTGCACGAACTGGAAGCACCGATAACGGTAATTCTAATAGTGCTCTGGGCGTTTCTACTATCGCAACAACAGCGACTTTACCACTTCGAATCGTTGGTATTATGGACGATGAAGCAAACAGTGATTACACTGCTGCTGGTATTCCGTTAATTGTTCGATTGAACGCACATTTTAACGCCGGAACTCGCAGGTTTGATTCACAAACCACTGCGGATTCTCTCGGCATTTAAGGAGGGTTAGATAATGGCTATTTCTCGCGCACAACTGGCGAAAGAGCTAGAACCCGGCCTTAATGCCTTGTTCGGGCTTGAATACAACCGTTACGAAAATGAGCATGCTGAAATTTTTGAGGAAGAGTCTTCGGACAGAGCCTTTGAAGAAGAAGTAATGCTTGCTGGTTTTTCAACAGCACCTGTCAAAAACGAAGGAACTTCCATCAGCTTTGACGATGCTCAGGAAACATTTACAGCTCGTTACACACACCAAACCATCGCGCTTGCATTCTCGATTACAGAAGAGGCTATCGAAGATAACCTTTATGATCGACTTGCTTCTCGATACACCAAGGCTCTTGCACGTTCAATGGCCCAGACAAAGCAAATCAAGGCAGCTTCGATTTTGAACAATGCGTTCAATACGAGCAACCCTGTAGGTGACGGTGCAGCTCTTTGCTCAACCGCTCATCCAAGCCTTTCTGGTAACCAGCGTAACGTATTGTCAGTTGCTGCTGATCTCAACGAAACTTCGCTTGAGCAGATGCTTATTGACATTGCGGGTCTTACTGATGAGCGTGGTCTAAAGATTGCGGTTCGTGGCACAAAGTTGATTATCCCTAAAGAACTGCAATTCATCGCAGAGCGGGTTATTAACTCTAACCTACGTCCTGGAACTGCGGACAACGACATTAATGCAACAAAGAGCATGGGAATGCTTCCTGAAGGAGCGGTGGTAAACCACTTCCTAACGGACACCGATGCTTTCTTCATTAAGACTGACGCACCTAACGGCTTCAAGTACTTCAACCGTTCGCCTATTAAAACGGCAATGGAAGGGGATTTTGATACCGGTAACATGCGATTCAAAGCACGAGAGCGTTACAGCTTTGGTGTCTCTGACTGGCGGGCTGTTTTTGGCACACCAGGTGCATAACCTCTTGTAAAATAAGACAAAAAATTATTTTGTGAGATAAGGGAAGGGATGGGTAAAACTATCCCTTTCTTTTTGTGTTTTTTTTTTGTATGCTATACCTAACCTGACAGTTGCAATGGTGCGACTGACATTAGCCACGACAGGAGATTATTATGGCGACTACTACTTTTTCCGGACCAATTAAGGCTGGAACAATTAAAAACACAACCGGAACCACTCTTGGTTCTGACGTTAAAAATGTTGGTTTCACTGTAATGGCACAATCCGCTGCTATTACTCAAAGTACAACTGCTGCTGCAACAGGCATTGTGATTCCAGCCAACTCACAGATTTTAGAGGCAACTGTCTTCGTGACAACTGCATTCGATAATACTGCGACTCTCAGCATCGGAACAACATCGTCTTCTAACGAGCTTGCGACTGCTGTTGCAGTTTCAACGGCTAATGTTATCAAACTTGCCTCTCAGGCTACAATTCCTGACGCAGATGCTTGGGAAGATGTTGGTACAACAGACGTAGAAATTTATGTTGATTCAAGTGCTACTACCGCTGATGCTGGTGTTGGTACTCTGACGGTTACTTACATTCAGAACAACAACTTAGCTTAACAGGAGGTCTAAATGGCTGGTTCTGATGTAAAAGCAAAGCGTTTGACTGCCACTGGTTCTGTTGGTGTTGGTCCTGCGCGAATTCGTCAGATACAGGTTTTGACCACGACAGGAACTCCGCGCCTAACCATTACCGACGGTAATGGCGGCGCTACCGTTCTTGATCTGGACTTTCTTGCATCTGATTCACACTCAGTAAACATTCCCTCAGATGGTATTCGGGTTTCAGATATCTTTGTATCTGCTTTTACCGCGTGTACCGCTGTGACTGTGTTCTACAACTAAACGGCGGCTCAGATGGCTCGTGAAGTTAGTTCTATATCAAGAGTTGGTACTAGCGAACCGTTTGAGCTTCAAGTTGCCCGCGGGCAAATTGCGTACCATAAGACTATATTTAAGTTTGGGTTTAATCCTGACGTTGACAATTCCTTAGAGACGGTATGGGCTGAAGGGGGATTGTACAATTATCTTTCGGCAGCTTCTGTTTTAAAAGTTTCAAGCTCATCAACGGCGGACACCTCCGCTGGGACTGGAGCTAGAACAGTCAAGTTGTTTGGGTTAGACGCGGACTATAACGAAATCGATGAAGTAATTACCCTTAACGGTCAAACCTCGGTAAATACAACTCAAGAGTTCTTACGCATAAACAGAATGATTATTCTTTCCGCTGGAAGTGGCGGCACAAATGCCGGAGTTGTTTACGCAGGAACGGGTACTGTTACTAGCGGTGTTCCGGCAAATAAATACGCAACTGTTGCAGTCGGAGATGGCCAAACTTTAATGGCTTTGTGGACAGTTCCGGCCACGTACACTGCCTACCTTTATCAAACAGACATCACTGTGGCGACCGCTCAGAATAACAAGTACGCAACCGTACATTTTGTAGCCCGACCATTTGGGGAGGTGTTTCAAGTTAAAGATAAATTTGTAAAGTCTGAGGGCGGTCACTCTCAGGAGTACACAAGCCCTTTAAAGTTTGAAGAAAAAACTGATCTTGAAATTAGAGTTATTGGTGATAGTGCTAGTGCGGATATAGCTATTGGGGCGGGCATGGATATTATTTACATTAAAAACGGAGAGACTTTGTAATGCCTTCCGCCAAAAATGTTAAGCGTTTACCTTCGGGTCGTATTAGTTACAGAGGAGAGACTTTTGCCGGTTTTAACAAGCCAAAAAGAACCCCAGGTAAACCTAAGAAAAGTGCGGTGTTAGCTAAAAAAGGTGACCAAATTAAATTGGTTCGTTTTGGCGATCCGGATATGTCTATTAAAAAAGATCAACCTTCTAGGAGAAAAAGCTTTAGGGCGCGTCATTCTTGCGATACGGCCAAAGACAATTTTTCTGCGCGATATTGGTCTTGTAAAGCATGGTGATATAAATGAATCAACTTACCCCTGAAGAAGTGTTAAGCAAACTAGCCCATCATGAAATGCAATGTAACATTCGTTACCAGAACATTGAAAAAAGGTTGGATGCTCAAACAGAGGATTTAAAAGGACTGAGCAATAAATTGTGGTTCTTAGTTGTTTTAATCATTGTTACGCCAATGGCTCATCGTCTTTGGGGTTAGTGTGGGATCTAGAGTAAAAACAGGATCAAACTCAAAACCTTGCGGATTAACGTACTATAGAAAAGGTGGCGAGGTTTCTAGCAAATCAAAGGGTAGTAAAATATGTCCTGAAGGAAAAGCTTGGGCAAAAAGAACTTTTGATACTTATCCTAGCGCCTACGCTAATTTAGCCGCTTCAAAGTATTGTAAAGATCCAAATTACGCTAAGAAGTCTAAAGGCGGAAAGCGAACAGGCCAGTAATGGGTAAGTTGCAAGATTGGGTAGATGAGGAATGGGTTCGTATAGATAGCTCCGGTAACATTGCGGGGGCTTGCGGTACGTCAAAAAACAAAAAGAATCCGGATCGTTGCTTACCTAAAGCTAAAGCAAAAAATTTAAGTAAAGAACAAAGAGCTTCTACTGCAAGAAAAAAGAAACGAGAAGGCGCTAAAGGCAAGCAGGTTGTAGCAAACACCTCGTCGGCAAAAGTAACAAAGATGCAAAGCGGAGGAGCGGTTATTGCTAGAGGTTGTGGAGCGGTTTTAAATAAAAGAAGAAAATTAACCAGCGGAGCTGTTAGTTAATTATGCGATTAGAGTTTATAGGCGATCCTTTAGAAAAATCAATAGCACATGAGATTATGTCTTGGTCTAGCACTGTTTTGGAAAAGCCCAACAAGTTTTTTAACGGTTTGCCGCCATGCCCCTACGCAAGGCAAGCTTGGTTAGACGATAAAGTAGCACTAGTTTTTAAACGAGAAAAAACTTATCAAGATTTATACTCGATTATTTCTTGTTTTGAAGAAAAATTTGATATAGCCATATTAGTAGATTTAAACAATCATAAAGATTCCGAGGAGTTTCATGATTATTTAAATGAATTAAACACTGCTATTTCTAAGGGTTGGTTTATTGATAAAGACATTTGGGTAATGGGCTTCCACCCAGATGATGACGCTACTGAGTTTGCCGAAGAGGCTGATTTTAAAGCTTTAGTGGAGGTAGAGTACTCTATGATTTTTATTCAAAGGCTGTCAAAATTGCAAGAATCAGCACATAGAATAAAGAAAAACGGGTATTATAATAATTATGATGAGGAGTATAATGCTTCTCATATTTTTCAGCGTAGAGAAGAACTTTACAGGAGATTACAAAATGGCAATGGCCCCTAAAAAAATGCGCGGCGGTGGTATGGTTAAAAAAATGCGCGGTGGTGGTATGGTTAAGAAAATGAAAGAAGGCGGAGATGTGTCAAAAATGACTGTATCCGAACTCCGTAAAGAAGCTAAAGAAAAAGGTTATAAACTAGTTAAGGCTTAATCATGACTACTTCAGGGAGCCAAGATTTTGAATTAGATGTAGCAGATTACATCGAAGAAGCTTTTGAGCGTTGTGGCTTAGAGGTTAGGACAGGTTACGACCTAAAGACAGCTAAACGGTCCCTTAATCTAATGCTTGCTGATTGGGCTAATCGTGGTTTAAATCAATGGACAATCAAACAACGATCTTTAACTTTGACGGCGAATGACGGCGAATATGATTTGTCTTCGGATGTGATTGATGTTTTAAGTGTTGTTGTTCGGGTTTCTGGCACAGATTACTCTCTTTTGCGTTTAAGTAGAGATGACTACATTACAATACCTACCAAAACTAGTACAGGAAGACCTAATCAGTTTTTCTTAGACCGACAAATAACGCCAAATTTAAAAGTGTGGCCGGTTCCGGATAGCAGCACGTCATATACTATATACTATGATGCGCTTACTCGTATGGACGATGCGGATATATTCACAAATACAATGGATATGCCTTTTAGGTTTTATCCGTGTCTTGCCGCAGGGTTAGCTTATTATTTGTCTTTGAAGAAAAACCCGCAAAGAACACCCTTATTGAAATCTGTTTACGAAGAAGAGTTTCAAAGGGCCGCTGACGAGGATCGGGATAGAGCTTCTTTTAATGTTGTACCTAGCGTTGGTTACTACAGGTAATGGCTAAGTTTGCATCAGGTAAAAACTCTTGGGCCATCTGCGATAGATCGGGGTTAAGATATCGGTACAAAGTAATGCGAAAAGAGTGGAATGGCTTGTTAGTCGGTCCGGATCAATACGAGCCAAAGCACCCTCAATTAGGGCCATTTAGAAAAGTAGTAGATCCACAAGCCTTAAAAAACGCCAGACCAGACCGGGTAGAACCTATGGATGTCTATGTTGGATTACCTACTGTAGAAAATGAAAATTTAAGGCCAGCCACAGGTTTTTCTCAAGTTGGTTTGGTTACGGTGACTACATCATGAGTTTTACTTATGCTCAGTTAAAACAAGCTATACAAGACTACACAGAAAACGATGAGACTTCGTTTGTTACTAACTTACCTGTTTTCATTCAACAGGCGGAAGAACGTATTTTAAAGAACGTTCAACTAACTCTTTTTAGAAAAAATGTCAGTGGTAACTTAACTCAAAACAATAAGTACTTGTCTGCCCCGAGTGATTTTTTAGCTCCTTTTTCGTTGTCTTTTGTAGATTCTAACAACGAGCATCAATTTTTAGAGTTTAAAGATACCGATTTTGTACAATCGTTTAACCCTAATGCCGCTACGCAAGGAAACCCTAGGTATTATGCGCTTTTCGACATAAATCATTTTATTATAGGCCCGACACCAAACGCAGCCAGCGTTATTGAATTACATTACTTTTATAGACCCGCTAGTTTAACGGCGGGTTCCGATAGTGGCACTACTTGGTTAAGTGAAAACGCTCAAATTGCTATCCTTTATGGAAGCTTGTTAGAAGCGTATACTTATATGAAAGGTGAGCAAGACTTGGTAGCGCTTTATGAAAAAAGATTTGGGGAAGCTTTAGTGGGTATGAAAATGTTTGGTGAAGCTAAAGAAGTTACGGATGAATATAGGGTTGGAAAAATTATTAGGGCTAAACAATGAGTGTTCCATCCTTGAATTTAGACATTACACCTACTTTTAAAGTAGATGTGAAAACCACTGAAAACAGGGGTTTTACTCCGGAAGAAGTTGCAGAACGGTGTGCCGACAAAGTAATATCAATTTCAGATACTGCAAATCCGATAATACGAGATCAAGCTCGTGCTTTTAAAACACATTTAATTAAGGTCCTATCTTTTTACATGAAAGAAGCTATTAAAAGTGATAGAACTACAGTTTATAATGCTTTATCTAATGCGGGGCATAAAGATTTAGCTGAATTAATAAGGAGAATGTAATATGGCTTTTAACGGTAATTTTATGTGTACCACCTTTAAAAAAGAATTAATGTTTGGCGTACATGATTTTGCGAACGGGGCCGATACGTTTAAAATTGCACTTTATACGTCTTCGGCTACCTTAAATGCATCTACTACGGCATACACTACCAGCAATCAAGTTGCTAACGGTAATGGATACAGTACGGGTGGAGAGTCTTTAACTAATGTATCCCCTACCGTCAGCGGCACTACCGCACTTACGGATTTCGCCGATGAAACGTGGGGATCCTCTAGTATTACAGCTAGAGGCGCTTTGATTTACAACAGTACGCCTAACACAACGTCAATTTCTGTGACCAATCCTTCGGTAATAGTTCTTGATTTTGGTGCAGATAAGACCTCTACGACCGGCGATTTTACGGTTGTTTTTCCAACTGCTGACGCAAGTAATGCCATTATAAGGATCGCTTAATGGCTAGTGTTGTTGCCGCTTACAAAGGCTGGAATAGTTCAGCTTCTGCTTGGGGTGACGTAGGTTGGGGTCAGGATAACGCTTTAACAGGGTTAACCGCGTCAGTAGGTGCGGTTACTGCTTCAGCCAACGCTGATGCAACTGTTTCAGGACTTCAAGCAACAAGTGCTTTTGGTTCTGTAACGGTTATAGGTGAATCAGATGTACCTGTTACAGGGTTAGCGGCTACCTCAGCAGTTGGCGGTGTAACGGTAAATGCCGCAGCAATTGTAACAACTACTGGAGTTTCCGCCACATCGGCGGTAGGTTCGGTCATAGGTCAAGGTGGCGTAAAAATATTCGTTACAGGATTGTCTATGACCACTTCGGTGGGTAACGTCTTGGTTTGGGGAAATATTGTACCAGACCAAAATCCAAGTTATAGTACCATACAACCATCTC
>Ga0307488_10002626_pt1 | contig 15156 bp, 15 predicted proteins | sample SB02metaG_FD_202248 | JGI IMG/M metagenome (GOLD analysis project Ga0307488, IMG submission 202248) | Sea-ice brine microbial communities from Beaufort Sea near Barrow, Alaska, United States - SB 0.2 | ecosystem: Environmental > Aquatic > Marine > Coastal | place: USA: Alaska | collected... | reverse complement strand
GTTGGATTTTTGGGGAAGTACAAGAAAATATTGTGCATTTAAAACAAGCCGATGCCAATGCAGGTGGGTTTAAATTAAAAAATGCAAACGTAAGATGGTTTCTTTCTGTTAATATTGATTATATTCCCGAAGATATAAAATCAAGAGGTTTAACTACCTATAGGTCAATTACCGTAGATGGTAAAGAAATTGAGTTCAGTGGTGGTTTTACAGATTTACATACCAGAAGTTATGAAGAAATATTAAAGGGCAATGGTTTTGGTTTGGATGAAGCATATGGCTCTATTAATACGGTTTCTACAATTCGAAATTCAGATCCAATAGGGTTAAAAGGAGAATACCATCCTTTTTGTAAAAAGGTAGTAAACAAGTAGTTTTCTTTAAAATAATAATAATTGCATCCAAAGTTTAAAATAAAATCAGAATTTTCTAGGAACGTTTTAACGTTAATGACTGGGACAACTGTTGCACAAGCAATACCTATAGCTATTAGCCCCATTTTAACTAGGATTTATACACCTGAGGATTTTGGTTTATTTGCTTTATTTGTAGCAATAACTTCTGTATTTGGTTCTATAGCAAATGGTAGATATGAGTTAGCAATTATGCTACCTAATAATGATGAAGATGCTATTAATGTTTCAGCATTAGGTATCATTATTACTTGTATACTTTCACTTGTACTTCTTTTTACTTTAGTTTTATTTAATAATACTATTTGCAATATACTTAATAATCAAGATATTAGTCTTTGGCTTTATTTTGTTCCTTTGGTTGTTTTTTTAATTGGTAGTTTTAATGTTTTAAATTATTATAATACTAGAAAAAAACAGTTTAAAGATATTTCAAAATCGATAATTATTAAATCTATTGTTTTAGCAGTTCTGCAATTGGTTATTGGTTTTATTAAAACGGGTGTTACTGGCCTTATATCTGGACAAATAATATCTCAAATATTTGCGAATTCAAGATTGGTGAAAAACATAATTGGTGATAAGAAACTTATTTCTGCAATTAATATAAGAAAGATGATTTTTTTAGCTAAAAGATATATAAGTTTTCCAAAATTTTCAATGCCCGCAATTTTAGCTAATACCTTATCTTTACAGCTTACAAATATACTAATTTCAGCGTTTTATAGTCTAACTACTCTTGGTTTTTACTCTTTAGTTCAAAGAGTTTTAGGGATGCCAAGTGCTTTAATAGGTAACTCTATTGGTCAAGTTTTTTTTCAAGAAGCAACATTAGAAAAGAAAAAAACAGGTCAAGCAAATAAAACATTTAAATCAACGGTAAAAAAACTTATAATAATTGGTTTACCTTTCTATATTTTTTTGTTTTTTGTTGTTAAAGATTTATTTCTATTTGTTTTTGGAGAAAATTGGGGTCAAGCAGGTGAGTATGCACAAATACTAATACCTTTGTTTTTTATTAGATTTGTTGTTTCAACTGTAACAAGTATAAATAGTGTATTTGAATTACAAAAGGTATCTCTTGTATGGCAATTAATTTTATTGTTTTTTGCAATTTCAATAATGATTTTATCAAATCATTATTTATTTGAATTTAGTGTTTTTCTAACTATTTATGCAATTGTAATTAGCTTACATTATATTGTTTTATTTTTTTTGTTAAAAAGAATTTCAAAAAAAGGACAAATATAAAATTACAATTGTTTTTTGAAAAGACATTTATTTAATAAAACTTTAAAAATCAGTACAGTTTTTGTGATTATAAAAATTAAATAAATTTGAAAGAAAACGGAGCATTAGTTTTAGGGGGATATATAAACGGATATTCTATAATAAGAGAATTAGAAGAAAAAGGTGTTAAAGACATCGCTTTGTTTTGTTATTACAATTCTTTGTCTAGTTTAAGTAATAAAATTAATTATTTTACTAGAATAGATAAATCTGCGACTTCATTAAAAGAAGCAATTTTAAAACTCCATAAAACTGTAAAATACATCGTAATATTTCCTACAGATGATCTTCAGATAAAAAATTTATATGAAATCTACGACGATATTAAAGGTTTTTGTTTTATACCCTTTAACTACAAAAACATCAATAAAAGCTTAGATAAAAGTGTGCAATATGCTTTTTGTGAAGAAAATAACATTCCTTACCCAAAAACAAAAGTTGTTAATACATTAAAAGACATTGCAGCTCTTAAAGATTTAATGTTTCCACTTATTGTAAAACCAAATGTTAGAAAAGATATTAACTCTAATATTTTTAGAAGCCTTTTTATAAATAATAAAGAAGATTATGAAAATAAAAAAACAGTTTTAGAATCTCTGATAGATAAAAATAATTTTATAGCATCAGAATTTATTCCAGGAGACGATACTAATATTTTTGCTTATGTTGGGTATCGTTCTATGAAAGGAGTTATTTTAAACGAATGGATTGGTAAGAAACTAAATCAATATCCAGATAACTTTGGCGTTTTTAGCAGTGCAACAAACCAAGCACCAATAATAGTACAAGAGCAGGGTAGAAAACTTTTAGAAATAATGGATTTAAAAGGAATTTGCCAGCCAGAATTTAAATACGATAAGCGAGATGGTACTTACAAGCTTATGGAAATTAACCTAAGATCTATGATGTGGCATAGAGTTGGTAATTTAAGTGGTGTTTATATACAACATACACAATATTTAGACGCTTTAGGTAAGTTGGTTCCTAAACAAACCCAAAACATGCAAACATTATTTCATTTTTTATATATGAAACATGAAATTATAAACTTAATATTTAGAAAGAGCTATTGGAAATATTTTAAACACAATATATTTTCAAAAAATAAAAACTATTATTCAGTTTTTAACGCTACAGATATGAAGCCATTTATGTATGATGTAACCCAATTAATTAAAACTATTTTACAAAAATGCCTAAAACTTTTAAAAATAAAATAAAACTATTTTTAGCTAAAAGAACATTAAGAAAAAAAGACGTAATTATTTTTAATAACACCGTTTTTTCTAATGTTATTTTTAAAGGAAAAGCAGTAATAGAACCCTATTGTAGGTTAACAGGAGATTCTAAAATAGTTATAGGAGATAACTTTTATCTAAATGCAGGATGCCATTTATTAGGAGAAATAGCTTTTGGAGACAATGTAATGATTGGACCTAAAACTGTTATTTGGGGAAGAAATCATGGGGTATCTAAAGATACTATAATGCGAAGTCAACCACATGTAAAAAAGAAAATTAGTATCGGGAACGATGTTTGGATTGGTGCAAACGTAACAATTTTACCAGGAGTTAAAATAAACACGGGTGCTGTAATTGGTGCAGGAAGTGTAGTTACAAAAGAAGTGCCAAGTAATGCTATAGTAGTTGGTAACCCAGCAAAAATTATTAAATACAGAAGTTAAATTAGATGCTAATAATAGAAATTCCAAATAATAATATAGCAGAAAGAACATATATTATTAATGTTTTTTATAAAGAATTTTTAGACATAGAGGTGAAAATTAAAACGTATGGTGGTAAAAATTATATTATAAACTTAAATAATAAAAAAATAGAGGTTGAAGACCATTTCTTTAACCATTATAAAGAAGAATTATCGTATTTAAATGAAGAAAATTTACCAAAAAATATAAGTTACTCAGAATCAAAATTCTTGGTAGAAGACAATATTCCTGTAATTTTTGGAAACACAGAAGTATATAAAAAAGAAGGAAATATTTACTGCGAAATAGATCTTTTTGCATCCTCTTTTTTTATGCTTACAAGATGGGAAGAATACATATCTAATAAAAAAGATAGCCACAACAGATTTTCAGCTTTTAATAGTGTTGCACATAAATTCAATTTTTTAGATAGACCTGTTGTAAATGAGTATCTAGAACTTTTATGGAATATGATGTTGTTTATAGACGACTCTATTATTAGAAAAAATAAATCTTTTAGTTTTTTGGTTACGCATGACGTAGATGTTCCAGAAAAATACAACTCAATAAAAAGTGGTTTAAGAGAAATCGTTGCAGATGTTGTTAAAAGAGTAAATTTTTTAGGAGCTTACAAAAAACTTGCAAATAAAATAAAAGTACATTTAAATTATAATAAAGATCCATATGACACATTTAATTATTTAATGCGTTTAAGTGAAAAAAATAACCTTAAAAGTTACTTTTTCTTTATGGGGAAAGGATTAACTCCTTTCGATAATTTTTATGATTCAAAATCAGACTTTATACATAAATTAATTGTTAAAATAAAAGAAGCAGGCCATGAAATTGGTATGCATCCCACTTACAACTCTTATAATAATAAAGAGCAATTTAAAAAAGAAAAAATAGAACTAGAAACCTCTTTAAAAGTAAATTTAAAATTTGGCAGACAGCATTATTTAAGGTTTGAAGTACCAGGTACATGGCAAATATGGGAAGATGAACAGATGGACTGGGATAGTACATTGGGTTTTGCAGACAAAGAGGGTTTTAGATGTGGAGTTTGTTATACCTACAGTGTTTTTAATATTCTTACAAGAAAACATTTACGTCTAAAAGAAAAACCGTTAATTGTAATGGAAGGAAGTTTTATTAATTACCAGCCAAATATAAAACCTGCAGAAATGAAATTAAAAATAGACACTCTTATTAATACCGTAAAAAAGTATAATGGAGAATTTGTTTTTTTATGGCATAATAATAGTTTTAATACAGAAATGTGGGTAAAATATGCACACTTATATAAAAATATACTAAATGAAAATAGTAACAATAATAGGAGCTAGACCACAATTTATTAAAGCAGGAACCTTTAGTAGAGAGTTGTTAAAGCATGATGCAGTAGAGGAGGTAATAGTTCATACAGGGCAACATTTTGATGAAAATATGAGCGATATTTTTTTTAATCAAATGCAAATTCCACGACCAAAATATAACTTAAATATAAATGGCAAAAGTCATGGTGCAATGACTGGCCAAATGTTAGAAGCTATAGAAAATGTGCTTATTAAAGAACAACCCAATTGGGTTCTGGTTTATGGAGACACAAACTCTACATTGGCAGGGGCTTTGGCAGCATCTAAACTACATATTAAAATTGTACATGTAGAAGCAGGTCTTAGAAGTTTTAATATAGACATGCCAGAAGAAATAAACCGAATTTTAACAGATAGAATTAGTGCTTTATTATGTTGTCCAACTGAAACAGCCATTAAAAACCTTGAAAACGAAGGTTATAATAATTTAGACTGTAAAATATTAAATTCTGGAGATATAATGTATGAAGGTGCAATGTTTTATAAAACAATCTCTAAAAAACCAAAGTTTACAATACCAGATACCTACAATTTATGTACTATACATAGAGCAGAAAACACAAATGATGTAAATAAATTAAAAACCATTATAAATTCTTTACAAGAAATATCTGAAGATAGACCAGTAATAATACCTATACATCCTAGAACAAGAAATGTACTAGAAAAAAACAAAATAGATACTTCTAAATTAATTTTAGTAGAACCAGTTGGATATTTGGAAATGGTTTGGCTAATTCAAAACTCTAAGATGGTTATTACAGACAGTGGAGGTTTACAAAAAGAAGCTTATTTTTTCGAAAAATTTTGCGTTACACTTAGAGAAGAAACAGAGTGGATTGAATTAGTAGATAATGGATATAATATGTTAGTTGGTACAGGTAAGCAAAACATAATTAATGCATACTTTAAATTTAAGGATATGGAGTTTATAAGCAGAAAAAACAAACTTTATGGAAATGGAAATACGTCTGCAGAAATTATAAAAGCCCTTTTTTAATGAGAATAGCATATCTAATAAATCACGATATTTCTCAAAATGATGGAGTAACAAAAAAAGTAATTAGCCAAGTAGAAGAGTGGAAAAAACTAGGAGTTACAGTTACTGTTTTTTGTGTAACTAAAAATAAAGGCGTCTCTATTTTAGAGGCTAACCAATATAGTAGTAAAGGATTTTTTTATGATAGGATTTTTTTAAATAAAAAATTAATTAGTGATTTAAACCTTTTTAAACCCAATTTAGTTTATTTCAGATATGATACAATAAGTGCAACTTTAAAAAATATTTTTAAAAATTACAAAACTATTGCAGAACTTAATACGAATGATTTAGGGGAATACCTTTTATTGTTAAAAAAAGAAAAATCTATAAAATCTTTACTAAGATATTTAGTATACGTTTTATTTAGAGGTATGGTTTTTAGAAATATTAAAGGAATTGTTGGCGTTACAGAAGAAATAAAAGACCTTCCTTCTATTAAGAAGTATAATTTAAAATCTGTATGTATTCCTAATTCTATCAACTTAATGACTTATAATATCGTTAAGGTTTCCAAAGATTCTTTAAAGAAAAGAACTTCCTTTTTTTTTATAGGAACACCCAATCAACCTTGGCATGGAGTAGATATTATTAAAAAACTATCTATAGATTTACCAGAGTTCGATTTTCATATAGTTGGTATAGATGGAGACTCAACAACTAATTTATTTTATTATGGTTACTTAAATAAAGAACAATATAGTAGTATCCTGAAAAACATGAATATATGTATCGGGTCTCTAGCCCTTTACAGAAATAAAATGAGCGAAGCCTGCCCTTTAAAAGTTAGAGAATATTTAGCATATGGTTTTCCTACAATTATTGGGTATAAAGAGGCATCATTTCCAAACACAAAAGAAATTAGTTGGTTATTAAATATAGATTCTAAAAATTATAATATTAATAAGATTAAACAATTTGTGTTAGAAAATAAAGATTATGTTGTACAAAGAGATCAAATAGAATGTATAGACACAAAGGCTGTAGAGATAAAACGAATTGAATTTTTTAGCTCATTTGTATGATTTATTTAATATCAATTTTTGTTATTTTAATCTCATACCACCAATTTAAAATTGTGTCTGGCACAATGGCATTAAATAGACTTAACCTAATGTCTATTATATTTTATTTTTACTTAATTTTCATGTCTTATTTAGGTGCTATCTTTATTGCATCTGGCTTTCAAAGTGACACTACAGTTTTAAGGCATGTAAGTAATGAAAATAAAATACTTGGTTGGTTAATAATTTCATATCTGCTTATCGCTTTCCCGCTCGGTTCTCGTTTGGCAATGAAGTTATTTAAAATTAAAAATGTTGGTAAGCTTCTTAAAAATTATACAGCACAAAATCTTGTTCCAGTTTTGGCAAGTAATGATTCTTATATGAGGTTAATGTTTTATTTTTTAAGTATAATTAGCCTTTTGGCTATAGTCTATATGATAGTTGTTACAGGGTTAATCCCTCAAAAACAACTATTTTCTTTAGCTGATCAGGTTGAAGTATTAATTATGAGAAACTCGATTAATAGGGATTTCCAAGGTATATATTATGTGAAATCAATTTTATTTGAAAAATTAACCCCTATACTATCTTTAATAAGTTTTTCTTATTGGAAAATGACGAAGAAAAGATCTCATAAAATTTGGTTTTTTATAATGTTTTTTGCGACGTTATTTGTGTTAACATTTAACTTAGCAAAAAGTCCTCTGATTATTTACGGAATAATCATGTTAATTTTAAAGGTATATTTAGAAGGCAAAATTAAATGGAAATATTTAATATTAACCTTTATGTTCGTTTTAGTAGGTTTGTTTATAATGTTTATCTTAGTGGCTCGAAATGCAGAGTTGAGTTTTATATTTAAATTTTTATTTAATCGATTGTTTTTTGATCAAGTTTCTGGTACGTTTTTAATGTTAGAAATATTTCCTAAAACCTACGATTTCATCGGTTTTTCGTCTATGTCTCGTCCAATTTCAGAATTTTTTCTAGGTGGTTATTCTAAACCAGCAACAAGAATTGCTATGGAATTCGCTTTTCCTACAGCAACCGAAAAGGGAATAATGAATTTGTTGAGCACATTATTTGTAGGGGAAGCCTGGGCAAATTTTGGCTGGGTTGGAGTTTTATTGTCACCTATCTATGTAGGCTTTCTATTCGGGGTAATATATTTTAAAGCTTTAACAAGTAGAAAGACACCTTTAATGGTCTCTTTTTTGGCTTATTGTAGTTTTGGCCTAAGTATTACTACTCAGTTTAATAATTACATATACAATTCTGTTATGTTTATAATTGTGTTTATTTTAGTTGGAAGTTATATTTATGCATTATTACTTAAACAACTTAAACAACTTAAAGTTTAATTTAAAATGATAGACATATTATTAGCAACTTATAATGGGGAAAAATATTTAAAACAACAGCTTGACTCTCTTATAAATCAGACTTTTCAAAAATTTAGAATTATTGTCAGGGATGATGGCAGTAAGGATAATACTTTAAGAATTTTGAATACCTATAAAGCTGAATTTGAAAATAAATTTATTATTATAAATGATGATTTTGGGAATTTAGGGAGTACAAAATGTTTTATGAAACTATTGGAATATTCTAATAATAAATATATAATGTTTTGCGATCAGGATGACTTCTGGTTGCCAAATAAAGTAGAAATTTCTTTGAATAAAATAAAATTATTAGGAAAAAACCAATCTGAATTTAAACCTTTGTTAGTGTTTACGGATTTAACTCTTGTTGATGAAAATCTTATTGAATTTGAAAAATCTTTATGGAAGTATCAAAAATTAAATACACATATATCAAATAACTGGAGACATCTAGCCGCTCAAAATGTAATTACAGGTTGTACCATTATAATGAATAGAGCTGCAAAAGAGGTTAGTTTACCTTTTCCTGCTATGTTTAACGAAATGATTCATGATCAATGGATAGGAATTAATGTATCTAAGTTTGGTGAAATTAATTTTTTAAAACAATCTACGATACTTTATAGGCAGCACTCTAGTAATTTAGAGGGGAGTCATAATTTCAGTTTTGGTTACATTAAAGATAAATTATTTCATCTTTCTAAAGTGTTATTATATTTTAATAATTTGTCAATATATTTTGTAGATATTTCCGTGTATAGTTTGATTTTATATAAAATTAAATTAAATGTTAAAAGAATATTCGCTAAATGAAACTTAACTTAATATAAATTACATTCTTTTTAATAATTACTGATAAATATTTATTATATGAAAATTGCTATTTTAGGCACTAGAGGAATTCCAAATAATTATGGTGGTTTTGAACAGTTTGCAGAATATTTAAGTTTGGGTCTTGTTGAAAAAGGCCACGAAGTGACAGTGTTTTCTTCGTCAGAGCATACGTATTCTCAGAATACTTTTAAAGGTGTTACTCTCATTCACGTTTACTGCCCTGAAAAAAAATATGGTCCGCTAGCTCATTTTATTTATGACTGGAAATGCACAAAAATTGCAAAACAAAATAATTTTGATATTATTTATCATGCAGGCTATCAAAGTGCAGCACCAGCAATTTATTGGTTTAATAAACATACTACTTCTAGTTTTGTAACAAATATGGATGGATTAGAATGGAAGAGAGACAAGTGGAGTAAGCCTATAAAAACATTAACTATGTTTTTAGAGAAGTTAGCAATTAAACATTCCGATTTTATTATATCTGATAATTTAGGGATACAAAAATATTATAAAGATAAACATGATGTGTCTTCAAAATATTTAGCATACGGTGCAGATTTAATAGATCAATTTAATGAGCAGTTTTTAAAAAAGTACTCATTAAAAACTAATGAATATTACATTTTAATAGCGAGGTTGGAGCCAGAAAATAATATTAATATGATTGTAAAAGGTTTTATGGAATCTAATAGTAAGAAGAAATTATTTATAATAGGAAATCATGAAACTAAATATGGTAATTTCATTAAAGCAAACTATAGTGATTCTAGAATTATTTTTGCTGGAGCAATTTATGATAAAGAAATTCTAGATTCCTTACGATATTTCGCGAAAGCATATTTTCATGGTCATACCGTTGGAGGAACGAACCCCTCATTACTTGAGGCAATGGCTAGTAAAGCTCTAATTTTATCTCACAATAATGAGTTTAACAAATCGGTTTTAGAAGATGGTGCCTTTTATTTCAACGATTCAAAAGAAATTACTTCCTTTTTAGAAAATCAAATTGTACAGATGAGTGACTTTAATCGCAACGCTTTTTTAAACAAGAATGTCAGGAGGATTAAAGAAGTTTATTCTTGGAGTGCGATAATAAAGCAACACGAACTTTTTTTTAAATCAATAATATGAGAATTGTCATTATTACACAAAATGAACCATTTTATTTAGCCGAAAACTTACGCTTTTTAATAAATAAATTACCGGAGCATTCAGAAATTGTAGCTTGCGTGGTTAATGAAGCCTCTCCTTTTGGTAAAAAAGAAACATTTTTTCAAAAAATAAAAAAAACATATAATGTTTTTGGATTTCGTTTTTTTATACATTACGCTTTAAAATTTTTAAAAAGTAAAATAGATGTTTCAAACAAAGTAAATTATGTTTTAAAGAAAAATAATATACCATTAATCAGTTTAGAGAATAATATTAATCATAAAAATTCTGTAAAAGAAATTAATGCATATAAGCCTGATTTATTAATATCTATTTTAGGTAATCAAATTTTTAAAGAACAAATTTTTAATTTAGCACCGAAAGGTTGTCTAAACTTGCACACAGCTTTACTTCCTAAATATAGAGGTTTGATGCCAACTTTTTGGGTCTTAAAAAATAATGAGAAGTTTACTGGAATATCGGTTTTTTACGTCGATAGTGGTATAGATAACGGTCCTATTTTAGTTCAAGAAAAAATTGAAATAAAAAATAGAACACAAGAACAATTAATTATTGATACAAAAAAAATTGGAATGGAATGCATTATAAAGTCTGTCGATAAGATTTATAGAGATGATATTAAATTAATAGAAAATGATGCATCTAAAAAAACTTATTACTCTTTTCCAACAAAAAAGGATGTTGAGATATTTAAATCTTTAGGAAAAAAATTCTTTTAATGAATATTTTAACTTTTGATATTGAAGAGTGGTTTCATTTACTAGACAACGAGTCAACCAAAACTGAAAAGAATTGGCAAAACTATGAATCGAGAATTGAACAGAATATAGATAGAATTTTTAAAATATTAGAATCTACTAATACACAAGCTAGTTTTTTTGTGTTAGGTTGGATTGCTAATAAATATCCTAATATTATTAGAGAAATTTGTGATAGAGGATATGAAATAGGAAGTCATACAGATTTACATCAGTTAGTTTATAATCAAGATAGAGAGAGTTTCTTTCAAGATGTAGATCGGTCAGTAAAAACATTAGAAGATATTAGTGGAAAAAAAATTAGAATGTTCAGGGCTCCAGGTTTTTCTATTACAGAAGAAAGTTTATGGGCTTTCGAGGTGTTGTACGAATTAGGTATTGAAATTGATTCTTCTATTTTTCCTGCTGGTAGATCACATGGTGGATTAAAAAGTTATGGGACCGCACAACCATCAATTCTGGAGTATAATGGATTCAGATTAAAGGAGTTCCCTATAAATACAAAACCTTTCCTTAAACATTCAATAATATTTTCAGGTGGAGGTTATTTTCGTCTACTTCCTTATAATTTGATTAAGAATTATACTAAGGATTCAGATTATGTAATGTCTTATTTTCATCCGAGAGATTTTGATTATGAACAACCCATGATTAGAGATTTATCGGTATCAAGAAAGTTTAAGTCATACGTGGGGCTCAAAAATGCAGAAAAAAAGCTTACAAATTGGTTAAGAGATTTTCAATTTGTAGATATAAATAAAGCTGACAATCTTATAAATTGGAACAAAGTAAAAGTTATAAAATTATGAAAGGAATTATATTAGCTGGGGGTTCAGGTACCAGATTGTACCCTATTACAAAAGGGGTTTCTAAGCAGTTATTACCGGTGTACGATAAGCCTATGATTTACTATTCGTTGTCAGTATTAATGTTAGCAGGGATACAAGAGATTTTAATCATATCCACTCCTGAGGATTTACCAAATTTCGAGAAATTATTGGGTAATGGTTCTGAAATAGGATTACAACTTTCTTACAAAGAACAACCAAGCCCAGACGGATTGGCCCAGGCTTTTATCATTGGAGAAGACTTTATTGGAACTGATGATGTGTGCTTGGTGCTTGGAGATAATATCTTTTATGGGTACGGTTTTTCAGGAATTTTACAAAATGCTATAAATAATGTAGCTGAAGGTAAATCAACTGTATTTGGCTATTATGTAAATGATCCTGAACGCTATGGGGTGGCAGAATATGATGAAAAAGGAAATGTAATCTCTATCGAAGAAAAACCTACTGATCCTAAATCAAATTTTGCAGTAGTTGGGTTGTATTTTTATACAAACGACGTTGTGGAAATTGCAAAAAAAATAAAACCATCTCATAGAGGAGAGTTGGAAATTACCTCCGTAAATCAAGAATACTTAAAACAACAAAATTTAAAGGTAGAATTGTTAGGTAGAGGTTTTGCATGGCTAGATACGGGGACTCATGACTCTCTAATGGAAGCTGGTCAGTTTATAGAAACCATTGAAAAGAGGCAAGGATTAAAAGTAGCCTGCTTAGAAGAAATTGCTTTCAGAATGAAATACATAGATAAAACGCAGTTAAATAAATTAGCAGAGCCATTAAAGAAAAATGGTTATGGTCAATATCTTTTAAAATTAGCAATAGAGTAAAATGAAGTTTATTAAAACAGAAATATCAGATGTTTATATTATAGAGCCCTCAGTTTTTGGAGACAATAGAGGTTATTTTTCAGAATCTTTTAATTTAGAAAAGTTTGAAGAAAACATATGTCCTATTAAATTCGTTCAAGATAATGAATCTAAATCTTCTAAGGGAGTCTTAAGAGGTCTGCATTTTCAAAAACCCCCTTTTGAACAAGCTAAACTGGTAAGATGTATTGAGGGTAAAGTAATAGATGTTGCAGTGGACATTAGAAAAGGGTCGCCAACCTATGGTAAACACGTGGCTATTGAATTAACTGGAGAAAATAAACGGCAATTATTTGTGCCAAGAGGTTTTGCACATGGTTTTTTTGTTTTGAGCGACAGCGCTACTTTTGCCTATAAAGTAGACAATACCTATGCGCCAGAGTTCGATGCAGGTATTCGATGGAACGATAAGAAGTTAAACATCCAATGGGGATTGGAAGAAAGTGAAGTATTAGTCTCTTCAAAAGATGCTGAACTTCCTTTTTTTTCAGAATTTGAATCTCCTTTTACAAATTAAAATATGAGAGTATTAATTACCGGATCGAACGGGCAATTAGGATCAGAAATTAAAGAGTTAGCAACTAACTATAAAAAGTTAGATTTTATTTTCAAAGATCTTCCTGAGTTGGATATATGTAATTTTAAAGCATTACAAGCCTTTATTATAGATCATAACATCAATGCAGTTATTAACTGTGCGGCTTATACGGCTGTAGACAAAGCTGAAGAGGAGTCAATTATTGCAACAAAAGTGAATTATGAAGGAGTCTTAAATATTGTCAATGCTTTAGCAAAAGTGAATGGAAAGTTGATTCATATCTCAACTGATTATGTTTTTGATGGCGATCATTTTTTACCTTACAAAGAATCAGACCCAGTGAGCCCAATTGGAGTATATGGAGAGACTAAAAGAGCAGGGGAACTTGCTGTTATCAATAGTGCTATAGATTCAATGGTAATTAGAACTTCATGGTTGTATTCTTCTTATGGAAATAATTTTGTCAAAACAATGTTGCGTCTTGGCTCCGAGAAAGAAAACTTGGGAGTCATTTTTGATCAAGTTGGAACACCCACTTATGCAAGAGATTTGGCAAAAACTTGTCTGGAGATTCTTTGTAAAAATACCTCAGAGAATATCAGTGAAAACGGAAGCCTATATCATTACTCTAATGAAGGTGTAGCTTCTTGGTATGATTTTGCTATTTCGATTATGGAACTAGGCGGAGTGAACTGCAAAGTAAATCCAATTCAAACAAAAGACTATCCTACCTTGGCAAAAAGACCCCAATATTCAGTATTGAATAAGTCTAAAATAAAAATAGATTTTAAAATTGAAATACGGTACTGGAGAGATTCTTTAAAAGATTGTATCGAAAAAATTAAAAATTAGTTTATGAAAAACATATTAGTTACTGGTGGAGCTGGTTTTATAGGTTCTCACTTGGTAAGATTATTGGTGAATAAATATCCAAATTACAATATTGTTAATATGGATATATTGACCTATGCGGGTAACTTAGATAATTTAAAAGACATAGAAACCAAAGAAAACTACACATTTATAAAGTGTGATATTTGTGATATTGAAAATGTAAAAAAGGTTTTTATAGATTATAAGATTGATTCGGTCATTCACTTAGCGGCAGAATCTCATGTAGACCGATCAATTGAAGACCCTTTCTCTTTTGCTCAGACTAACGTAATGGGAACACTTAGTTTATTGCAAGCTGCAAAAGGATATTGGAATGCCAATTTTGAGAATAAATTATTTTATCATGTGTCTACTGATGAGGTTTATGGCTCATTAGGTGAAGAAGGATTTTTTACAGAACAAACAGCCTACGACCCTCATTCTCCATATTCCGCTTCCAAAGCGTCTTCAGATCATTTTGTAAGGGCTTTTGCTGACACCTACGGTTTACCTGTAGTGATTTCTAATTGTTCAAATAATTATGGTTCCTATCAGTTTCCAGAGAAATTAATTCCTTTATTTATCAATAATATTGTCAATAATAAACCGCTGCCTGTGTATGGAAAAGGTGAGAATGTTCGAGATTGGCTGTTTGTAAACGATCACGCAAGGGCTATTGATGTTATTTTTCATAATGGAAAATTAGGGGATACTTATAATATCGGCGGATTCAATGAATGGAAAAACATAGATTTAATCAAAGTCATGATTAAAACTGTAGATCGTTTGTTGAGCAGAGAAGTAGGTGCTTCTAACAAATTAATTACTTATGTTACCGACAGAGCTGGTCATGATTTACGTTATGCGATAGACTCCACAAAATTGAAAGAAGAATTAGGCTGGCAGCCATCGTTGCAATTTGAAGAAGGAATTGAAAAAACGGTTGTTTGGTATCTAGATAACAAAGAATGGTTAGAAAATATAACTTCTGGTGACTATAAAGAATATTATAAAAAAAATTATAACAATAAATAATTCAGTC
>Ga0307488_10002625_pt1 | contig 15157 bp, 16 predicted proteins | sample SB02metaG_FD_202248 | JGI IMG/M metagenome (GOLD analysis project Ga0307488, IMG submission 202248) | Sea-ice brine microbial communities from Beaufort Sea near Barrow, Alaska, United States - SB 0.2 | ecosystem: Environmental > Aquatic > Marine > Coastal | place: USA: Alaska | collected... | reverse complement strand
ACTTATGAGACTAAAGAAGGTCTATAGTTTTAGTGATAGTGATTTCTTTGAAATATTTAAGAGGTATAGAGAATTGATTTTACCCTATATAGAATCGAACATTAAAAAGTGACCTAGACCAAAAAATCCGGCAGAAAATTTTTAACTATTTATTACTATGGACATTAGAAAAATTATATTGGAGGAGGTCAATGATTTTGATTGGACTGAGGATATCCAACCTGACCTTAGTGTTGGTGATTGTATTACTAATAAATTGGACGCCAATAAACGGGAATGGATTATCGATATGATAACCCATACAAGTGGTGGTACGCCTGTGTATAGAGTTGTTAATGAATCGGATGATTTTATATTACTTAATATGAAAACCGTTAAACAAGATATTAGAGATGGTATTATTGTCTTATGTGGTCCTAGGTAAAAATTCTGGCAGAAAATTTCTACACCAATTTATGTCTTCTAATGAAATGGTCGCCTTTCTTCACATATTCCAATAGACCTCTGTCAACACAATCTTTTATATGGGTCTTACCTACATACTTACGGTTTGTCTGACCTTCCTTTAGTATTACTAGTTGGGACTGGAGCGAGCCATGGAAACCTATTACGTGGTATACTTCATAATCACAATAAACAATTGTGTTGTGTCTTGGACGGCTTGTACTACATTTTCTTTGGTATGGTACTTGTATAAATTTATCCCCAATATTAAACATGTGACAAATATAGGGATTATTTAAATAATGATATATACCTACGAGTTTAATATTTTTTATTACATTTGTGTCTATGGGTGAATTAGAATGGATAACGGATTATAGTAAAACAGATACATGTGAGTTACATGGTCATGTTGCTGTTATGTTATCGATTAAAGAGAATGATGATTACCTTAAGAAGTGGACCAAAGAGTGGTATGAAAAAAATATAGGTTTTACACATGATGGTTACTATGATGAATATTACTCAGGTTATAAAGTGTATAATAGAGATATAATAGGGATTGAGGTGGATTGTGTTCAACGGTATGATGGTGAACATACATCAACCACATATGTTAATTTACATACAGGTGAAGAGATTGAATGGCGGGACGCTTATACCAAACTAGGGTGGGAGGTTTGCCCAATACGTATTGAATAATTGTTTGTACACCCTACTTCCATTATCGGAATAAGTTTAAAAATGATTTGTATACTGATGGTTTGTCTGATGTGAAAGCATCGTGTACATCTAATTTCTTTTTCGAACTCCAGGCACCCACCTTGGTAAAGTTGAGTGGTGATATTTTCTTTTTTACCATGGTGTCGATTTTGACCACAGCCAATGGTGATACCGAGTTTCTTGAACCACCTCTAGTAATATCTAGTTCGGGTCCACTAATCCATATTATTGGTAAAATTGGGTAACGATGTTTAACAAAAGGTGAATCTAGAAAAGTATCTATTGTGAATATAACATCCTTTGCTGGTCTTGTCATTGTTTTTGTTCTACCATTTCCCATATCCACTTCCCTTGTGGTTTCTGCACGTTTGTAATGTACCGTGTCACCTATCTTTAATTCCCTGTTATTCTTATCATATACTTTCATAAGAACAAATATAGGGAATATGTGGAACAAAAAAAAATCCGGCGGAGTAATTTGTTTGTTTCTTACGGTTTGTCTATATTGGTATTATGACAGAGGATTTATATATGTGGTTGCAGAAGAGATGGAAGTTGGATAATCACAATAAATACCATTACTATTTTAAAGAGTGGGTGGATAATATTACAGATACTCAGATACAGGGATTTAGTAAAATGGAGAAGAGAAGGAATGTATATGAATGTTAGGTATATTTATATACGTGAACATTAAACAAATAATACAGGAAGAGATTAACGACTTTGATTGGGTTAGTAATATGGTATCCATAGATATTGGTACGTGTATTGAATTCCCTTGGGGTACTAAAGGTGAATCCAAACATTACACTATAACATCGATGGACAGTCAGGTGGTACAGTTGTCAAGTAATAATACTGATGACAAACAAATGTGGGGTAGAAAAAAGGTTTTGGAGAAACTAGGTGATGGTACCATGTTACTCTGTAATAAGGGTATTAATGAATCAAATGACTTCGATTGGACTGAAGATATTCAGGCTGTCACACCTATTGGTGAATTGGTTGACGGGGATACGGTTAAATTACGGATACCTGACACTGATTTACTTGATAGGGTACTGTACGATTGTGAAGAAAAGTGGACATCAGAAGACTTTACCAATATAAAATTTACTATTGATGGTATTGACCCTACGATAGTAAGGCGTGACGTTATTTGTGGATGTCAAGAATTGTATAGTGAAGAATTTTGTTATGAAAAAATACATTCGGTAAGGGTTTTCAGTCCGTTTATGCGTGTGATGAAACCCATCACTTTTTGGTTATCTGAAGACTTGGTAAAGTTTATTAAGGTAGATTAGTTATGAACTTAAAAAAAATTATACAGGAGGAAGTTAATGACTTTGATTGGATGGAGAAGATTGACAATTTGTCATACGATTATCTGAATGGTAAGGCTCTTGAGTTTGACCCACCAATAGGTTTTGATGGTTCGGATGAGGGAGATTATTTTAACCATGTATTAAAGGTTCTCAATGATATAGGTTTTACCACACCCAATTCACTAATAGATTTACTAGAAGACCCTGATGACGAATTAACGGGTTTATTATTGTATAATGGTAAAATGACGTGGACTAGTAATATCTTTGATGACTATGAGTACCACATTAATCATTATGCTGAAGATTCGGGAATCCCAACACCTATAGTGATTTTTAATGGTAGGAATCTAATCCATTTGACCTAATCCAAAAATTTATGTTTAAAGTGTGGAAACTGATGAAGGTGGACAAACTGTTTATCTCCAAGTATTGTTACGATTCCATTATTTAGATTTCTTTTTAATTTACTAATCCGCATATACCCCCACCCACGGTCTGTTCTATTTAGATATTTGAACTCCACTTTGGAATTGGGGTGCATATCTTTATTAACATACGTCACCTCAGCAAAGTATATTAATCTATCGTTGTTCACCCATTGGGGGATTTGTAATATGTCGCCTTTCTTAACCATTGTGGTAAAGATAGGTAAAAAAAATCCGGCCGAACGTTTCCGTTATATTTATTACTATGGACATCAAAAAAATTATATTGGAGGAAGTTAATGACTTCGATTGGGCTGATGAAAGTGAGGCTAGATTGGTTAAGGGTATGGTCATATGTAACAAACATGGTAGACGTTTTAAAATATATAATGTCTTCCTTGATACAAGTAGGTCTGAAGGTTACGTAGAATTCTATGTTGATACCGCTAAAAGTGGTAATGGTCTGTTCACAAAACCATTATATTACGTTATGAATGGTCTAGAGTTAGGTTCCCTGACAATTTGTAAAGATAATAGTATACGTGAGTCTAATGACTTTGATTGGGTTAGGGACGCAACACCAATACCTATAGGTACCAAGATAACAAATGTCAACGGATTACCATACTCACTATCATTGGGTCTAGAACCTGATAGTGTTATTAGTGGGTGGAATAGGGGTATTGTAAGGGTAGAAGAATATATGGATGAAGTTGTTCGTGTGACCCTTATTGGTTACAATGACCCAATGTATGTACGACACTCAGACTTAAAGGGGTATTTAGAAGGTCACTTGGGTTCAATAGTGGAGGTAGAGAAAGATTTAGTAAAAGAATCTAATTTAGGTTGGGTCCAAGATTGGATGGATGATACACCAACCGTTGGTAGTAGATATTATTTTGATTATGGTATGGGTGATGACCCTATATTGATTCGTGTGGTTGATGTAACCAATTTGGTTAAATTTAAAGTTTTAGATACTGATTTTGCCCATAATCACCCAGAGATGTTTTATTATAAAGGTGAGTGGGATTATACCGATAGTATTGGTTTAGAAGGTTTTATGGATTACACTAAAAAGAAATAATTATAGTGAAACATATTATACGAAAAATATTAAGAGAATCTGATTTTGAGTGGATTGATGATGTCAAACCAATGTCGATTAGTGATTTATATGTTATTGATGTTTCAGATAGAACCTATCGTGAGACAAATATTATTCTAGGTGATTTAATGGACTTGGGTTATCAAAATTGTAGTGAGGTACCTAACACAGCTTGTTATATTTATATGAATTATTATGATAATATAGACTATTATAACCCAAATCAAAGGTTCACTGTTGATTGGGATTCGTGTAACCAAAAAGACCCAACATATGGTGGTGACTATCAAATAATTAGTGTGGGTACGTTTAATGAGATGATTAATCAATGGAAGGTTGAACTTGATAGTCGTGTTATAGGTGAATCAGAGTTCGAGTGGACTGACATTGACCCAACCATTTTACATAAACCATATATTGGTATGAAATTCCATACTAAAATCGGTTTAATGAAAGACGCTTCTTCGGGGTCTATATTTGTGATAAATGATATAACTGGTGGTGATGGTTATTGGGACACAGGTAAGGTGGTACACTATACAGAAGGTGACGGTCAATATAAAGTACCCATGAAGTATTTTAAAAAGTATATGGAAGATGGTGATTGGTTAACATATTACGATAATGTGAATGAATCAGAGTTCGAGTGGGCTGAAGAAACACCATCATTTAATTTATCAAAAAGTTCTCATTGGATAATTTTAATAGATGGTAATGATGAACTACTTCAGGTTGAAAAGTTCGTTAGAAATGAATATGGTTACAGTAATTATGGTTCTGACGGGTTACAATCAGATGATGATTTGTTTTACAATGAAGATGGACATGGTGGTGGTTTAACTGCTATTGAACATGACCCTGAAGAAGGTAGAACTGTTGATTATCTATATGATGGTAGATTTGCCCCACATCAATATTACTACGATGAATATCCAAACGCTTTAATATACAAGTGGTCTGATATTAAAAAAGAACTTTAGTAACCCGTGAAGGGGTCGAACCCTATTTCAAAATCTGAGTGTTCCCTATTAATTTTTCGGTATATTTATATGTAATGAATGTTAATAAAACAATAAATGAATCCAATGACTTCGATTGGGTTAAAAATGTTCCAGCAATACCTGAACCTAAGGAAGGTGAGGTATTTTATATTGTTGACAATGACTCTGCGGGTAAGAGAGTGTCTAATAATGCTAGAATTAGGTTTATAATTAAAATGGGTAAAACTTACAATGGTTTAGATGTTGATGGTAACAAAACTAAAATGGTTGAAATGTATGAGGCTCTTAGATTGGGTGAGTTAGAAGACTATCATGATGGTGATTCACTTGATATTACTTCGGCCCTATCAACCATACAATGGGTACTTGATAATGAGGATATTGAATATAGTAAAGCTGTGGAATTAATTACGGATAGGTATTGGAGACCATGGGGTGAGAGAGGTACACCAGGATTACCATCAGTTAGAGGAGTTAACGAATCCAACGACTTTGATTGGGTTGAAGACATACCAGTTAGTAGGTCTGGGGGTGAAGTGTATGTTGGTTCGAAGTGGACACACTATTTAGATGGACCTGATGGACACGGTATTTTATATACAATAGATGATATTAACCCAAATAATAAAACAATTAGAATTAGTTGGGGTGATACAGAAAGTGACGTAGTCCCTTTAAATTATTTTGATGTTGAGAAGGATGACATTAATTTCCATAATGGTAGGGTTGATGGTATTGTGGAATCCGAGTTTAGTTGGATAAAAGATATTAAACCCTTTGATTTAAGTAGTTGTACTTGGGTGATTGAAACCACTAATGGTGATGAGTGGGCTGAGGTTGAAAAATTTCTGTTTAATAATGGTTGGGTTTGGGATGATTCTGAGGAAGGTGAACAAACTAATTCTGACTATGAAGAAAGGTACCATCACTTTTTTCCTAGGGGCGACTGTAGTGACATGAGGTTTGATGCTGCTGATGAAGAACATTTCTATAATCACGGTGGTGAACTTATATATCATTTTAAGGACTATAGATTTATCAAATGGTCAAATATTAAAGGTGGGGTTCTGAATGAATCTGACTTTGATTGGGCTAAGGAAACACCCGTACCACCTATTCATGTTGGTGGTAAACTACAAACACCCAATGGTAATATTTTAACGATTACCAAAATAAATCATAAAAGAAAAAAAAATGGTATGGGTACGGTTCGAATGGTTCATTGGGAAGTATATATGAAGGAGATGGACCCTAAATGGGGAAAGTCATCAGATAGATATTGGAATGTTGAAAAACGTATTGAGGATGGTATATGGAATCCAGTCCCCGACGACACAATAAATGAATCATCTGAATTCGATTGGACTGATAGTGTTCCCGTGGGGTTAGATATTGATAGACTGATGACAGGACCAGAAATGTCCGACTATCTTAAAGAACGTCTCCAAGGTTATGGTAAGTTTAAGGTTGAACTTGTATCCTTTGATGGTAATGATGACAGGTGGGATTTTATGGATAGTATTAGTGGTGGTTATGAGATTACCATTTGGGATACTGAGGATGAAGGGTCTTATGATGAGATTACGTTTAAAGGTGATGAAAAACTACCCGTTAGTAAATTAGTTAATAAGGTGAAAAATGTTTGTTTTACTTCAAGGGGCAACCATGGTTCTCGTATGACAAGAAAAGTTACAGATGAATATTGTCAGTTATATAACGCACTTGTTAGTGGTACTATAAACGAATCAGAGTTTGATTGGACTGATGAAGTCCCTACATGGGATGAAACATTAAGAAATAATTTATTCGTCGGTTCCAAATTCACTCACGAAGATGATGGTGAACCCGATGGACACGGTATTTTATATACAATAACTTCTATTGGTGAAGATGGTATAAGTTTTGGGTATAGTGACCCAGGTGATTTTTATGGGCGTGAGTCCATTGATATAACCAGTCTTGATGATATGGAAAGTATGTTTTACAATGGACAAAAAATCAAATTCCATAATGACCCATCAACCTATAAATCAATACAGGAATCTGACTTCGAATGGGTTAAAAGACATGAGGTTACTTATGATGTTTCTGAGATGGAAGTAGGTAAGACCTATCAATTTGTACCTGACCTCACACTTTTAGATAATCCTGATGTTGATGAAGCCCCATCATGGGTTGAAGGTTATAGTGAGTCTAAATTCTATATTATCAAACAAGAACCTAATTCTAATTCTTCACTAAGGTCCTATTCAAACCCTAGCCAAAGTTATATCACATTCAAATCAATTGGTAAAGCTAATAAAATGGTTTATGATGGTAAGTATACAAGATTATCGTATCACGCTAGAGTGTTCCAATGGGGTAGATTCAAAGAAATTGAGAATCCACAAATGGAAACACGTATTACTGAGTCAGCATTTGATTGGGCTGAAGAGACACCTGTCCCACCTATCCACGTAGGTGGTAAACTACGAATACCCAACGGTAATATTCTAACCATTGATAAAATTGTGGACAATAGTGAATCTGAAGGTTATGGTGAGTATTGGGCTGTTAAAATGGTACATTGGAAGATATTCCATGATGGTAGCTGGAATGTGGGTTCAGATAGGTATCCTGACGTTGAGGAACGTATTGAGGATGGTACATGGAATCCTGTTTCCGATGAAACAATAAATGAATCTGAGTTCGATTGGGTTAAGAATATTTCACCGTTTGAACCATATATTGGTATGAAATGGAAGACTAAGGTTGGTGGAATCTGGAGTGAAGATGTGTATGAGATTATAAATATAAAATCTGGGGTGATGGGACTCAAATGGTATAACCATAGGGGTGGGGTAACTTACATGGATGATTATAGTTTAGATAGTTATTGGTTTTTGGTGAATGAAGACAGGGTCGAAATTATGAATAACTTAAATGAATCTGAGTTCGATTGGGCTGATGAATCAGGTATTGGTAGACCTGTTGGAAATTGGGATGGTTATAATTTTAGTGGCCCAAAAAGTGGTCAAATTTACATCTATACCGATTCTGATGGTAATACACATTCACTTAAGGTTGGTAGTGTTTATTATAAACATCGTACACGAAAACATGGTGGGGGTTATTTTGGGACCGATGGTGAGGTTGGGTTTTATGATTCGTCTATTACTCAAGATGAGATTGATTTACATAACCAATCTTGGGAGAATCCTGACCCTAGAGAGGGTAAGACTGAAATTAATATGTCTAGACAAGAATATAATGATTTTATTAACCAAGGTAGGCTAACATTGTCCCCAATGAATGAGTCTAATGATTTTGAATGGTCTGAAGAGATACCAGCTAAAACAGATGTTAGACATATGGTTGGTCAGAAGTTTAATGTGTGGGAACCACGAACTGGTGATAAAATTGTAGAACCAGAAGTTGTTGGTGGTATCTATTGGATTGAAGAGGCTGATGATTCACCCGAAGGTTATCACGCTTGTTGGGATGAGAGAATTGGTGACGATGTTAATAAGGTTTGTACAAGATACAGAGTAGATACGTTTAATGGTTTCTTTGATAACGGACATTTCAGAATTGTGTAATATTTATAGATATGAGAAATAAAATTAAACGGATTTTGAAAGAAGGGGAATTCGATTGGGTAACAGGTTCGGAAGGTAATGAATTTGGTGAATACCTACATATGTGGTTAGGTGATTGGTTGGATTCGAACGATATTACCACCCTAGAAGAGTATATTGTTGAGATACCTATTGGTCGACAAAAAGATTTTATCATGGAACTTGGTGGTATGTTCGATAATATCCATCAGTCAGGTAGAGATGAAGGTGCAGAGGAAGGTCGTGAAGAAGGTCGTGAAGAAGGTTACGATGATGGTTACGATGAAGGTCGTGACTCAGGACACACTGATGGTTATGATGAAGGTTATACTGCTGGTGAAGAGACTTGTGAAGAAAAGTGTGAAGAAAAATGGCAAGATGGTTATGACACAGGTCATAATGACGGTCATTCAGAAGGTCACCAAGAAGGTTATAGTGAAGCACAAGATGAGTGTGAAGAGTGTGATTAAAATTTAAGTTATGAGAGACAATATTAAAAAAATACTAAAAGAAGAGGTTGAGAACTATATGTTTTTCCAAAACCTAAAAACAATTAGAACACATGTTGATATGTTATTATCTAAATCACCAGAAGAAACTGATGAGATTCTTAAAAAACATGATTGGGCTTCAGAACATATGTCAACAGCGAAAGACGATATTGAAGAGGTTTGTAATTTCTTTACTAATGGTTATGTTAGTGAATCAGAAAAAAAAGATAAAACAATAGAATGTTCTGGTTGTGATTGGTCTTGGAAAGAGTCAGAGTCAGACCCCGAAGATTTATATGTGTGTCATGAATGTGGTACAGACAACACACCAAAAATGGATGAAGCAAAAGGCCCATGTTGGAAAGGTTACGAACAAATTGGTATGAAAAAGAAAAACGGTAAGGAAGTACCAAATTGTGTACCAGTTAAAGAAAGTAAACCAGAAATGATTGAAGAAGCTGAATTCCAAGGTAGGTCAGTAGAACTTAATAACCCAACAAGATGTAAAAAGGGTGAAAAAGGTTGTAGTAAAAAATTCAAAGTATTTGTTAAAGACGGTGATAAGGTCAAAAAAGTTCAATTTGGTGACCCTAATATGGAGATTAAAAAAGATAACCCTAAAAACAGAAAATCATTTAGAGCAAGACACAACTGTGATAACCCAGGACCGAAAACAATGGCTAGGTATTGGTCTTGTAAAAAATGGTAAAAATTAAGATTTAAATCTTTCTATATTTTTAATTCTATTGTACGATTCAATATCCATTGCTACCGTCATCCCACGATATTTCCCAAAAACCTGGTCATCAAACTTACTATCAACTACAAAATGTTTTGGGTCTATATCAAACCCCTCAAAGAAAAGTTCATTAGGCATTCTTAATTTTACTTTCATATATGTAAAGATAAACATTTAATTTATATAAAACAAGGGGATATTTATTGGTATGTCAAAGAAAACAAATGTTAACGAATCCGACTTTGATTGGACTAATGATATACCTGACAATCCAGTTAGTTGGGTAGAACCTAAAATAACTTTGTCTAATGTTGAAAAAGATGAAGAAGGTTGGCCAATACATGAAGGTAATGGTGATGGTGAAATATGGATTGACTTCGAGAGATTTAGTAACGACGAAAAAATGGAAATTATTCTTGGTATAGAGAGTTATTTAGGTTCACAACTACAAATACAACAAGGTGGTGTTCGTGATGATAGGGGTGTGAGAATGATGGAGTGCACTTCAAATATGATGAAAGGTCTTCTACTACATTGTGGTCATGAGGATAATCACTTCTTCGCAACAGAAAATCACGTTTGTTGTATGGACCAAAATTATAACGAATTTATGGAATATGAACGTAATCAACGACCTAATGAAGGTGTACCTGAAAGACCTGTTGTTGATGGTGGTTTGTTCTTAGAAAAAGGGGTAACCCTAAAAAATAATCTAACAGAAGGATTTTATTATAAGGGTGTAAACCCAACAGTTGATTTGATTGTTATCCGTGGGGATAAGGTCTTATTGATACAAAGGGGTGACGATGCTGAGGCGGAACCAGGGAAATGGGCTCTACCAGGTGGTTTCCATGACACTAACGCAAAGGAAGGTGAAGAATGGAAAGAAGATAAGGAATCTTCATTAGATGCTGCCAAACGTGAGGTAAAAGAGGAAACAGGATTGGACGTTGATTCAATCAAAGGACTTAACTTCGTAATGGTTGGTGTATATGAAGGTGGTGGGAGAGACCCAAGAGATAAAGAAGATGCTTGGACTAGGAGTACGGTGTATATGGTACATATCCCTGAAGATGAGGGTGAGGATGTTAAAGGTATGGATGATGCTCAGAGAGCTGAGTGGGTCCCAATTGATAAGGTACTACAACATAAGTTAGCATTTGACCACCACAAGATTATTGAAAAGGCTTTAACGATGAATGAGTCGGACGCTTTTAATGACCTAGGTTTATTAACTGAGTCTAATGATTTCGAATGGGCTGATATAGAACCAACTAGAAGTGATAGAATGAATTTTAATAAATCAAGGTTTAAATCACATGTTGAGTATGGTAACGATGTTAATCTTGGGGATAGGTTTTTAGCTACAGGTAGTCCAAACATATGGGAAATTACCATGAAACTCCCCAGTAGACACGGCGGTGATGGTGTGCGCGGTTTTGTAAACCAGGGAGAATCTTTCCACATTGTTACGAAAAATGAGGCTGGTAAGTTGAAACACTTTTATTGGAAACCAACAAAAAACCCCAACCAAGTTAAAGGGACATTCCCACACACATACAGACCTTGGAAGAAAATTGTTGGTACTATTGATGAATCCAATGACTTTAAATGGATTGAGGATGTACCCAATACAACCCTTGGTGAACTGTTTGATAATGGTGAATTAAGTGTAGGTGATAGAGTCCATGTTATGGGGTCAACTAAACAGGCTGAAAGAGAGAAAAGTGAGATTAGTATTAGTGCTGTATTCACTATTGATTACGTTGGTAATGAGTTTAAGGGTATCACAGTTTTAACTGATGATGATACAAAGAGGGTGTTGGATGTTAACATTGGTGATGACCATAGTGATAATTTTAGCCTTATTGATATGGATAGAAATTTGATGGTTGTTAAACATGAGAAATCGATTGATGAATCAAACGATTTTGGGTGGGCTGAGGACGTACCTAAGATACCATTACCTAATGTAGGTGATAAATTCATGTGGAATAGGGGTCTAACACTAATAGTCATTACCAATGTAGAACATGATGGTGACTATATGGACACAGTAATAGAATTCACATCAGTTAGTGATAACTTTCGTGACGCCTATGAATATAAAAATTGGATTGAGGATTACGAGGATGGTGTCATCAAACCAATATTAAAAGAAAATTTAGATTGGATTAAAGATATTGAGTTTGAAGTGACTGATGACTATATTAAAAGTCTAATGTCTAACTGTAAAGATATTCAGATAACCAACTATAATTTAAACAACAAGTCACCATACCTTAGAAGAGGTAAGATGAATGTGTTCTACTACTCAATGTGTCCATATTGGTGGGAGTTGTTGAAAGACATTCCAAACGATGAGGATGGTAGAGGAAAAGGTGAATGGTTTAAAGATGATGATAATGGTAAACGTAAGGTAGCTGTTATAATGCCTGACCGAAATGGTGTTAGTATTAATAATCTACGTGATATGGACATAGATGATTTCTCAGCAATAACATATGACCTAAAAGGTATATCCAAATACTTCAACGGTAAACGTGGTGAACTATGGATACTTTTAGATGATAATGGTGACATTAGGTATGATTTAATACCTGAACATTTAGTTGACGAGGTTAGAAAAGGGTTTGAGGGTGTTGAGAGATTAACAACACTAGAAGAGTCTTTTGATTGGACGGAGGATATCCCTGAAGAACTAGACCAAAAGTTATATGAATTAATAGCTAATGTTATTGATGATGAAGTGTCACAAGGACCTTACTATGACCAATACATACAATCAGATTCTTTCCGTAAACTAGATACAATATTGTCTAAATACAATATCGATACTGGTGATATGAGTGGTTTCTTTACGTTTGGTAAACCAACAGATAAGAATGGTGAATACATAACGAACTACCAACTATATGACCTTAAACAAGACCTAGTTGATGCCCAATTCATGTTAAGTGATAATGACGCAAGAGAGATGTTAGGTGAATCCGATTTAGAGTGGGTGGCGGAAACTAAAAAATACCCTTACGTTGGTATGAAATTTAGGTATGAGGGGAAGGGTATTCTATACACTGTTACCGAAGTCACAGATACTTTAGTTACCATAAAGTGGATAAAACCTAAATATGGTGGTGTTGAACAAAGAACAACTGACCTATCCCAAGTTGAGGGACTAATAAGAGATAAGACATGGGTACCAGTGATTAATGAATCAAATGATTTTGAATGGATGGAGGATGTTAAACCTTCATGGTTAAGGATAGGTCAAAAATTCACGAACATTAATAGTTTAAAACAGTCTAGAAAATACGAACCATATGATAAAGTACAGGTTGGTACTAGTACTTTTGAGATATACGATATTAACGACAAACACGGTGAACCCCATTTGAGATTCACACATAATGATGTGATGAATAAGAGAGATTGGGAGCGAAGAAAAGGGGAAGAGATTGGGAAAAACTATGGTGGGACCAAATTCACCCAAGCTAAACATAATATCGACACTGGTTGGTGGATTCCATTAACTGACTGTGAATTTATAGAGTCAAGTCACCCAAACCTAGTTGGTAAGACTAAACCCGATGGTTCACCATATGGTCACATATATTGTTTACCTAATACTAGTTTCGAACACATGAGTAACCTTCATGAATCCAATGACTTCGAATGGACTGAGGAAGTACCAGCTAGTGATTCTCATAGATATTTCGATATAAACGTTTGTTACCACTATTCTTATGATGAAAATACTGGTGAAGATGAATGTACTGAAGGTGGTTCTTATTTTGTAAAAATACCCGTAGATGTAGTTCCTGATATATGGAATTTTGATATTGATTATATGGCTGGACCTGGAGATGAAGGTGAAGAGGTAATTAAGTGGGCTATGGATAATAATTTCATTGAGTTTCCCCATCTTGATTATTTCGAGTACGTATTGGAGATATCTAAAACTGTGTATTGTAAGTCATGGGGTAATTGGAATGATGGGGATGAAATACTTTGTGGTAGAAATGTTAATGAATCAACTGATTTTGATTGGGCTATAGATGATATACCACCATTCTACACACTAGAATGGAAAGAACACCCATTAGCTATAGTGGGTAGAGAAGTTTGGGGTAATTTAACACAACAAGGTTTAACTCCACCAGAAAATTCGAAATTCCACAACCTTAAACAAGCTAGAAAAAAATTCCCTAATGGTAAGTGGGTGTCAATTGTGACGGGACCTAATTGGGTAACATCAGCTTTTGATGATGATGATTTACTAGATGGTGATAGATTGGGTGATAACTTCGAGGTATTTAGTTCTAATATGGAAGAACCAGAAATTATGACAATGGCTGGTATTAATAGTTATATGAAATTATTGGAACTTGAATCTTGACATTTTGTAGTTATTTAACATATCAGGGTCACCAATTAAACAATCTTTAATTGCTGTTGAGTAGGAGTGATTCATACCGTTAACAAGTGATTTAATCATATCCCTACCTGAGTTATTAAAATTGTCTAGACGTTCACCTTTAAATGTGATATATCCAGATATGGTATCCTCAACAGCCACTATTGTTGTTTGATAACCATATGGTTTTATATCAATACTATCATCCTCAACATCAATAATACAATACTCTTCCCCAACTATTCTATGTAAAAAAGTCATAAGTTCTTTTTTTGTTCTCATAATGTTTTAATTCTAAAATATATACCTTCATTAAGTACTGTATCATCAACATCTAGATATTTCATTAAGTCATCATCGTTCATATCACCTAACAATCGTTGAGCGTCCTCTAGTAAATCTAAATTACTAGAACCTTTGATTTTAGTCTCATCCATACCCCTGAATTCACTATGACCCCAAACTAATTCATATCTCATGACTTCTTTCCTTTACTGTAAGGTTTCTTTCTTCTGTTATTCTTAACCAACTTCCAATAATTGGATACTAGGTCATCCTTAAGTCTTTTGGCCATCTTAGCGATAGTCATCATGAGTGTAATTGTTACAACAATCATCTCATTTCTAAGGTCACCAAATTTCAAGTCACCAACACTAAGGTAACTAATACCATGAACTAACACCATAGTCATTATGGTGTATATCGCCATGTAAAAGAATGTTAGTTTAAAATAATCATCCTTAAACTCCTTCTTAATATTTTCGAATAAACCTTTAAAATTAACGTTTATTTTCGTTTTGTCTTCTATCTCCATTTTTTTTTCTATTTTTTAATAAATTTTCATACTCAAGTTCTGTTAAGTATTGTGTGTCACCATTATCAGTT
>Ga0307488_10002623_pt1 | contig 15169 bp, 15 predicted proteins | sample SB02metaG_FD_202248 | JGI IMG/M metagenome (GOLD analysis project Ga0307488, IMG submission 202248) | Sea-ice brine microbial communities from Beaufort Sea near Barrow, Alaska, United States - SB 0.2 | ecosystem: Environmental > Aquatic > Marine > Coastal | place: USA: Alaska | collected... | reverse complement strand
GACCGACAGAGATATATCGCAATAAGCAAAAAGCGGGAATGATCAGAACAAATCTGACCGTCTCCTTAGGCGGGCAATTTCATTCAAACGTTTAACTGTACTGTTATGTTAAGCGACAATGAACTTTACCAGTCAAGATAGTTGAAGCGTTATAGTTGTTAAGAATGAGTTAGCAAACCAAACAAATCATAAAGCAAAAACCACTCGAAAGCGGTTTCATAATGTTACTGTGATTTTCAAACTTTAATGTCTAGTTGCAAACATTAATATCCAGTTTCAAATATTAATATGCTCGCACAAATTGGATGATGGTAAATAATTCCGACACTCAATAATTTGAACAATCGATCAATGTTGGTAAGGAGTGAGCGGGAAACATATAAACCCAAACTCGGCCGCTGCCAGCTTGACTAGTTCCTGTGGCACCAAACCCACGGTTCGGCTATATCAATAATTACGCAATTTAAAGCCAATTGTTACCCTTGCTATGAATTGTTGCAAACCCATCTTGATAGCAATAATAAGACAGTGAAAATTGCTCATGGAATTTTTATTTTTGGACGTAAAAAATAATTTTCAAATCAAAATTAGACTTGCCTGCAGTAAGCTCTCATTAATAAAAAATACATAGGCCAAATCGATATTCATTTGACTAACTGCTTTTTATTAAGAATTCTGTTTTGACTTGACAAATATTTATCTAAAGCCCAAGATTGATCGGTTAACCAATTTTTTTTCATAATATATTGAAGCTTTTTCTCACAATATATACAACGTATTAAAAAGGTTGCAATCAAATAATGACGAAGAAAATGGTAAAATCAGCCAGTCCGTCGGATATCCTCGGTTCCGATTGGTTTCAAGGGTGCGTAAACTATTTAAACGACGCTATTATTGTTACAGAAGCAGAACCCACCAGCTTTCCTGGCCCACGGATCCTTTGGGCAAACGATGTCTTTTATAAGTTAACCGGTTATCAGCCCGTTGAAATTATCGGTAAATCTCCGCGCATATTACAAGGGCCATTGACTGATAAGTCAGTGCTTAAACGTCTGTCCACTGCTCTTGAAAACTGGGAGGTTTGTAGAGTTGAGGTTTTAAATTACAAAAAAGATGGCACTACATTTTGGAATGAATTTGAGGTCACTCCCATTAAAAATGGGGTGGGTTGGTACACACATTGGATATCAGTTCAACGAGATGTCTCCGAGCGTAAGCTAGCAGAAGAAAAAGTTAACTACCAATCAACGCATGATGAATTAACAGGCTTAGTTAATCGTCGAGAATTTGAACGTTGCGCGGAAGAGTTACTTGCAAGTCTTGTTGACACTAACTCTAAGCATGCCGCATGCTACATCGATCTTGATCAATTCAAGGTTGTTAATGATACCTGTGGGCATGCAGCGGGTGATCAATTACTTCGTCAACTCGGTGCTTTGTTGAAAAAATCAATCCGCAAGGGTGACACCTTAAGCCGCTTGGGCGGCGACGAATTTGGTGTTCTAATTAAAAACAGTTCAATAGAAGACTCATTCACAGTTGCATCTGATATCAAATCAATTATTGAGGACTTTCGATTTATATACGAGGGAAAGGGCTTTAGAGTTAGTGCGAGTATTGGGCTAGTGCCTATATTTGATGCAGAAACTACCCTAGCACGCTTAATGAAAAATGCGGATGAGGCATGTTATTTAGCGAAAGATCATGGGCGTAATCGCATTCATATTTATAACGAAAAAGATTTAACGCAAAGACGTGGCGAAGTGCAGTGGATTAATCGGATTCAAAAAGCCCTAGCCGAAAATCGTTTTTCCCTTTATGCGCAAAGAATTGAGCCACTCAAAGACAGTAATAAACCGCATTATGAATTGCTTATTAGAATGCAAGATGTAAACGGAAGAATTATCCCTCCGGGAGGATTTTTCCCAGCGGCTGAGCGACACAATCTTATCGTGCAAATAGAACGGTGGGTAATAGACAAAACTTTTTCTTTGTTGCACTTGAATCCGTCCTTTTTAGATAACATTGATTTTATTTCAGTCAATCTCTCTGTGCACTCATTGACTGACGAGAGCGTTTTAGAATTTATCCTTTTAAAATTTAGGCAGTTTAAGATTGATGGCAATAAATTTTGTTTTGAAATAACAGAAACAGTCGCTATTTCTGATATTTTGATGGTAGGGGACTTCATTTTAGCGCTTAAAAAATTGGGTTGTAAGTTTGCTCTCGATGATTTCGGCAGTGCACTTTCTTCTTTAGGTTACCTAAAAACTCTTCCCATCGATTATCTTAAAATAGACGGTGTTCTTGTAAAAGATATTGTAGAAGACAAAATAGATTATGCCATAGTTAAGGCAATTAATGAGATTGCTCACACCTTGGGGATGCAAACTGTTGCTGAGTTTGTAGAAAATAATGACATAAAAAAAATACTAATCGAACTTGGTGTCGATTATGCTCAAGGTTACGGTATTCACAGACCTCAACCGTTTGAAGAAATACTAAGTTTATTATCTGATAATCAAAGTGCTAGTAATTTTATAAAAAAAGACTGAACACACACTTTACGCTTAAATAAAGCGGGTACGCATTTAATGCAGTTGGTACTTTGCAGTCATTTGATAAAAAGCCCTCTTGGTCGGCTAACGCAGTTAAGTGGCAGTAGTGAAAAATTCTTACAGTCGGTCATAAAGATTTAGGGAGATCATCTAGTAAATTATTCTTAACCTAAAATAAGATGACTCTTGGAATTGATATTAATATTCACTTAAAAGAAGGACGACTATCTTCCATTAATACATCCAACTTAACTTGAGCTTGTTTATGATTATTTAAATCGACAACTTCAATCATTTCACACTCATCTCTAATCATCTCAGAAATAAGACTAGGATAGTGGCGACAATCTTCAGGCCGATCTAAGTATATGCTACAATTATATTTAGTTTGGGCGAGCGGGTTAGCAGGGAGCTCAATCTCAAGGAACGGACATGTTGTTAAGCGCAAGCCAGATTCAGGACCGAACCAAATTTCATTATTTCTAACAAATTTGAAAATCTCCGGGTTGAATAATTCCCAAAGGTCGATTTCTTCGGTCGTTGCAGACAGAGCGCCATCGCCATATTTAATACAGCACTTTCCGCACTGGTTGCACTCTCTCATTTTATCGAGTTTTCTTAAGTAAATGGATTCGAGGAATCAATCTTCGTCATCATCATAGTCATAGTTAATATCATCTTCAATTTCGTCGCGTTCAAGCGCACCCTCTCCAATAAAGTAGGTACCCCAACCGTCGTAGTAAACGTTATGTTTGTCGGCAATCGCGATCAGTTTATCTGAATCGACATTGAATATATTAACATCCAATTTTTTTTCTACGATAGCGTCAAAGCAAAAAACAATTTCGCCATCATCCAGAATAAGCTCTTCTGCATCTGTCACTTCAAAACCGGCTTTAAATGCATCTACTGCTGCTTTTTCAAGTGCATCAAAGTCACTGCAAGCTAAGTGATGTTCAATGGTGTGTGGCAGGTCCATGTCACTGCCATCGTCTATCAGTGCTTCTATTGTTTCTTTATTAAACTCGTACCATTCATTGGCGTCATGCTGACTCATATTACCCTCGTCTTATCAATCTAGGTCAACTGACCTTATACGTTATCTGTTTTTTCAGCTTCTATATTTAGCTGAGTAATTTTTGTGGCCATAATAGAATGAACATGAGTGGCTAGTTGCTTAGCACTCATTCCTTCCGGCAAATCAATCGGGTCCATCACTTCGACAATGACGGTGCCATTATTCCAACGATTCAACTTAACTTTGTTATGCATTTCACTTGCGCACACCGGGACTATTGCCTTTTGAGCCTCCAGTGCTAACCTGAAGGCGCCTGTTTTAAATTTCAGTAACCCGCGTCCGTAACTGCGAGTACCCTCAGGGAAAAACCAGATGCTCAGTTTCTTTTCCTTCATTTTATCTAGGGTTTCCTTGAGCGTATTCCTCGCGCTTCCAGTATTTTTTCGGTCAATCATAATATTTGCAGAGAGCCAATAAATAACACCAAAAATAGGGATCCATTTGATACTCTTTTTACCAACAGTAACCACCCCTGGCAATGCCGCTTTGCTTATTGTTAAAATATCATAGCTGTTTTGATGATTAGCAGTAAATACGTAATTTTGCCCAGAATCTACCTTTTTTGACACACGCAAATCTATTTTTAAGCCCAAAATTCGGGTCACAGTTGAGTAATATTGCCCTGCTAGATACACGTTATTTCTATGAAAAGGGCGGGTCAGATAAATTAAGAAGAGTACGGCATTAATCCCGATAAAATAGACGAATAGCGTTATGAGTCGAATAATAGCTAGCACAGATAATCCCAAAATGCTGAAGTAGACGCGATTATACGGAGATTTTTGTTTGAAGATACCTTATCAGACGATTTAATGCATGAATTTAGCGCCAGTGCCGATATACTATCACTATCTATTTATCTGCAGTAAGTGAGCTCGTATGCCTATTTTTAAGCATGAAGAATTGGAAGACGATATTCTTCACGACTTAATTGAAGAAATTAATGAATTATACGAGGCGAGTGAGCAAACCTTAATGGAGTTAGAACTCACCCCTAAAGATAATGAGTTACAACGCGCTTTGTTCCGTTCAGTACATACTATTAAAGGTGATTTAGGCTTAGTGTCATTTACACCGATGATAAATGTGTTGCAGCACCTTGAAGACTTACTTGATTTGCTCCGAAAAGGCGAAATTGATTACACCAGTAACATGAGCGACCTTGTTCTTTTGCTTATGGACAAAGTTAAAGTGTTTGTTGAAAGCTGTGTGAAATCAGGTCAAGCAGAATATGATGGCGAATTAAATGATGCCGTTATCGAGATTATTTCTGAAATAGACGGCACAAATCAGCCCCTTCATGAAGGCTTACTTGCCAAAGCGGTTAACTTGATTGAACCATCTCGACAATTACACCAAGAAGATGCGCCCTCACAGAATAATGTGAATCTAGCACGCACGGGTATTCCCAAAAATTTAACGCCTGAACAACAAGTTGATTTGCTCTTTTTTAGAGAACTGATGAAGCCAATTGAAAAGCGTGCCGGTTATGCCGAAGGTCGAGGGGATCGAATTGCGACGCTGGCTTTTTATATAAACGCATTGAGTGAAAAACCTATCGATAAATCGCAATTAGCGGTCGCCTGCTATGTGCACGACTTTGGCATATCTTTTATGCCAGCAGAGGTCGTAAATAAGGAGACCGAGTTGACTAGTTTGGAGCAAAATTTATTACGCTCTCACGTATATAAAAGCGCACGTTTGCTCGAAAACCTCAGTATATGGGATGAAGCTCGAAAAATGGTGATGCAACATCATGAATTTATGGATGGCACTGGGTATCCAATGGGGCTCAAAAATGACGAAATCTGTGATGGTGCTAAGTTACTCGGCATATTAGATAAGTATGATGGTTTGATAAATTCCACCGAGCATACAAAGAAGGATGCAGTCATTACTATCAATAGAGAATTTAAAGGCAAGCTCAGCGGCTATTGGTTGCGTTTATTCAATCTTGGAATGACGCGACTCTTGAAGGACTGACTTCAGCTAAACAACCCCGTTAATAAAATCGAGGCCTATATATTAAAAAGGCGATGAGTGCAGCTGCACTGCAGTTTCTATTTCTTTTAATGAAAGCATTCAATACCCTTGCTTAATATTAATGCCTGAATCAAGAGGTAAGCCCTGTAACTTATTACGTAAGTTGTTTTTGAATACCTTAAAGACTAACTCATGTTGACTTGTTGCAGCTGTGTGATTAGTCATGAGTAGGTTAGGTGTATGCCAAAAGGGATGATCAGTGGATAATGGTTCCGCTTTGAATACATCGATAACAGCGCCTCGGATATTACAGTTATTCAATGCATTTACTAAATCGTTGTCGTTTTTAATGACATTCCCACGTCCCGCATTTATAAATATAGCGTGCGCTCGCATGCTTTCAAAAAATCGTGCATCACAAATACCGGTGGTCTCAATTGTATGTGGCAGCAAATTCACAATGACATCGACTTGGCTAGCGAATTCATATAATTGAGCTAAATGAAAATGTTGATCAGCCTCCACCGGTTTGCTTGATGCATTTAAACTATAGACGTTCATGCCAAATACTTTGGCAACCCGCGCGACGTCTTTTCCAATACTTCCTAAACCCATGATCCCCATGGTTTGCTGTTGTAGCGTTGGAATACGATATTGTTGCCAGTGACGCTGTTGCTGATTAGCTATTAATGCAGGAATTTGGCGTTGAAAATAGAGTAAATAAGCCATCACATATTCACGCATTTGAGCGCCAAATACGTTTTTTAAACCGGTTAGTTGATAGTCTCTTTTGGACTTATTAACAAGAGTGTTAACGCCTGCCCAAGTTGACTGTAGCCAAGTAAGATTAGGACATTCATCAATATATTGTGACATTATATTTGGGTTTGCTAGCGCATATTCTATATCTACTAAACGGGCACCATCTGCATGGTCATTTGCCCAAATTAGTTCAATATCATTGAATTCACCCGCTAACTGTAAATCATGTAGCGCTTTTTGATAGGCAAGGTACTCTCGGGAAATAATAGCTAACTTGGGCATGCAATATAATCCAAATTTGATGAAATTGACGGTGAAGAAAATGGCATTGATGCCGATAACATTTCTATCACAGTTGAGAATAATAAGCGAAGTAGATTCTATGTATGATTTCACCATTAACGGCATACTCAACGCACGACTTGACGATGTGTATACCGCTTTTCATGATCCAAATGTGCTTGTGCGTTGGTTTGCACCCGGCAACATGGTGGTGTCGCAGTTCATGTCAAACTTCATTGAAGATGGCAGTTATCGCTTGATATTGCAATCCCCTGACGGTTTTCAACAGACCATAGTGGGCACCTACAAAACTATTAATTTAAGCCAAAATTTGTATTTTAGTTGGCGTTGGGAAGATACCAACGAGGTTACTCAAGTGGGTATAGAGTTCAACTTTGATAATCCCACAACCACATCAATTAAACTCTCTCAAAGTGGCTTTAAGCGCGAAGAAGATATGTTACATCAGCAATATGGGTGGATAGCATCACTTGAAAAATTAAGTCTAGTCACGCGCCCTGAAGCGATGGTTGCTTAATTCATTGCCAACATAATGCGTTTATTATTATTCAGTTGCTCAACACGTTTTTGAGCAATCAATTTAAACGCTTGTGCATGCTCTTTGGCTATCGGGTTTGCTTTCGGTAATTTTACTGTTCTTGGATTACGATGCACACCATTAACCAGAAACTCATAATGCAAGTGCGGTCCAGAAGCTAGTCCAGTTGAGCCTAAATAGCCAATAGTTTGTCCTTGCTTGACACTATCACCGTATTTCACTGCGCGTTTGGTGAAATGCAAGTACTTCGTTGTGTAACTTTCGCCATGCTGAACAAAAACATGATGACCATTGTATTTGTCATAGGCCGACTTAATTACTTTGCCATCTCCGGCAGCCATTACTGGGGTGCCTACTTTACCCGCATAATCTACTCCACGATGTGCCTTCCATCTTTTCTGCACTGGGTGAAACCGGCTTTTTTTAAAGCTTGAGCTAATGTATTTAAACGAAACTGGAGCGCGTAAAAAACTCTTACGCATACTTTTACCGTCGGGTGTGTAAAAGTTACCATCATCGTATTTTACGGCTTGGAAAATTTCGCCTTGGTTTTTAAATTCAGCCGCAACAATATCGCCGAAACCTATAAATTCACCATCAATATATTGCTTCTCAAAAATGACATTGAATGAGTCACCTTCACGTATTTCTTGTGCAAAGTCGATGTCCCAGCTAAAAATACCAGCGAGGCGCATTATTTGATTATCGGTTAAGCCTGATTCGGTACCAGCATTCCAGAAACTACTGCGGATTTCGCCCTGGGCAAAGCTATGCAATGTTTCGACTTGTTTAACTGATACATCACTAACAAGCTCACCGTCTGTATTTTTTTCTACCGCTAAGGTTTCAGTTTTAGACAGAGGATAACGTAACGACACGAACTGATTGGAGTCGTCAACATGAAGGTAGAGAAGGTCGTCTGGTTTTATCTTGATTAAATTTTTGGCTAAGTCTCCGGCTCTGCTAACATCGTAGGTGTCGCGAGCAGTCAAACCAACTTGTGAAAATATTTTGGCTAATGTATCACCACTTTTTACTTTATAGGTTTGCCAGTTGTCTATATCATCTTCAGACGAGGCGCTAACAGTATCGACGGCAAGTGAAGGAAGATGCAATTCGTATTTAATGCCCGGTAATAATTGTTTTATTTCAATATTCTTTGAGGCCTTAACTGAGTCAAAGGGGAATAGAATCAAACCCACCAAGACTAACGCGACACACGCAAGTGTCCAACGATGTGGTTTTGGCAGTTGTTTTATTGTATTCGTAATCATACGACCGTAAAATGCTTATTTAGTAAAACGTAAGAATATAATGATTTTAGTCTCGAATCCAGCGCAAAGGTTCAATTTACGTGTTGTTATTATCGAAATTTAGAGCGTATTTTCCTAATAGGTAAAATACTTCAATTAAAGTCTAGTAAATTTAGTTAGTTATAAAGTGATTCACTTTATACTTTTCATACTACAGGAATAAGTAATGGTAGATTGGCAAACAGCATTCGCAGAGATAAAACGCGGATCAGATGAGATTTTAATTGAAGAAGAGCTTATTGAGAGGTTAAAAGCCGGTAAGCCTTTAAAAATTAAAGCTGGCTTTGATCCTACTGCGCCCGACCTGCATTTAGGACATACGGTTTTAATAAATAAGCTTCGAACATTCCAGCAGTTAGGACATGAAGTTACGTTCCTTATTGGAGACTTCACTGGCTTAATCGGTGATCCCACGGGTAAAAATGTAACTCGCAAACCACTTACCAAAGAGCAAGTACTTGAAAATGCTAAAACTTATCAGGAACAGGTGTTTAAAATTCTTGATCCAGCGAAAACCATTATTCGCTTCAATTCGGAATGGTTCGATAAATTAGGTGCTGCAGGCATGATCAAATTAGCCGCAAGTCAAACGGTGGCAAGAATGCTAGAGCGTGATGACTTCAAAAAGCGTTACGCGAATGGTCAACCTATTGCTATTCATGAGTTTCTCTACCCATTAGTGCAAGGCTGGGATTCTGTTGCGTTGGAGTCTGACGTAGAATTGGGCGGCACAGACCAGCGGTTTAACCTGCTGATGGGCAGGGAATTGCAAAAAGACCAAGGTCAAAAGCCACAAACTGTAATAATGGTGCCGCTGCTTGAGGGTTTGGATGGCGTGCAGAAAATGTCAAAGTCGTTAAATAATTATATTGGAATTACGGACTCACCGACAGAGATGTTCGGTAAAGTGATGTCGATTTCTGATGAATTAATGTGGCGTTACTACGATTTGCTTAGTTTTAAACCGATCAAAGACATCGAGCAACTTAAAATAGATACGCAAAATGGTAAAAATCCACGCGATATTAAAATTGCATTAGCACAGGAATTGATTGCACGTTTTCACAGTGAAGCTGACGCAGAAGTTGCACTGCAAGATTTTATTCAACGTTTCCAGAAAAATGCGATACCGGATGAAATGCCTGAAGTCGAAATCACCATGGACGCAGAAGGTATTGCTATTGGGAATTTGTTGAAATTGGCAGATTTGGTTGCTTCAACATCAGACGCGATGCGCATGATTAAGCAAGGTGCTGTGAAAATTGATGGTGAAAAAGTGAGCGATACACGATTGGTTTTGCAAGAAAAAGGTGAAAGTGTGTATCAGGTCGGTAAGCGTAAATTTGCTCGAATTAGGCTAGTATAAACAGCGGACCAACCAAGAGCACTAGCATACAATGCACATCGAATACGCATTTTATTTTATGTAAATATCTTCTAGATACATTCCCGTTCTCTGGAGTGTATTTAGAAGTAAAAAAACGACATCTAATCTTTGTTAAGTGCGCTAATCAACAGAACAAAGAAGCACAGAACTAAGTTAAATAGGGGTAATTGAAGCGCTAGTGGCATGCTGTAAATTAATGTGACAGCCGGTAACCAAACAATCCAGGTGCTGAAAATAGTTGCGGGTAACTTATCTTTGAAAAAACTGACGGATAACTCGTTTCTTGTTTTCTCCCCATTAAAGTTAGTTTCTCGCCAGATATACATCGCAGTAATAAATGGACTAGTAATAAAAACGCTAAATACAAATTGGTCCAATGAGGTCTTTTTGACAATAGTCCAAAAATCAACGCCAGTGCCAAAAATAAAAGCCTGTAATTGATAAAACCCATCAATCAGCCAACCCATGAATGCCCATAACAAAATATTGAAAAGGAAATGCCAAATAACGGATTTCGTTACTCGCTTCTTCAAAAATAAAATAGCAAAAGGGAGCAATCCGCCAAAAATCGCTGTTGAGATGATTGCAAATGAGGTGCTGTATTTTAGTTTTAATGCGCCAATAGAATCAAAAATAGGTTGCGCGGGTGCATAAAAAAAATAACATAGCACTATGCTAAGCGCAAAAATTTGCAGAGCCAATCCAGGCATCAGGTTTACTTTAATCGCTTGCCTTATTTTTGCTCTGACGTTTAGCGCCTTTATGGTAGTGTTCAACGATTATCCCCCATTTTTTCTAACTGACTTGTCGGCCTATTTTTAGCTTCCCAGCCTAACATGTCACCTTCCAGATGCATCACATTAGTAAAACCATTCTTTTCTAATATGGCAATCGCTTTGCCTGCTCTAAAACCGGAGCGACAATATACAACAACCGGAGCATCTTTAAATTCAGAGAGGGGAAATAAACGAGTTTCTATCTCGTCAATGGGGATATTGACTGAGGCCGGAATATGACTATTGGTGTACTCCTCAACAGTTCTTACGTCTAACAGCAATCGATCGGATTTTTCCATGGCCAACATAGCTTCTGCGGTAATGTCCGTTGATGCCATTACTGCAGCTGAAACAAAAAATAAGCAGACATAAGTGAATAGCTTAACGATAGATTTTTTACTTTTTGTTAGGATTGAGTTTTTCATTGCGTTACTTCTATTTAATTTTTTGCCTGATGCCAATTGATTACCTGCATATAACGATATTAACTATATATTCTAAAAATGCACCTTTTTGCATAACAAGGCTAACTCAGGCAAGACTCTTGGTGTAAATCTATGCAGGGCATCTGGATTTACTACGACCACTTTAGGGTTGAAAACTTGCAAATGGGGAGCCCAAAACTGAGTCACAGAAGAAGCATCTTGGTGGGTTGCAGCAATAACAATCTCGGGCTGCTTTCTAATAATATCTGCTACAGAGAATTGTGCATATGCAGCTGGGAGCTTTGCGTAAATGTTGCGAATATTGCACAAGGAAAGTAGCGAATTTAGCCATATGTCGCTTCCCATGCCGCTTAAGGGTTGTTGACTCATGTAATACAGAGCACTTGCTTTTTTATTAGCGAACTGTGCTCTAATCTTTTGAGCTTGTGCCGTCATTATTTCATGCAGTTTTTTACTTTTTGATATTGCATTCAGGGCTATTCCTAAACTAAGTATTTCCTGCATAAGTGTTTCAATATTTGTTGGGGATGAGCGAAACACTGGATAACCTAATTGCTCTAGTCGAGCAATATCTTGGGCGTTGTTACCACCTTCCCAAGCAAGAATAAGTGTAGGCTCTGCTCGAATAATTGCTGAAATGTCAGCACCTTGGTAATTCGCTATCGATGGTAATTTAACTGAGCAACGTTTATCAATACAACCTTGAGAATAGGGATAATCACTATAATCACTTACTCCAACTAGTTGTTTTTCTTTGCCAAGCGCAAATACAATTTCAGTGAGGTGAGGGGACAAGCTAACAATGCGTTGCTGGTCGCTTTCAGCATGGCTAGGTAATGCCCTCAATGATAATAGTAATAGCAGCACAATTGGACTGCTATTTACCGCTATTGTTTTAATCATGAGTCGCAATATGATAGTCGCATAAAATAAATAACAGTTAAAAGGACGATAAGTGAGCTCTCTTTTATTGTTTATAGGCTGTTGAACAGCATGTTGATTATTAGGTAAGTTAACAGTAAGAGCAATAGATTAACCGCAAGAAGACGATTTATAATAGCGACTACGTTGGGCATAAACTGAGCAGTTGGCTCACCTCTGCCAATATACTTAGTTCGGCGCACTTTTGTGTTCTTATAAAACACAGCCCCACTGAGATTAACATCCAATGCAAAATGATTTGCACGCAGTAATATTGCACCGTGAGATTCATTCCAATGGGTCATCAGTCTTTGTGTTTTAAGATAAGACGATATCTTAAATCCTCGATTTAGTATGATGGATAATAAAGAATTTAGTCGAATAGGTAGCCATTGAAAAAACATAACTAACTTTGCGATCGGCTTTCCAAATTCACTATAGGTATCAATTTTAGTGTTCCAAACGAGGTGTAACTCGTAACATAATCGATAGGTTAATAAAGTGAATGGACCAAAAACGATAAATAGGAAGAAGCATACTAACGCTTGATAATGAAAACGCAGTAACAGGGTTTCAATTGCTGCTTTACTCACACCAACATCAGACAGCATGGCTGTTTCTCGCAATACCATTGGCGTCAACAAATCTCTCGCTAATTTCTTTTTACCCTCTAACAATGCTCGTCGAATGTGCTGGAAACGTTGGATATGAGATGAAAACTGGATACACACATATAAAATAATGGCATCGAATAATTCTGGATAATAAACGAACTCTCGAAAGATAACTAAAATAAGCAAATTTGGTGTGATTATCATAAATGCAGCAAGCAATCCAGATATCCAAAATTGTGTTTTCCTTGGCTGTGATTCTGCCGACAATGAGTCAGTAGGGCAAACTTTGTCTGCCATTCTGCTCGCTAAAAACCGAACAAAAGCGAGTGGATCCGTCCGAGTGGGTAGGTACCAAAATCGCTCGAAAACGACTACAGAGCATAAAATAAACCAAGGTGAAATAGCTAGGGTCGTAATAAAACTGATGAGACTGTCCATGGATTAGCGAAGGGCTTTTACCATTCCCATTACCAACTGTGCACTGTTCTTAGCCGCTTTTTCTAAGTATGCTTGGAATGAAAGCGTAGATGTTTTGCCTGCTATATCCGATAGACTGCGAATTACTAGAAATGGAATGCCCATTAAATAAGCCGTTTGTGCAATAGCAGCACCTTCCATTTCCACAGCCATCATGGAAGGGAATTTTTTTTGCGTAGCCAATGCAAGTTCATCGCTACCAACAAAACTATCACCAGAGCAAATTAAGCCCTTCTTTACTTTAACACCCTTAATTTGCTCGGCTGATTTCTCTGCAGCCTCAATTAACTGCTCGTTGCACACATAGTATTCAGGCATACCGGCGCATTGTCCCTGTACGTATCCAAATACGGTTAAATCTACGTCATGATGTGTTACGGCATCGCTAATCACAATGTCGCCAATATTTAGTTCTTTGTCAAAGCCACCGGCCGACCCGGTATTAATAACAAAATCAGGTTCAAATTTATCGATAATCATCGTTGTAGCAACAGCTGATGCCACTTTTCCAATGCCGCACTTGACCAAAACAATATCATGGCCATGCAACTCGCCGGTAAAAAAGACTAAATGCGAGTAAGTGACTTCTTGTAAGTGATCGAGGGATTCCTTGATGAGTTTAACTTCTTCATCCATCGCACCTAAGATTGCTATTTTCATGTTTTTTCTCTTTGTTCAGTTCGCAAGAAGTTTACTAAGCATGCGCAAAAACGCAAGAAATCATATGAAATCTCCCGTTAATTTATTGCGAAGGTTTAAGCGGCTACTTGTCTTGATGAACGAACTGGACGAGTAGGACGCTTAGTTGGGGTAAATAGACTTGGAGCCTCTTCAACTGACTGCATCGGGAGTTTACCCTGACGTCGTCTAAGTGGCATAATTTTGGCTTCAATACATGCTTTAATATCTTCAATTTTGTAGCCGTGCTTTGCTTTTATTCGTGCATGAGGAATACCCGCTGAGTCTAGCGCGCCGGTAACAAAAAAGTCTCGAGTTGTCTTGTGACCTTCTTTACCTAGCGAATGCACAAGATCTAATGCTAATACGGGGGTCATATCAGTTTTACTTACTAAAACGAAATCGAGTTGTTTACCACCAGCTCGGAGAAATGCACTTTTCGCCATTTTTTTGTTGGTGTTTTTGCGCAACGCCAATACGTCGGTTAGTTTAACTCGGCACATAACTCTAAATTCATTGCCTACTGCTTTTTCAATCATATCGAGAAATTGATGTTCAACAGGAGAAAAAAGTTGAGGTTTACTTGTAAAAGGAAAGCTAACCTCCTCAACACTGAATTTTACAGCAACAATAGCAACGACTATTAATACCATAATAAGTACGATTGCAAATTCCATAACAACTCCTAATACATTAGTTAGTTTCTTCAATTTTGCAGTGAGGAAGAAACTCATCAAGACCAAATCAAAAAATGCAACGAGAACGTTCCCATTGCATTTTAAATATTGCAATTGATGTGCCAATAGATATTGTTAGTTGAAAATAAACAGTAGGAAAGTATTTTTTCGGCTTATTAAATTTAAATAAAACTGTTCAAAGTGCGCAAAAAAACGGGTACTTATAATTACAAGTCTCCGTTTTTATTAGTGAGTCATAACTATAACGCTATGAAAATCAATGTTTTTATGAAACAGGTGACTTAACGAGAATATCAACTTGAGTTCCACCGCCGTCTTTAGAAATGATTAAAGTTGTGTTGTTGTCGGTACTTTTTAGCATCGTTCTTTTCTTTATTTTTTTCGGCTCAATAAAGCTGCCAGACGCTAAATAATATTGAACGACCTCTTCTGGTGTTTGCGGAATGAATAAAATCATAGATGCCGGAAAGTCGGCGGCAAATATTTGGCACAATTTGCCGTTCACGGGAATACTGACCTTATTAAAGTTCGCTGGGCAGCCTTCGCTGCGTATTGCGACATTAACATTAGCACCTAATTTATCAGTTATGACCTGAGGAATTTCCGCAATATTCACTGTCTCATCATCAGATATGCT
>Ga0307488_10002622_pt1 | contig 15174 bp, 10 predicted proteins | sample SB02metaG_FD_202248 | JGI IMG/M metagenome (GOLD analysis project Ga0307488, IMG submission 202248) | Sea-ice brine microbial communities from Beaufort Sea near Barrow, Alaska, United States - SB 0.2 | ecosystem: Environmental > Aquatic > Marine > Coastal | place: USA: Alaska | collected... | reverse complement strand
CGGGAATCGATCAAGGCCATGTCTGTCACCACCCAGCGGGCCACCGTAGTGCCCATGGGTGCCGATGGCCAACCATTGCGTGCCGCCATCAGCTGGCTCGACCAACGTCAGGTCGACAGTAAGCCCGAGCTTGGCGCAGTCGAAGCATTATTGATGCGTGCGGTGGGGGCCATAGCCGCAGTGGATACCTTTCACACCCAGGCTGAGGCCAATTGGATTGCCCAGCATGAACCGGATCTCTGGCGGCAAGTGGACAAGCTACTGCTGCTCTCTGGCTATCACAATTTCAAACTGACCGGTGACTACAAAGATTCTGTCGCCAGCCAAGTGGGGTTTGTACCCTTTGATTTTAAACAGCTGCGATGGGCTGATGCCAAGGACTGGAAATGGCGTGCGATTCCATCCATAACGCGGAACATGCTGCCGGAGCTGGTTGAGGCTGGCGGCGTGTTGGGGCATATCAGCGCGGCGGCCGCAGCAGAAACCGGCATTCCCCAAGGTCTGCCTCTTATAGCCTGTGGTTCAGACAAAGCCTGTGAGGTACTGGGCACCGGTTGTCTGGATAGCAATACCGGCAGCCTCAGCTACGGCACCACTGCCACCTTTAATATCACCAGCGACAAGTATCTTGAAGCGATCCCCTTTCACCCCGCCTATCCCGGTGTAATTCCCGGCAGCTTTAATGTGGAGATGATGGTGCCGCGGGGTTATTGGATGGTGAGCTGGTTTAAACAGCAGTTTGGTCTCGAGGAACAGTCAGCGGCCGAACAGCAAGGGGTGACGGTTGAATCCCTGTTTGATGATTTATTACAGCAGGTGCCTGCCGGTTCTGCGGGACTGACTTTACAGCCCTACTGGGGCGCGGGTGCAGACAATGAAGGCCCAGAGGCCAAAGGTGCGATTATCGGTTTTGGCGATGTGCACACTCGGGCACACCTCTATCGCGCCATTATCGAGGGGCTGACCTATGCCCTGCGAGCGGGTAAAGAGAGGGTGGAAAAACACAGCGGCCAGCCGATCACCAAACTGTTGGTCTCCGGCGGCGGCTCCCAGAGCGACCAGATTATGCAGATCACAGCGGATATATTTGGCATGCAGGTACAGCGACCCCACACCTATGAGACTTCAGCCCTGGGTGCCGCTATGGCAGCCGCAGTGGGTTGCGGGATCTACCCTGATTTTGCCAGCGCCGCAGCCAATATGACCCATGGCGGCGATCGCTTTGACCCTATAGCCGCCAACCAAAAAATCTATGGTCAGCTCTACACCGAGGTCTATCGCAAAATGTATAAAGGGCTTAAACCCAGCTATGAGGCGATCAGAAAAATTACCGGTTATCCGCACTAGGCGGCAACAATCTGCTGCAAGGCTTTATCGAGATCGGGGTATTGGAATGGGTAGTCGTTGGCCAGCAGCTTGTTTGGCAGTACATATTGCCCCTGCAATAATAGCTCCTCACCCATTTCACCAAACAGCAGTTTGACCATAAATGCTGGCATAGGAAGAACCGCTGGTCGATGCAACGCGACACCTAGGCTGGCGCTGAACTGGGCGTTAGAAACCGAGTTAGGCGCGGTTGCATTGACCGGACCAGAAATTTGCGGGTTGTTGATGCAATGCAGAATGACCCCAACCATATCGTCAATATGAATCCACGACATACCCTGTTTGCCACTGCCAATAGGACCGCCAAGCGCCATCTTAAACGGCGGTAACATACGTGCCAGGGCACCCTCTTCTCCCAGCACAATGCCGGTGCGCAGATAGCAGACTCGACTGCCAAGGGTCTCAAACCGTCTAGCACTCTGCTCCCAGGTTTTGCATAGCTGATGGGAAAAGCCATCGACGGCAGCGGAATATTCATCCACTGGTTTATCACTCGGCCCATAGTAGCCAATGGCCGAGCCGCTAATCACGACACTGGGCTTGTGACTGCGCCGCGCAAAAAAATCATGGAGACGGTCGGTGGTATTAATTCGACTGTCGTAGAACCGCTGCTTGCGACGCTGAGTCCAGCGCCCTGCTGCCAGGGGCTCGCCGGCCAGGTTAACAATCACCTCTGGTGCATAGTCCTCTTCTAATTCGCTGAGTCCCTGAATCAAGCGCACTGATGCTGGCAGTCGCGCCGCCGCGGCCTCTGGGTTGCGTGTTACGACACAAAGCTGAAAGCCTAACTGATCGGCATGATTACAAAAGTGCTGCCCGATAAAGCCACTGCCACCGGTGATTAAAATTGAGGTCATAGATAAAGGGCCATTGTCGTTGAAGCTCGGGTGAATAAATAACTACGGGTCAACAGTCTACCCTACAAAACCCCACCATCAGCTGCAATCTTTCCTTTGCTCAGAGCCCATTGAATTGCTAAGATCCGTTTCTTTATTGATCTCGCTAAATCAAGCAAGATCTAAATACCCTGACAACTTTAACCACCTTCAAGGCATAACTATGAGTCTTGCTAATAAAGTATTAGCCTCTAACAACGATCTCCCCATTCGCAGTGACCAGCCGGTACACAGCGGTAAAGTACGCTCGGTTTACTGGCTCACTGAAGCCGACAGCCGCCGCCTGATTGCCGACAAAGCCTATGACGTTGCCGCTGACGCACCTCTGGCGATCATGGTGATAAGCGACCGGATATCGGCTTTTGAATGTATTTGGAAGGGTGAAGGCGGTATGAATGGTGTGCCAGGTAAAGGCGCAGCGCTCAATGCAATCTCTAATCACTGGTTTAAACTGTTCCGCGAACAGGGCCTAGCCGACAGCCATATTTTGGATGTTCCCCATCCCTTGGTATGGATTGTGCAAAAAGCCAAGCCGGTAATGATCGAAGCTATCTGTCGCCAATATATTACCGGCTCCATGTGGCGCGCCTACAGCAAGGGCGAGCGCAATTTTTGCGGTATCGAGTTGCCAGACGGTTTAGAAAAAGATCAGCGTCTGCCTGAATTGCTGATCACCCCGTCAACCAAAGGTATTCTCACCGGTATTCCCGGCGTCCCGGAAGCCGATGACGTCAATGTGTCCCGTGCCGATATCGAAAATAACTATGCCAGCTTTAAGTTCCGCAATGTTGAAGACATCAATGTCTATGAAAAGCTGCTCGGTGAAGGCTTTGATCTGATCAGTGATTCACTGGCAGAAATTGGCCAGACCTTTGTCGACACCAAATTTGAATTTGGTTATGTGCGCGACAAACAGAACAACGAAAAACTAATTTATATGGATGAAGTGGGCACCCCTGACTCATCGCGCATTTGGGATAGCGCTAGCTATGCCGACGGCAAGATTGTCGAGAACTCTAAAGAGGGTTTCCGCCAGCTACTGCTCAACCACTTTCCTGACCCCGATATTCTGCTAAATAAAAATCGTATGCCTGAGCGCACGGCTCTGGCCGAGGACAATCTGTTACCGGAAGCGGTATTGATGTCGGTATCTGAAACCTACATTGCTATAGCAGAAAAGATCACAGGCGAAAAAATCACTCTGCCGGAAGATCCGAAAGCAGAGATTATTGCGATTCTCGCCGAGCAGTATGATTTGATTGGCTAGGTTTTCTTTAAAACAGACTGTGATTAACTAACCTGAGGTAATCCTCAGGTTAGGCTTAACATTCAACAATATTAACCGGCACTTCCAGCACATGGGTTGCCAACCCACCTCTAGATGTTTCCTTATACCGCACATGCATGTCCTGGCCGGTCTTGCGCATGGTTTCAATAACCTTATCCAGCGACACAAAGTGCGCACCATCGCCACGCATAGCGATTCGTGCGGCATGGATCGCCTTCACCGAACCCATAGCATTGCGCTCGATACAGGGCACCTGTACCAGACCACCGATGGGATCGCAGGTCAGGCCAAGATTGTGTTCCATACCAATTTCGGCGGCGTTTTCCACCTGAGCGGGCGTGCCACCCATGACCTCTGCCAGAGCCCCGGCAGCCATGGAACAGGCCGAACCCACCTCCCCCTGACAACCCACTTCGGCGCCACTGATGGAGGCATTCAATTTATAGAGCATGCCAATAGCCGCGGCCGTAAGTAAAAATCTCACCACTCCCTCGGCAGTTGCCGTGGGTACAAAACGCATATAGTAGTGCAGTACCGCCGGGATAATGCCCGCCGCGCCATTGGTTGGCGCGGTTACCACACGGCCACCGGCGGCATTCTCTTCATTCACCGCCAGGGCGTAGAGCGTCACCCAATCGAGGACCGAGAGCGGGTCTGACATGGCCGCCTCGGGTCTGCTCAATAACTGTTCATGCAATTCTTTGGCACGGCGTCTCACGTTTAAGCCGCCGGGCAAAATACCGCCATTGCTCATGCCATTGGCAACGCAGGATTGCATCACCGACCAGAGGTTTAACAGACCATCGCGCACCTGTTGTTCGCTGCGCCAGGTCTTTTCATTCTCCATCATCAATTGCGAGATGCTCATGCCGTGCTGTTCACAGAGACTCAGTAGCTGGTTTCCAGAATTGAAGGGATAGGGAATGGTGCTGGTATCTTCCACCAGATAGTCCTGCTCGGAGGCGCCCTCATCGACAACAAAGCCGCCACCCACGGAAAAATAGGTCTTACTGCTAACCACTTCAGCATTGTTATTAAAGGCAGTAAAGATCATACCGTTAGAGTGAAATGACAGAGTTTTCCTGCGGTGTAACAGCACGTCAGTCTGATCATTGAAGCCGATGCGGTGGCTATCTGGACGGTTGCCTAATAATGTGATGAAGCCACCCTCTCGAATCGCGGCGACACGCTCGGCTATGGAAGGCACATCGACAGATTCTGGCTGATCACCTTCAAGACCCAGCAACACGGCCTTGGCGGTGCCATGGCCCTTACCCGTGGCGCCCAGAGAACCGTACATCTCTGCCTGAACTCGGCTAACCTCGAACATGCGACCGCTGTCGGCGAGGGACTCAACAAACTGAAGCGCCGCACGCATGGGACCCACGGTATGAGAACTGGATGGGCCTATGCCAACGGTAAATAAATCAAATGTGCTAATTGCCATGGTGGCTAATGTCCTTTTTTCATATCAGAGTGCACTCTAAAGTAACCTCTAGAGGCACATCAGAGATCTGTAACTATAGACCCAATTCAACCGTTTTTGGCCTGTGTTAGTCAGCTGCGTTTAATCGACTGCAAGGAAAAAACACTGGCGGCCACAATAGCACCAACGGCCCTGACAAAGGGTTCACCGGACTAGCCCCCGTGAGTGTAGTCATGGAATAGTCGCACTGAGGACAATAATGAAGATTTAACCGCCAAACCACGCGGGATTAGAGCGTATTTATGGGCTGATATAAAGCCTTATCTGGGGATCAACAGAGAAGTTGGCCTGCGCCAGTAAACACTCCCCTAAAACGCCGCTGGCCGCTTTAGCGTGTAAAGCAGTATTAACCGGTAAAACAAGTTGCTATCTATACTTATAACTTTTAGAGTATTCATGTATCTATAGTAGTGGTTAGCGCAACTATAGCGATGGTAAGAGACTGAAAATTACAAAAAATAAGCTCACAAAAATATGTGGCTATTCAATAAATCAGAGGGGACATCATGAAGTTTATACGTGCACAGAAATCGTGTTTAGCACTCGCAGTGGCGAGTATTTTTGCCGCCAGCATGGCGCAAGCAGCAATCGAAGAGATAATTGTAACGGCCAACAAACGCGAACAAACTCTGCAAGATATTCCAGTGTCAGTCACAGTGACTACTGGCGATACTATTTCAAAAGCCGCAATCCAAGACATTATTGATCTGCAAAGTGTTGTGCCTACCTTGCGGGTATCTCAATTGCAGTCATCCACCAACACTTCGTTCGCAATTCGTGGTTTTGGTAACGGCTCAAATAACGAAGGTATAGAGCCTTCTGTTGGTGTGTTTATTGATGGTGTGTATCGTTCACGCGCCGGCTCATCAATTTCTGACCTGCCACGTTTAGAGCGCGTCGAAGTACTTAGCGGCCCACAGAGCATTCTGTTTGGCAAGAACGCCTCTGCTGGCGTTATAAGTATAGTTACACCTAAGCCTTCTGGTGAGACTGGTGGCTACATTGAAGCTAGTCTCGGCAACATGGGCTATAAAAATACCAAGGCGTTATTTGAAAGCGCAATTTCTGAAGATCTGAGCTTCGACGTCTCTGCTAACATGACCCAGCGCGATGGTTACTTTACCAACATAGCTGGCGGCGCTGCCATGAACGAAAGAGATCGCTGGGGTGTTCGCGGTCAGGTGTCATGGACACCAACTGACAACACTGAAGTGCGTATAATTGCCGATTACGACGAGATCGATGAAGTCTGCTGTGGTGTATCAAACTTGATTAATGGCCCTACTGGCGGAGCAATCGGTGCGCTTGGCGGCGCATTGGTCCCCGAGCAACCATTCGCATATCGCATAGCGACAGACATCAACCCCTTTAATGAGGTTGAAAACGGTGGTATCTCGGCTCAAATCGATGTCGACTATGGCAGTTTCGTCCTAACCTCGATTACCTCACAGCGCTTCAGTGACACATTTGAGGCTCTTGATATTGACTTTACCAGCGCTCCATTAACTCAGACTAGTCCCAACGACTTAAATGTCGACACCTTTAGTCAGGAAATTCGTCTTACCTCAACCGGTGATGGCGATTTAAGCTGGATGCTCGGAGCCTTTTACTTCGATGAGGAAGTGAAATATGACTCTGAGGTTTTATGGGGACCACAGGCACGAAACTATTTTGATCTTTTAGTTGCTGGTTTGGGCGCTCCAGGTGCTCTTGCTGCCACTGAAGCTGGATTTGGATTGCCTGCAGGGACGTTCTTTGCTAATGGTACTGGTGCGCAAGATAGCTTTACTCAAGACGATCAATCAACTTCATTATTTGGTCAGTTTGATCTGCAGTTAAATGAGCAACTAACTTTAACTGCGGGATTTAACTACACCGAGGCTAAAAAAGAAGTTACGGTCAGTCAAGTTAACACCAACGTCTTCGCCAGTTTACCAGCGGGTCTCATAGGAGGTTTGGCTGCCCTGCAAGCGTCATTGCCGCCCGTGGTTAACCTTCCAAACGCAATTGAAGGCAATACCAGTGATGACAGTGATACGACCTATACTCTTCGCCTAGCTTATGACTTAAACGATAACGTCAATATCTACGGAAGCTACGCCACTGGTTTCAAGGCTAGTTCTTGGAATTTGTCACGGGACTCAGGTCCTAATGCCGCTGACTTAGCAGCATTAGTAGCCGCAGGGTTGACGACCAACGCACCTAATCTATCAGCAGGTTCACGCTTTGCAGACCCTGAAGAATCAGAAGTCTATGAGTTGGGTCTAAAGGCAGTGTTTGAGGGCGGCTCTTTCAATATGGCGCTATTTGATCAAACGATTAAGGGCTTCCAGTCGTCTATTTTTAACGGCACCGGTTTTGAGCTCCGCAATGCAGGAAGGCAATCTACCAAGGGAGTTGAATTCGATCTAGTCTACTATCCAGTAGACTCACTTAGGTTAGGTTTTGCAGGCACATTGTTGGATCCACTCTATGATGAGTTCGTAGGTGGCGGCTTTGACGGCGCAGATTTGTCAGGTACTAAGCCTGCGGGAATTCACGAAGTGAGCTTATCCTTGTCGGCTCTGTATGATTTCCGCTTAGGCAACAATGACGCCTATGCTCGTGCTGATTACCAGTATGCAGATGAAGTTATCATTGTCGATAATATCCCGCCAGCTGTTGCAGCTATAGCTACGCGTGAAATCGGCTCTCTTAACTTGAGTGCGGGTATGAACACACAAAATGGCTTAAACCTTTCTATCTGGGCGCGCAATGTCACTAATGATGAATATATGACCAGTGGTTTCCCAACGCCAGCGCAGGCAGGAAGCTTTAGTATTTATCCAAACCAGCCCCGCACGCTCGGTATAACTGCACGAAAAAGCTTCTAGTATGTAGATGTTGTCTCATGCGCAGCCCAGCTTATGGGCTGTGTAATTATAAAAAAGGACGGGCTTGCCCGTCCTTTTTTTATTCCTCTGTCCCGTCCTGGAATAAGTGTCCCGTCCTAAAATAAGTTAGATACCCAACTCTCTTTTCACTGTAGCAAAAGCCTCCAGGGCCAATTCAATATCATCTCGGCTGTGAGCCGCTGACATCTGGGTGCGTATACGCGCCTTACCATGGGCCACTACCGGATAAGAGAACGCCACCACATAGACGCCATGGGCGAGCATTCTCTCGGCGAACTTGCCTGCCAGTGCAGCATCGTCCAACATCACCGGAACAATCGGATGTTCACCGGGTAATAACCGGAATCCTAAGGTTTCCATACCATCACGAAAAAACGCAGTATTGTCCATAAGTTGCTGTTGCAGCTGATTGGATTCAGTCACCAGCTGCAATGCCTTTATGGCCCCGGCAACTACTGGCGGCGCAACGGTATTAGAGAAAAGATAAGGGCGTGAACGCTGACGCAATAGATCCACTACCTCCTGTCGGGCACTGGTAAAGCCACCACTGCCACCGCCCAACGCCTTGCCGAGAGTACCGGTAATAATATCCACCCGGTCCATACAGCCGTGGTGTTCATGAGTGCCGCGTCCATTGGCGCCGACAAAGCCGCTGGCATGGCAGTCATCAAAGTGCACCAGAGCATTGTACTTATCCGCCAGATCACAGATCTGATCTAGTTTAGCGATGGTGCCATCCATAGAGAAAACACCGTCCGTGGTGATCAGCTTGAACCGCGCTCCGGCCCTGTCCGCTGCCTGTAGCTGGCTTTCCAAATCCGCCATATCCGAGTTGCGATAGCGATAGCGTTTGGCCTTGCAGAGCCGCACACCGTCAATAATGCTGGCGTGATTCAACTGGTCTGAAATTACCGCATCCTCAGCCCCAAGCAGGGACTCAAAAAGCCCGGCATTGGCGTCAAAACAGGAGGGATAGAGAATTGTCTCTTCAGTGCCGACAAACGCGCTGAGGTCATTTTCAAGCTGCTTGTGGATGGTCTGGGTGCCACAGATAAAACGCACCGAGGCCATGCCATAGCCCCATTCCTCCAGCCCACGCACAGCCGCCGCCTGAACCTCTGGGTGCTGAGCCAAACCCAGGTAGTTATTGGCGCAGAGGTTGAGCACCGGCGCGCCGCTGTTAACTGACACTCTGGCACCCTGGGGGGAGGTGATCTGACGTTCGTGTTTGGTTAAACCACTGTCTTCAATCTGCTTTAGCTCAGCTTGCAGATGGTCTTGAAATTTGCCGTACATAATCACTCCTAAGCTGTCATTTTAAACCTGTAGTCATTCTTGATTGCCAGTCTTGATTGCCAATCATTCCCAATTTAAAATCACTTTGCTCGCCTCACCCGCGTTCATGGCATCAAAGCCCTTTTGGAATTCGGTGTAGTGCATGCGATGGGTGATCACTGAGGAAATGTCCAAACCACTCTCGATCATCACCGACATTTTGTACCAAGTCTCATACATCTCACGGCCATAGATACCCTTCAGCGTAAGCATATTAAAGATCACCAGACTCCAATCTATAGCCACTTCTTCGGCCGGGATGCCGAGCATTGCGACCTTGCCGCCATGGCACATATTACTCAACAGGTCGCGAAATCCTGCTGGATTGCCGGACATCTCCAGACCCACATCGAAGCCCTCAGACATACCGAGCGCCCGCTGCACATCGGCCAGTTTCTCAGTGCGCACGTCAACCGTGCAGGTAGCGCCGAGTTTTTTCGCCAACTCGAGACGCTGAGGGTTGATATCGGTAATCACCACATTGCGCGCACCGGCGTGACGACAAACCGCCGCGGCCATAGCCCCAATCGGCCCAGCACCAGTAATTAACACATCCTCACCGAGCAGATCGTATTGCAGTGCGGTGTGCACCGCGTTGCCCAAGGGATCAAATAGTGCAGCCACATCGAGATCAATATCGGCGCGATGCTCCCAGACATTTGACATCGGCAGCGCCAAATATTCAGCAAAGGCGCCGGGACGATCCACACCTATGCCACTGGTGTGGGCACAGAGATGACGGCGCCCAGCGAGACAGTTTCGGCAGCGGCCACAGACTACATGGCCCTCACCCGAGACAATTTGTCCGGGGTGAAAATCATTTACATTGGATCCCACATCGACGATTTCGCCGACAAACTCATGCCCCACAACCATGGGCACTGGGATGGTGTCCTGGGCCCATTTATCCCAGTTGTAGATATGCATATCGGTACCACAGATAGCGGTTCGTTTAATCTTGATCAAGACGTCGTTGATGCCCATCTCTGGCTCGGGCACATCCTCTAACCAAAGGCCAACGGTGGAATTCCTTTTTACCAGTGCTTTCATGGTGTTCCTTCCCAGCTGTACTGCTTCTATGAATTTTACTATACGAGAAATTATTCCCTTATCGTAGAAGTAATATTTCCTTTATGCAAGATTTAAATCCTGTATAGTAAGTCTTTTTTCAGCGAGCGAAGCTATGAGCAACAATCATCAGGACAGCGATCCGGCCAGTCAGGCACTCTCAGGCAGAGTCACGACACTGCGGAAGAAAAATAAACTCACTCTAGATCAGTTGGCTGCCGCTTCCGGCGTGAGTCGTTCGATGTTGAGTCAGATAGAGCGCGGTCAGGCCAACCCAACCTTGACAGTGACCTTTCGTATCGCCCAAGCATTTGGTATGAGTATAGGCGAGCTGGTTGATCAGGCTTGGCAGTCATCAACTATTGAAGTGGTCCACGGCGAAGATAAAGGCAATTTCTTTCGCAATGACAAAGAATGTCAGATCCGCACTCTGTCGCCACTGCATATGGAAAAAAGTATTGAATTCTACGAGTTGCGTATAGCCCCAGGGGCGAGTTTGACCAGCGCACCGCACTATGAGGGCACCAAAGAATTGTTGACCATTACTAGTGGCCGAGCGAATTTAATATCCGGTGAAAACTGCACTGAGCTGGGCGAAGGTGATTCAGCGCACTATCGCGCCGACCTATCCCATGCGATTGAGAACTGCGGAAAAAAGGAGTTGGTCTGTTATCTGGTGGTCACAAGCCCCTGAGACCCTAGACAAAAAAAGCTTCACCATAATCTGCTCTGGACTTTAAGGCCAGGGCAGATCAGATCAGATCAAAATGTTTTGCAAATAAACTGCAGCGGCCTCAAAAAGCCCGCGCTTAGCCCAGGGTATCTTCAGCAACGAAGTACTTGGGATCTTCGATGACATTGACCTCAACCATATTGCCCGCCTTTCGCAACAACCTGCGGCACTCATCGCTGAGGTGAACCAGGTGCAAGGTTTTACCGGCACTTAAATAACGATCAGCCAGTGTATCAATGGCTTCCAGACCTGAGTGGTCAGCCACTCGAGAACGGGCAAAATCGATGACTACATCGTCCTTGTCCTGCTGCGGATCAAAGCGATCGAGAAATGAGGTCACGGAGCCAAAAAACAGCGGTCCAGTAACGGCGTAAACCGTCGAACCTTTGTGATCCTCGCAAGCTTCAATGCGAATATATTTCGCATGCTCCCAGGCAAACACCAGCGCCGAGACAATCACGCCAACCACTACAGCAGCGGCGAGATCAGTAGCCACGGTAACCCCAGACACCAGTACCAGAATCATTGCATCACTGGGCGGCACTTTGCCCATAATACGGAAACTACTCCACTCAAAGGTGCCGATCACCACGATAAACATCACCCCGATAAGGGCTGCCAGAGGGATGATTTCAATCAGTGCCGAGCCCACCAGAATAAATAGCAGCAGAGACAGCGCCGCAGTAATACCCGACAGACGTCCCCGACCACCGGAGTTCACATTGATCATGCTCTGGCCGATCATTGCGCAACCGCCCATACCACCAAATAAACCGGTGACTGTGTTGGCGACGCCCTGGCCGATGCATTCACGATTACCGTGCCCGCGGGTCTCGGTGATCTCATCGATCAAGCGCAATGTGAGCAGCGATTCGATCAGGCCAATAGCCGCCAAAATAATCGCATAAGGCAGAATAATAAACAGGGTTTCAAAGGTAAACGGCACCAATGGAATATGGAAGCTCGGCAGTCCGCCGGCAATCGAGGCGACATCGCCAACCACTTTGGTGTCGACATCGAAATACATCACTATCAGGGTCACAGTGACAATCGCCACCAGCGACGATGGCAACGCTTTAGTGAAACGTGGCAACAGGTGAATAATCGCCATAGTTAAAACCACTAAACCGAGCAATGTATAGAGCGCTTCGCCAGTCATCCAGGCAACATCGATAATCGACCCCTGCATGCTAGTACCGGCAAGCCAACCTGGCTCTCCGGCAACACCAAACTGGCTTAGCTGGGCGAGAAAAATAACAATTGCCAGGCCGTTAACAAAACCGAGCATTACCGGGTGCGGCACCATACGAATAAACTTGCCGAGTTTGAACACACCGGCGAGAATTTGTAAGAACCCCATCAGCACCACAGTCATAAACAGATATTCCACACCATGGTCGGCAACCAGAGACACCATCACCACGGCCAGCGCACCAGTTGCACCAGAAATCATACCCGGGCGTCCGCCGATACAGGCAGTGATCAATCCCACCATAAAGGCAGCATAGAGACCGACCAGGGGATCAACACCTGCGACAAAGGCAAAGGCAACCGCCTCTGGCACTAGGGCCAGGGCCACTGTCAGGCCGGATAATAAATCGTTTCTATAGGAAATAACTCGACTGGCGCGAAGTTCAAACATTTAAATACTCAATTGCTGTTACGAATAAATCCGCAGCGACTAATGATCACTTATTAATCGTTGCGGATAGGATAGAGGTTTTAGCTCAAAAAGAACGTTAGCCCCGTGGGCCACGCTGTTGCGGACGACTATTGCCGCGCGGTGCATCACCCCGTGCCGCAGGTCTGGCACTGCGATTGTCAGTGCGATTTCCGGCACCGCCGCTGCTATTGCGCGCGCCGCCACTGTTAGAACCTGGGCTTTTTGCGTAAGGACCACTAGCACGACCACCCTGTGGCGATGATGCGCGACGGGCCTCTCCCTGAGGAGCTGGACGACCTTCGCTGCGTGGACGATCTCTATTGCCATCGCGAGCAGTATCACGGTTGCCGTCTCTATTGCCGTCTCTATTGCCCTCTCTATTGCCCTCTCTATTACCATCACGAGCGCCTTCACGGTTGCCCTCGCGCTGTCCAGCATGAGAGCTTCCACCGGATTTATGCTTGGCTCCGGGCTTTGGACCGTGCGAATAGCTGCTGTCGCGCTTAACTCTTGGATCCGGCTTGCTCTTGCCGCGGCTGTTGGTCTCACTGTTTAGAGCGCGACGTGGCTTGTGCGACTTAACCGGTCGATCAAGGTTGGTTTCCGGCACATCGTGGGTTGGCTCAAAGCCATCCATCACTTCACGGGGCAGCAGTTTCTGTGTCAGACGTTCGATATCCGAGAGCAGATCCACTTCATCGGCGCTAACCAGTGAAATAGCCTTGCCAGTGGCACCGGCGCGACCGGTTCGACCAATACGGTGAACATAGTCTTCGGCAACATTGGGCAGATCGAAGTTGACCACCTGAGGCAGCTGCTCGATATCCAAACCACGAGCGGCGATATCCGTGGCCACCAGAATGCGAATTTCCCCGGCTTTAAAACCGGCCAATGCTTTAGTCCGCGCACCCTGACTTTTATTACCGTGAATCGCAGAGGCGACAATGCCCTCGGACTCAAGGTGCTTGGTGAGCTTGTTGGCGCCGTGCTTGGTCTTGGTAAAAACCAGTGCCTGGCTCCAGCTATTGTCATGGATCAAACGGGTCAGCACAGCAGCTTTCTGTTTCTTATCGACTGTGTAAACCGATTGAGTCACTGTCGGTGCCGTAGCATTGCGTGGCGTAACCGAAATCTCGACTGGGTTGTTAACCAGTCCTTTAGCCAGCTTGCGAATATCATCGGAAAAAGTTGCCGAGAACATTAGATTCTGACGACGCTTGGGCAGCAGGCTGATAATACGCTTGATATCGTGAATAAAACCCATGTCCAACATGCGATCGGCTTCGTCCAATACCAGCACTTCTAGGTAGGTAAACTTCACCGCGTTCTGGCTGTAGAGATCCATCAGACGGCCAGGGGTGGCGACTAATACATCGACTCCGCGACGCAATTTCTGCATCTGTGGATTAATTTTTACGCCGCCAAATACCACTGTCGAGGACAGGGACATATGCTTACCATAAGTGGCAACGCTCTCGCCGACCTGAGCGGCTAGCTCACGGGTGGGTGTGAGGATCAATGTGCGCACTTGATTGGGCTGGGCAGGTCGACCTGCACTGAGAATTTGCAGTATCGGCAGGACGAAACCTGCGGTTTTTCCGGTACCGGTTTGCGCGGCGGCCATCACATCGCGGCCATCCAGGACTGCAGGTATAGCTTTTTCCTGAATCGGCGAAGGTGTGTCGTAGCCCTGAGCGGTAACGGCTTTGAGAATCGGGGCTGATAGGCCCAGGTCTTTAAAGGTGGTCATAAGGTGTCTTTTTGCGAATGGGCGTCGCTCGAAATTGAGTGGCCCCTTTGGAATGGCGCGCAGCGTACAGGAAATCACCCATAAAAGCTATGCCTCTGGGCTAGCTTGTGCTAGGAAATATATTTCCAGAGCGCTACAAAAAGCGACAAACCACTCAGTTTAAAAGCCCTGCTTCAGACCGTCTAAAACCCAGTCTTAGCGAGCAATAAACTTCATCGAAATCGAGTTCACACAGTGACGAATATTCTTCGCGGTATACCCTTCGCCGGCAAACACATGGCCCAGATGTCCATCACAAACAGCGCAGAGAATTTCCGTGCGCATACCGTCGCTGTCTACTTCGCGACGCACCGCACCGGCGATTTCATCATCAAAGCTCGGCCAACCGCAGTGGGACGGAAACTTGTGCTCGGAGTTATACAGCGGCGCATCGCACTGCTTGCAGATATAGAGCCCGCCATCGGTGGTATCGGTGTATTCGCCGACAAAGGGGCGTTCGGTGCCCTTGTTTTGAATGACATGTTTTTCTTCAGCCGTAAGCGGATTAAGTGCCGTCAGCGGATTAGGTGCCGTCAGCAGATCAGGTGGCTTACTCATATAGGTCCTCACAAAATTGGGTTTGTACCAATGACCAGAGATCATCCATGCCGCGGAGTAAAATTGCCAGCTGTTTTA
>Ga0307488_10002621_pt1 | contig 15175 bp, 7 predicted proteins | sample SB02metaG_FD_202248 | JGI IMG/M metagenome (GOLD analysis project Ga0307488, IMG submission 202248) | Sea-ice brine microbial communities from Beaufort Sea near Barrow, Alaska, United States - SB 0.2 | ecosystem: Environmental > Aquatic > Marine > Coastal | place: USA: Alaska | collected 2017-05-06 | reverse complement strand
TCATTTGAGATTTCAACTCTCTATCTTCCAAATCTTGTACGGCTTCTGAGGATGCGTTAAACGGTAACCCTGTTTGCCTGTTAATCATTTCGTCAGGTTCTTCCTTGACGTTAGGTACGTTCATAACTAACCCACCTCTTGCGTATTGTTTTGCTTTGTACTTCTTAGTCTTACTAGTCTTACCACGTGCCGCACTTCTCATTTCTTTTCTTATGTCAGCAGGTATTAAACCATATCCTGGTACGTTAGTAACTAATATTTCTGGTATGTTCTTTCTATATAGTATACCATCAATAAAGTCTTGTGGCAACGGTCCTGCAAAAGTTTTAGCTATAGATGTTAAAGTTCCTGCATTTCTGTCGTATTCATTATCATACTTTGCGGCATAATCAAAAGGACCAATACCACCCCATCTACGCACAGCCTCAAATATTAATGTACCATCATCTTTATCTCTACCTGTTTCGTAGTCTTTTAAGTTTGCACCTTGACTTCTAATTGTATTACCTATATGAGCTACTCCACTCATCAATAATACAGTAGGTATTACTTTAGGGAGAGACTGAGCAGGACTGTTAACAGCTTCGTTTGCAAATCTTTTAAGTATAGTATTATTAAATACTGTAGGATATCCTGCAAACTGTACTAGTAATTGTGCCGCAGGAGTAGAAAACCATAAAGGTCTGTTAGCTTCCGCAGTACTGGGGTTAAGAATAATTTCCTTAACAAATCTGTTAGCTCCTGAAGTTAATTTTTCTGTATAAAAAGGTTGTGTTCTAGCAAATTCATTATCAAAAACCCCTTTCTTTAAAGAACTATTATACCATTTAACAGCTTCCTTTGCATCAATACCCAAGTCACCTAACTGCTTGGTAAGATATTCTTTATTACCTTTACCTGTAGCAAGTTTTTCAGCATTTTGCCTAATCAATCTTTTACCAGTAGTAAACGATGCAAGCTGTACTGCCTTTGTCCATTGAGTTAGTAAATTAACTTTAAAGAATCCTTGCTGTAATGTTTTTGCAACACTACCATGCATTCCTTCTCCTGCTAATCCTTCTATTCTTTCTTGTACTGCTTGCTCTAAAGCTAGTCCAGTTTGATAGAGTTCACCCCAAGCTTCATCATCTATATCTTTTATACCCTTAACTCTTTTACGTAAGACTCCACGTTGAAAACCTTTAATACTTCTATCAACAATACTTGAACCTTCTTTTGCAAGAGCACCTGCAATATCAGCAAGAACCTGTGGAGCATCTGCTTTGTTTGCTCTGCTTAAAAGTAAGAAAGGTTCTGTTACACTTGACAATGTAGCAAAAGGTAAATGAGCCATTTGCTGGGTAAGTTTACCCCAATCTGCCGCATTCCTAGCCCACGCATTTTTCTTTAGTGTAGACTGTGCATCAGTTTCAATACCTGTAACACGCCTGTGCATATTCCTTAACCTATCAGCAACATTTTCAGCTTCTGTTTTGGTCATACCACTATCTGTTAATTCTTTTATAATAGGTTGTATTTGATTGTTGTCAAAGTCTACAACATTTTTACCAAAGAATTTCTTTCGTTCAATAGTTCTAGCCGCATTAGTAAAGTAATCTTCTAAGATTGTCTGTGTATCATTTTCTAAAACAAAAGCAATTTTATTATCATCAAGATTTGTAAAACGTCTAGCTTGTAAATAACCTGCTGAGTCACCGACAACTTTATCTTTAGTCATCATTTTAATTTCAAAAGGTGTCCATCGTTGTTGTAACATATCTGAAACAATACGGTTAGCTTTATTTTTTTGAGCTAATGCTAAATCACCACCAGCTTGCTTTAAAAAATCTACCCCAAAAATTTCTTCATCAATACCCACAGCATCTTCTTTAATACCCGTGACTTTAATATCATCTGATGTCTTAATAGTAATTTCATCTATTGTGTTTAAAGGGTTAGCATGACCTGCTTCAATTAAAAGTTCTTCAAACTTTGCTCTATTTTCTTGTTTAGATAAAGCTTTGTAATTAAATAAACGAGGCATAAAACCACCTTTATTCATTGTGTTAGCTTTAAATAATCCTTCAGCATTTAAGTCATCATATGTATTATCTAATAAGTTTCTAATACCTGACTTACCATCAAATTTAATTCCAGTCTTAGTAACTGTACCACCATAAGAAACTGCAAGGTCTTGAGTAACTGTAACACCTTTATATTCTGTATCTATTAAATTTCTAATCCAAATCTTACCTTCACGTTCAGCTTGTCGTTTAGTAGATACAACATTTTTATCTCTTAATAAAACATTTATAGCTTCAGATTGGTCTGTAGCTAATCTAGCTCTAAAACCTACTCTGTCTAAAAGATTTAAAGATTTAGCTAATCCAAAATTATACATACCCATTCTACGACCAAGGGCTAAACCATAAGAATCTTTCTTAACAATGTTTTCACCTTGACTTGTAAGAGTACTGTCGTAGTCATATCTAAACTTACCAAGCAACTCTTTTAATAAAGGTGATTTGTCAATGTGAGATAAAAAGGCTGTTGTTGGTTTACCCACTGTGTTAGCAATAGTACGATGTAAAAAATCTTTAGCCTTTTCAGAGTTGTTCATCTCTAAAGGCTCTGATACAGCATCATCTAATTTAGAATCTTCAAGAACTTCTTGTCTTGTCTTGGCATTAGCAACATCATTAATTACATCTTCGTTACTAAATTTAAATTCTAACTGTTGGTGACCTTCTGGCATGTCAGTAACAGGAACATTATCTACAGAGTCATCTATTTTAAGTGCCGCTTTTTCTTCTGCTTTCTTTAAAGCTTTGTTATAAGTAGCCGCACGTACACCGCCTCCTAATAAACCACCAAAGGTAGCACCTAATAATGTAGAAGCTTGTAAGCTTGTAAAGTCTATGTCATCCTGTAATCCTAAATCCATATCAATATCTTGAATAAAGTAATTGTGTAATCCACCCCACGCCATTCCTTCAGCCGCACCAAACAATGCACTTTCTTTTAAAGCTTTAGTTTTAAGTTGTGACTTAGTATATTGTTTTATGCCTTGTTGTGCCGCAGTACTTAAAAGGGTTTTAGCTGTAATTGATTGACCACCAGTGGGTATTGCAAATATAGCTGTAAGAATATTTAATGGGTCAGCAACCACATCAACACCAACATCAGCTATCATTTTAAAGCGTTCTTTCCAATTACCTATTTCTGCATTGTTAAACTCTTTTCTTAAATAAGTATAGTCTTGCTTTTGTTCTTCTGTCCACTTACCTGTTTGAAAAGAACGTGCAATAGCAGAACTTAAACTATACTCAGAGTCTCGTAGGTACTCAAAAATATCCTCGTTACTACCAATACCATCTAAGAATCTAGCGGCTTTGTCAGCAAACTCTGGAGCTTCTTTAAGTTGAGTTAGAGTTTTTTTACCTGAACGAATAGGCTCTACATTAGATTGCTCTAAGTCTGGTTCAGATATAAAAGTATCATAACCTTCAGGGTTTTCAGAAGAAGAGGCATCAGAGGTATAAAAGAAATCTACTTCTTCTTCCTCGTTCTTTCTTTTTTCCTCTTCTATTTCCTGTAAATATAATTCAAATTGTGTAGGCATTAACTAGTACTCGGTATGATATCTAAGAAATCTTCTGCCCTGCCACGTGTTTGACTATACCATGCAGAATCTTTCATTTCTTTTTTGGCTGTTTTGTAATCACCTATTTTAAAAGCTGTCCAAGCTTTATCAAAATCTTTATACCAACTTGTACCTAGTTGAAAATTCAAAGATGTTAAATAATCTTGAGGAATAGGTTTATTACCCAGTTCTAATAATTGTTTATTCTGGTCTTTAGCGGCTTCTGAAGCTTTTGTAAAGTCTTCGCTAAACCATTTTTCACGTAGCTCTTGAGGAACTTCATCACCTTCTTTATACTGAGACAGTTCATTACCTACTAATAAATGACCTACGCCTACAGTTAATTTACCAAGAGAGTCTTTATAAACTTTTGCTACATCTCCACCTTCATAAGAACTAATAAGATTTCTACTTGCTTCAACTTGGAAAGATTTAATAGTATCAATCTTTTCATCATTTGAAAGTTTAAAATAATCTATATTCTCTCCTTCATACCATTCTCTAAATTGAGAACTGTATAACATAGGAGGTTTACCATTTTCTATACGTTCTATAGAATCATTAACTTTTTTACTTAATGATTGTGCTTGATTTCTATCATACCATCTAGCTATTTTAGCAGGAATACGTCCAACCTTACCTCTAAACTCTTCGGCAGATTCCCTATTAGAATCATCTAGTCTTTCAAACTGTCCCATAGGACCTTGAGAGTATTTACGTGGCTCACCTAAAAGTTCTTCGGTAGGCGTAACTTCTGGAGAAGAAACTCCTCTTTTTTCAGTAGCAAAGTCTTCTAAGAAAGACTGCATATCTTGTCCAAAGTTTACATCTATCTCATCTTCTAAAGCTGATAGCCTAATATTTCTTTCTTGTTCTGAGCCAGAAGTACGTGCAATATTATCTACTTCGTTTTTGATAGCTACTTTTTTCTGCTCTGGTTTCATTTGTGTATAAGAAGTACCTAGTTTAAGTTCTCCTCTTTTAGTTACATCAATACCATCACCCAGTACATTTGCTAAACCTACACTGTTATAAATAGCAGGTAAAGTTCCGTAAGAGTTATATGCTACGTCATCAATTTTAAAATATTCAGAATCTTTAAAGCCTTCGTTGATTGCCAACATTGCAGAAAACTGTACTCTAGATGGACGGTCAGACATAATTTGTTTAAACTCTGCAAAACTTTTTCTGCCTTCTCCTTTCTTGCCTTCAGTGTTCTGATATACATTTTGTAAAAACTTTCTATCTTCTTTTAATCTAAGACTTAAAGCTGATACATCTACAATGAATGCTTCTTTTTGTGCAGGTTCTTTTTCTAATTCATCTAATAAATCTGTAACATTATCATTACTAATGTTAGTCATTACTACTTTACTACCACCCAACTCACTAGGGTAGTTACCAGACTCTATATTTCTAGCCATTTCTGCCAGTGGTCCAGCCGCAAAATCTCCAACTTCGGTTCTTAGATTAACGTGTGCCTTACCTCTAGCTCTTTCTCTCCAACGTGTAGGAGATTTACTAGCTTCAGCTAATGCATTATCAACAATATTATTAGTCATGCCTTTTAAATTTAAAGCCTGATTAATATCTCGCATAGTAGGTCCAGCTAAATCCATTTCAGTAGCAGGACTAAATATATCAAAGCCGCCTTTAGATTTATACTTGTCATTAAATAATCCTAAGACTCGTTTAAAGCCTCCTATAAGATTACCTTGATTACGTGCTTCAGCCAATACTTTTTGGTAGTTCTTTTTTTCATATTGAGTTAACGTATGTGAAGTTAAACCCATACCCCTCTCAAATAAATCTACCCTATCTAAATCTTTTTCATCTAGAATACTTCTTAGCTGGGACTCGTAGTTTTTATAATTATCATTTTCAAGATATTGTTTTGCAAATTGTTTAGTCGCTAAACTAACTGCGTTGTTATACGCACTAGTATTATACATAGTGTCATATTCTTCGCCACTTGCTGCTTTTATTTTTTGTTGTATAAAAGGTAATACCTTCTGAGAAAAAGCAGTATAGTCATCACTATTTTCAAATGAGTTAACACGTGAATCAATATCCCCACCTTTGTCTTCCCACTTATTACCTATAGTAGATACAATACTTGAAGTCATACCTATTTGTTTAGATTCATTTTCATTATTTAGTATTTCAAACTTATGAAAATCTTCTAATTCTTTAGCACGTTTTTTATATTGACTCTTCATAACTCCTTGACCCAACATTAAAACAGCTAAAGCTTGTTGAATCCTATCGTTTTTCTTAGACCTCTTAGCCGCTTTCTTAGCCGCATCATCTTTCTTTTGCAATAGAGATGAACCAAGTTCGTCAATACTCATGCTTGAATAATTATCTAATACCATTGTTAAACTCCTGTTTTACCTAATAAACTTGGCTGGTCTTGTAAGGCAGGTTTTTGTTTCTGTAAAATACTTTCTCGTAGTTTTGTACTATCTAAAGTTTTTAGTTGTTCTTTAATATCACCACCTACTGAGGCAGGATTTATTTTTTGCACTACTGCGTCTTTAAATCCACCGCCTTCAGGGATTTTATTACGTTGTGCTCTGACAGATTGTACATCTAAATCAGCACCTTCTTGGTCATCATCATCAATTTCTACTTCAGTATCATCACGGTTAAGTACAGGATTAATACCTGCCTTTTCTGCAATAGCTAAAAGCATAAACATAGTAGGCTCTAAAAGACTTAACATCATATCAGGATTCCATTTACCTTTTTGGAAACCTGCTGTTAATAGTAAGTTAGCTATGTCAGCAACTGGAGTCTTCTGAGACATTAATGTTGCAACAGTAGTTAAGTTCTCTTCCTTTAAAAGGTCAAAGAATATTTTTTCAGTAGCAACTTTAACAGAAGTTATCTCAGGAGCTTTTTCCCAAGGGTATGGAGTATCAGGATTGTTAGTTAATGATTGACCTGCTGTTGGTCCTTCAAATAAATGTTCTTCAGCTTCTTTAGCTATTGCGTCTGGATTAACCATATGCTCTACCTCCTAATTGTGCTCTAAGAAATGCTTCATAGTCAAAACCATAACCACCAACGTCTGTTGGATTAACATTACCTTGAATACCTCTATAAGCTAAATATTGTTGAGCAGGGTCTTGTTCTGGATTAAAGTCTGCAAAGTTTACAAACTGTGGTGTATCTTGACTACTAGAAAAGTTTTGTTGCCTTAAAGAAGACTGCTGTATGTCGGCTTGTCCTTTAAAGTAATCACTTTTTCTGTCAGCAAGAAAAGCTTCTTGTGCTTCTGCCGCCTCTTCTGCCGCATTAATTTGAGCACCTGCACTTCTTGTAGCTTCAATAGGTTTATAAGCGGCATACTCTTTACTAGAAGTAATCCTTTCTTTAAATGAAAGTTCTTTATCTTTAAGAGTTGTGAAAATACTATCTTTAGTTTTATCAGCTACAGTATCAGCAACTACTTCTTCGGTTACTTTACCTGCTACTTCTTCAGTTACTTTACCTGCGGCTTCTTCAGCAATTTCACTTGCAACCCCTTCAGCAACTTCACCTGTTGCCTCAGTAATAACTTCACCATCGATAGATGTTGCTTTACCATTTACAACCTCACCTACCCACTTTCTAAGACCTGTACCAATATCAGAACCTTTACTAAATACATTACCAATTTTATTTAAACCTTTTTCAATAAAACCTGATGCCTTACCAAAAACTTCTCCAACAAAACCTTTTATTCCTCCTGCAACAGTTTTAATACCGTTAAAAATAGTTCCAAAAATACCAGAGGTTGGTCCTGCTAACCAGCCCCCAATGGCACTTCCTATTCCTGGCAATATAAAAGATAAAGCAAGAGAACCTAATGGTCCTAACTTACCAAAAGCTTTAGCAATTTTACCTAAACCTTTCTTTAGTTTCTTCCCTATCTTTTTAAATACGTTACCGATTTGTTTTGCTTTTTTTCTTAACCATCCCATTAGTTTAACCACCCATTTATTAAAGTTCCAATTGCCGCCAGATTACTACTCCAGTTACTCTCTGAAGAAGCACCAGTATCATTTCCTAAAGCCGCTGTATATATTGAAGTCTTCCTAGTCTGTTCATTATCCCAACGTCTAAAGTTAAAGTCTGCTTCGTCACGTAGTTCTTGCCATAAGAAGTTCTGTGCCGAGGCTGTGAGTCCAAATGCATTCTGTGCGTTCTGTTGATTAACTGCATTTTGTGCCGCAGTGTCTGCTGTGTTCGCTTGTCTACGCCATGCTACATTAGATTGTGCTATGGCTGTTTCATTTTTCGTATTAAATTCTTCCCTTGCAAAGTCTTGCTGTGCGTTGAATTTACTTACGTCTGTTTTAAGGCTTGCTTCAAGTCTGTTAGCTTCTGCTTCGTTACCAACTCTTCGAGCTTCTGCAACATTAAGAGCTTGTTTATTAAACTGCTCCATTGCATTTTGTTGCGTTGCATTAAACTGTTGATTAGCTTGTGCTAAGTTAGCCATGTACTGGTCAGTTTGTGTTTGATTCTGTGCATTAAACTGACGAGCTACATTTTCAGCAGATTGATTTGACAACAACCTTTGTTGTTCTTGTTGTGCCTTCATCATATTAGCTTGCTGTTCATTACTAAGATTAGCCATATCTCTAGTCAAGAAGTTTTTAGCATTCTCTACTTGAAGTCTTTCTTGTGTACTTAAGTTTGCTAAGTCCATTTGAGCTAGTGCTGTAGCATTCTGCATAACAGATTGTTGTTCAGCATTCATATTCTCAAGAGAAACAGTTTGCATAAACTTACTATTAGCTAAAGTTGTTTGCTGTTCAGAACTAAAGTTAGCCATGTCCATATTAGCTGTAACTTGAGCATTAGTCATGGCGGCTTGTTGGTCATTACTAAGATTAGCTAGTCCCATTTCTTGAGCTAGTTTAGCATTGTTCTGTGCCGCAGACATTTTCTTGTTAAGGTTAGCTAACTCAATCTGATTCTTAGCAGTCATAGACTCACTATCAGCTTGATTTTTAGAAGTTAGATTAGCTAAAGATACTTTTTCACTTGTACTTAGTTTAGCTAAATCAGCCCTTTGAAGAAGCTCTTGTTCTTGAGACATAACCTGAACTGTTGTATTCAGTTCTTGCATTCTCATTCTATTGTCTTCTGTAAAGTTAGCCGCATCAACCGCACTTCTTTCAGTCAACTCTGCTATTTCTATCTGTTGTTCATTACTAAGATTAGCTAAGTCCATCTGTTGAGCCATAGCCGCATTAGTTTTTCTAAAGTCTACTAAGTTTTCTAGGTTAGCTAAACGTGCTTGTTGTTCAGAAGACATGTTAGCTCTAGACGTAGTGTTACGTTCAGAGAGTTCTGCAAGTTCTACTTTAAGTTTAGAATCTAGATTAACTTCTTCCATACGAGAAGTAAGTTCTGCTTGTCGTGTAGACCTTTGAACTACAGCATTTAACTCGGACAATCTAAATTGATTATCCGCTGTAAAGTTTGCAGTATCCGTAGCGGCTCTGTCTGTTAGTTCAGCAAGTTCAATCTGTTGCTCATTAGACATGTTAGCCAAGTCCATCTGCTGTGCAAATGTCGCATCGGTCTTACGGAAGTCTATTAAAGTCTGTAAGTTAGTAAGTCTTTCTGTCTGCTCTGCGGTCATTGAATCTTTTGCCGCCGCATTCATCTCAGACACACGTTGCATTTCAACCTGTAGGGCAGGAGAAAGGTTAGCCTTTTCCATATCCTGATTAAGGTCTGCTTGACGCATTACTTTATTGACTTGAGCATTATAACTTTGAAGTCTTGCTTGCTGGTCAGCGGTCATGTTCTGACCTTCTGCCGCATTAAGAGCTTGTAAGTTTGCTAAGTCCATCTGGGAATTAACATTTAATGTAGTTATAGCTACTTGTTGTCTTTGTGCAGATTCTTGAGCCGCCATAGCTTGCTCGTTCTGAATGTTCTGCATTCTAACTTGTTGTCTATTACCTGCTGTTTGTTGTACAGCACTCTCATTAAAAGTACCTTGTTGTACTGCAATCTGCTGTGCCATCTGTGCAGTTTGAGAAGCGGCAGTTTGTCTATTAGATAGATTCTGCATTCTTAATTGCATACTAGACTGTGCTTGTTGCAAGTTAGCTTGTTGTTCGTTTGATAGGTTTTGTTGTGCTCTAGCTTGAAGAGCCTGTGCGTTGCTCTGAGCCATTGGAAGAGCACTCTGGATGATTGCATTAAACAATGCATCTCTGCCCACTGTAGAGGCTGTCATACCCCTAGAAGCCATCTGTTGGTTAATAGCATCAACAGCAGGTTTAGCCCATAGAGGAGTCTTACCTTCTTCCATACCTGCAAGTAAACCTTCCATCTGTGTGGAGACTAAAGCTTCTTTTGGTAATGCGGCTATTGCGGCTATAACTTCAACAGGCTCTGAATCTATCTTAGCTTCTACGCTTGCAGGGTCTTCTGCTAGTGCGGCTGTAATAGGTTCTGGTACATTACCAACAACCAACATCATGTCAGCGGCGGCTGTTGTACGTTCTTTACCTGTAACAGCTTGCATTGTAGACGCTTGCATTGTAGGAACACCGCCAATCTGTGCGGCATCTCCTTGAGGTGCTGTGCCTGTAATAGCTTTACGACCTTCTAAGTCTACTGAAGGTGCGTTACCTAGTTCATTAGCTATTCGTGTTGCGGCTTCGCCTACTTGAGCTACACGTGCTGACGCTTTTTTAAACGCAGGAACATCATCAATAGTTGTGCTGTTAGCTTGAGGAGTATAATCAGCGGCATAGTATTGAGCTACTGCGGCTTTCATCTCATCTGATTCATCAATAGGGTCTACAACACCTGCTTCACCTGTAGCGGCTGTACCTGTTTGTGCTTGACGTTCTCCTATTCTTTTATATTCTGGTAAGTCTTCAACTTGAACACCACGTTCTTTTGCTAAGTCTTGTAAGCCTTTAAGTTCTGCTGGGTCTATAGTTGATAGGTTTCTTGTTGTAGCTGTAGCGTCTGCAACTGCACCTTGAGTTATTACCTTACCATCTACGCCTTCAAAAGTTGCATCTCCACTTAGTTTACCTTTAATAATATTACTAATAGAACCATCTTCAACTTTAACTGTCGCAGGTGCATCACCTTCTGTAATTGTACCTTCAGTAACTTGTGCTGTTGTAACAGGTCCAGTACCTTTTGCGGCTGTAACAACTGGAGCATCTCCTTTCTTAATTGTAGCGGCATCCATTGTAGTAGCTGTTACGTCTTTAGTTTTTCCTGATGTTGAAGCATATCCTGTAGATACTTTTTCTTTACTGGTATCTGCAACACCAGAAGCTTGAGCACCATACCCAGTCTTTTGCATTTTAAATTTTGATGAAGACTCATCTAAAAATGTACCTTCTTGACTTATTTTACCTGCATCAGGAATTTGAGGCATATTTGCAGGCATTACACCTTGAGCCATTGCTTCAGCACTTTGACCAGTACGCTGTGTTCGGTCTGTCCTGTTAGGGTCTACTCGACCTTCACCTCCAGTTGCAGTAGGTGTTCCACCACCACCACTATCATCATTACCACCACCACCAGTCTGTGTCCACCCAATGTTTTGATATGATATATATACCCAACCGTCAGCTACAGCTTCTGCCGCAGACGAATAACCCCTTTGTGCCCACCAAGGTCCACCACCCCCTGGTCCATTTGGGTTAGTGTCGTCTTCATCAACACCATCACCTTCTGTAGGTGGACCATCATTACCATTTTGATAAGTATCATCGGTTTGATAATCTTGATAGGTATCATTTTCTTCTTCGGCTGGAGTATATGGCTGTGAATCACTTTTAGGTATTGAACCACCAGTATACCCACCACTATAACCGCCAACATTAAACCTAGCACGTTTAGCTTTTAAATGTTGTAAAACACTTTTATTATTTCTTTTGTTTCTTTTGTTACTCATCTATATATTCCTTTTTGTAATTTTCAGGATAGTCTATTATAAGTTTAGGTAGTTGTGCATTTACATGTAACTGTCCTAACTCTTTCATTGTTTCTAATTTGTTTAAATAGTTATCCATCCATTCATAATTTTTTCCATACTCTGATTCGTCCATGACGATACCACCAACTCTTTCATCATATATGTAGGTTATTGGATTTTCATCAGTTGAATAAAAATTTAATCTACCTTCTACTGCTTCGTGTTTTAAACGTAACATTTGTAAAGTGTCTTCACCTATTACAACATCTTCATCAAATCTAAACTGTGCGGCTTTCTTACTTAACCAAGTAACACGACAGTGTACTTCGTTTTCTTCACTATACTTACGTTGCTCTGTATAATATTTATCATGTAAGCTTTGAAAGTATATTGATTTTTCATGGCTTAATCCTTGCAATTCTCTAAAACCTGTGTAATAATCTAAACTTAATAGTTCGTCATAGTCTACAGTAAAAGGATTAGTCCAGTATAATTCATCATCTATATATCTTAATGCTGTTTGATTCATTAGACATACTGCATCTGGTGGGTTTTCTAAAGTCTCTAAGTGTTTGTAAAACCAAACGCCATGAGCAGTTAGAAAGTCATCACCGTCTATAAGGACACAGTAATTATTATCGGAAGCAAGAAAGATATCAAATACTGAGTTCTTACCTTTTGATGGAGTACCATTACTTTGTGTAATGTAATACTCTAAGTTTTCAGATTCGCAATACTCTTTAGCTTCTTTAACGTATTGTTCGTTTAAGCTATTGATTACTATTACTGTATCTTTTTTGTATATACCACTAAATTCTTTATCATTGTGACGCTTTAATGATTCTAAATTACTTGAGGTTAGAATATAAAATTTCATAAAAATAATTATTAACTACTTTGTTGTTAACTCTATAGTTATTTTACTTGACTTCAAACAGTTTGTCAAGCTTTTCTCCAATTTTATCCATTCTATCCATAAGTCTTTCCATATCATCTTTTAATTCTACTTTTGTTACGTACTCTTTTGCCATCTCTTCACGAGTTTTGTTTAAGAGTATATCAATTCTTTTGGATTCCGAGCTATTGCCACGAATTCCATAAAGTACTGGAGCTAACACCAGTGTTATAAATATGTTCCAAAATAAATATGGTGTTAGTTCCATGAGATTACCAAGGTACTCCCCACCCTGTAGGTGGTGTTTTACTTTTTGTAATCTGAGCCGCTACTTTAGTTTCTACACGAGTAACTTCATCAGAGCCTAATGTTGCTTTTATCCAAGCTACTACATTAGCTTCTGTAAGACTAGCATAAGCTACATAACCACCAGCACTTGCATCTGGAGTATAAGACTCCATGCCCGATACTGTGCCTGTATGCGTTACTGCTGAGTCTCCAGAGCCTACTACTTCTGAATCTGTAGCACACCATGCCGCATGTACTATTCCTTTGTCAGAGTCGTTATTGTACTCTGTGTTTGTTATTGACCATGTTACTGCCATTTTTTTTCTCCTAGTTTTAAGTTTGGGATTATTCCCAGTTTGTTAAATTGTTATGAGTTTTCTAATTGTTCAACTCTATTTCTTAGTGTTTGTATTTCTTTGACAAGCATTGGGACTAGCTTGCTGTAGTCCACGCCCATCATTTCGTCTGGGTCTTCTGAAGCTGATACTGCTTCTGGTGCAACGGTTTGTAGTTCCTGAGCAACCATGCCGTAATCTTGGTGAGAGCCGTCTGCTTTCCAATCAAACTGTCTGACTTGGATAGCATCAATTAAATTACCGCTATCGTCTGCGTCTGCAATGTTTTCCTTTAGGCGTTGGTCTGAAGAAGTGTTATAAGTTGTTCCAGAACCTGCTGTTTGAATACTACCCACTGCACCATTAGGGTTAGTAAATAAGATTTGATTTTTAGTGGAAGTGTCATCACGACCACACTGAATTAATTGTCCAGTTGAGCCTGGTCTTGCATCAAACGACACAAAGTCAGTACCAGCAGTTGATGCAGAAGCCCCAACAATTACACGGTCATTACCAGCATCTAAAAATAACGCATGAGTGTCATTGTTAGACTCAACGCGGAAGTCTTGGTCGTTACTGTCATCGTTAAAAATAATTTGATTTCTAAGGAAAGTAGCAACATTAGTTTTTCCAGAAGAGCCACCACCATCTGAAATATTAAACTTCATACCTGACAGGCTAGCATTACTTGAAACGGAAGTAGAAATTGTGTTGGCTTCACTAGAGTTTCCTGAATACTGAAACCCAATCGCGTTTGCAAATGTGCCGTCTACACCAGTAGAACGAACTTCTAAGCTAGAGTTTCCAGCAACATTTGTTCCAATACCAACCCCATTCCCACCACCATCTACAAACAGCATATTAGCGTTGCCGTTAGACTCAACGCGGAAGTCGTAGTCAGCACTTCCTTCATTAAATACAGCACCGCTATCTTCAAATCGTAGTCTTTCAAGATTATTTTGACCTAAAGACAGTATGTCTGAGGTCGTAGACCATACTCTAAATTGGTTATCGTCTGCTCTACCTTGAACATAACCCACGTTACTAGAGCCGTCATCATCGTAAAATGAAAGAGTAGCAATACCACCATTGGTACGACCAACAAGTCCAAGTGCACCTGCCCCACTATTGGCATTTATAGTTAAGGTATTGCTAGTAGAAGCGGTTCTACCAATTCCAACTGCATTATTACCACCATCAACAAACAGCATATTAGCGTTGCCGTCAGACTCAACGCGGAAGTCAGCGTCTACACTACTTTCATTTATAACAAAATGCCCTCCTGCGGTTGGAGTCGTTGACACTCCACCATCTGCGGCTATTTGAAATTTTACGCCATTACCAGTTACAAAACCTACAGGATGTGCTGATAAAGAACCAATCTTGACAAAACTCTGACTCCCGTCCGTTCCAGCAATCATAGTTTTTGTGCCGTCACTTGCTTCGTAGAAGTTTGCACCAGTGCTTTGATTTAAGAATGAACCTAATCCATTACCTGTAGCACTTGTACCAATAGATAATTGACCGCCAGTTTTTACTTGTGAATTAAACGTAGCCGCACCTGCCGCACTCATATCAAGGGTGAGGGCTGTGATGTTACTACCGCCATCGTTGCCCATAAACTTCATGTCACCATTACTAATTGAAGAATACATAACCATATTACTAGATGATTTAAACACCTCACCAAAACCAGTGCCGCCATCTAAAAACTTAACTGCACCACCGTCAGCATCAAGATTAATGTTTCCTGCCGCGTCTAGTGTTAGGTCACCAGAACCTACATCAATCTCATTACCATCTATTGTAATGTTATCTACTACTACACCTGCGTTAGCTGTTACGGTTCCTGTGAATGTAGCCGCACCTGTTGAGGCTATAGTTAATCTATCAGTGCCTCCTGTAGCTATAGTAAGGGCATCTGCTCCGCTTCTATAAATTCCAGTATCAGCATCACCATTAAAAATTAAAGATGGAGAAGCTGCACTACCTGTTGAATCAATAGAAACAAAAGATGTTCCTGCACGTAATACTGTACCCACACCGCCTGATTGGACTTCAAGAGGATATGAAGGGGC
>Ga0307488_10002617_pt1 | contig 15181 bp, 10 predicted proteins | sample SB02metaG_FD_202248 | JGI IMG/M metagenome (GOLD analysis project Ga0307488, IMG submission 202248) | Sea-ice brine microbial communities from Beaufort Sea near Barrow, Alaska, United States - SB 0.2 | ecosystem: Environmental > Aquatic > Marine > Coastal | place: USA: Alaska | collected... | reverse complement strand
TTGAGGGCGTCGCTGACTTCAGCGTCATGACCCGTGACGGCGGCGCTATGCCGGATGCCGTGATTGATTCTGACGAGGACGCCTGCATATTCTATACCTCAGGCACGACCGGTCGGCCCAAGGGCGCTCAACTGACACACCTTGGTTGTGTCAGCAACGTCATGAATCTGCTGTTCTGGGGCATGACCCTGGCCCACGCCACGGCCCGCGCCAACAAGTTACCACCGCCTGACCCTGCCGCGTCACCCATTGCCGCGGGATTGATCACCACGCCGTTGTTCCACGTCACGGCTAATAACTGCATGGCTCAAGGCACAACCCTACTGGGTGGCAAGTTGGTACATATGTATCGTTGGGATGCCCTAGATGCTTTGAAAATTATTGCTGCGGAAAAAATCACCAGTATGTCAGGCGTACCGGTCATGTCACGAGAACTGATCAATCATCCTGAATTTGACCAGCACGATACGTCGAGCCTGCTGTCGATTGCCGGCGGCGGCGCACAAGTGCAACCAGACCTTGTCGGCAAAATAGACCGGGCCGTGAAGACAGCGCGCCCCAGTACCGGCTACGGCATGACAGAGACCTGCGGCATTATCACCTCCATCGGTGGCGACTACTTCGTTGATCGGCCTGAGAGTTGCGGCCGGGCCATGCCCACCTTTGAAACCAAGTGTGTTGATGGCCAAGGCAATGAAGTGCCACAGGGCGAAGTGGGCGAACTCTGGGTCAAGGGGGCATGCGTCATCAAAGGCTACCTGAATCGCGCCGAAGCCACCGCTGAGACTATTACCGATGGCTGGTTGCACACAGGCGATGTTGCCCGCGAAGATGCCGATGGATTTTTGTATATCGTCGACCGGATCAAAGACATGGTATTGCGCGGCGGCGAGAATATTTACTGTGCCGAGGTGGAATCGGTGCTCCACAATATCGATGGCGTCGCCGAGTGCAGCGTGTTTGGTGTTGCCGATGACCGACTTGGTGAGGAAGTGGGTGTCGCCCTATTTCTCAAGCCGGGCTCGGCGGTGAGCGCAGAAGAAATTCGTGCTCATGGCGCCAAGCACATGGCCAAGTACAAAATTCCTCGTTACATCTGGCTGCTTGATACGCCATTGCCACGTAATGCCAGTGGCAAGTTTATGAAGCGCGAACTGCGTGATCAATTGAAGCTTGCCGACGCGCTCTAGGCACTCGCCTTAAGTCCGTCTGTTTTGCCCGGCTTCACGCCGGGCATTGGCTATAAAGTTAACTCGCTAACCTCAAGCCAACCGTGCCTAACGTTGCCGCGTTGGCTTGATCCGGGGCCCGCGCCTGCGCTCTGCCCCTGCCTTGACACCCGTGGGCTTTGCCTTGCTTGATCCGACCGTCGCGCCCTTAGATGTAACCGGTTCCTTATCAACACTGGTAGGCACAATCGGCAAGCCGGTGTGCTGGGTTCGAAAGAAGCGGCCGCCCTTGAGACCGTGTGGCTTGCTGAACTGAGTCAAGGGTATCAGGTGCATCTTGCCATTACCGATCAGATCCTGACGGCCCATTTTCTTTAACGCAGTACGTAGCATGGGCCAGTTGTCGGGATCGTGGTAACGCAAAAACGCCTTGTGCAAGCGTCGTTGTTTGGTCCCGAAGGGAATACTCACATCCTCAGACGAGCGCCCGACCCGCTTCAAGGGATTTTTCCCTGAGTGATACATGGCGGTAGCAGAGGCCATAGGCGATGGATAAAAGTTCTGTACTTGGTCAGCTTTAAAGCCGTTGTTCTTGAGCCATATGGCAAGGCTCAGCATGTCTTCATCGCGAGTACCGGGGTGTCCTGCAATAAAGTACGGTATGAGGTATTGCTCTTTACCTGCCTCTTTAGAAAAACGCTCGAACATTTCCTTAAAGGCATCGTAGGTGCCCATGCCAGGCTTCATCATCTTTGATAACGGCCCCTGCTCGGTATGCTCAGGTGCAATCTTCAGATAGCCACCGACATGCTCGGTTACCAACTCTTTGACATACTCTGGTGTCTCAACCGCCAGGTCGTAGCGCAGCCCGGAGGCAATTAAGACCTTCTTCACGCCTTTGATATCCCGCGCCTTTCGATACAAGGAAATCAGTGGCGTCTGATCGGTGTCGAGATTCTTGCAAATATTCGGGTACACGCAGGACAGGCGTCGACAGCTTGATTCAATCTCGCGACTCTTGCAGGCCAACCGCCACATATTCGCTGTGGGGCCACCTAGGTCAGAAATAATGCCGGTGAAGCCCGGCGTCTTGTCACGGATATTCTCGATCTCGTTGAGAATAGACTCTTCCGAGCGACTCTGGATCAGACGCCCTTCGTGCTCTGTAATCGAACAAAAACTACAGCCGCCGAAGCAACCTCGCATGATATTCACCGAGAAGCGAATCATGTCATAGGCAGGTATTTTGGCGTCGCCGTACTGAGGATGTGGAATGCGCTGAAAGGGTCTCTCGAATACCCAGTCCATCTCTTCAGTGCTCAGCGGTATGGGCGGTGGGTTCAACCAAACATAACGATCGCCATGAGCCTGTACCAAGGCCCTGGCGTTATGCGGGTTGGTCTCACGATGCAGAATACGAGAACTATGAGCGTACAGGACCTTGTCATCACGCACCGCCTCGAAAGCCGGCATAAGAATATACGTGACTTGGCGCTGTCGGGTCGCTTCCTTAGGGTCTGTCATGCGGATAACCGCAGCCTTGGGCTCGACGGTATCACTGACTTGATCCTCTGCCAGGCTTGATGCATCAATCTCGTGCATGCCCTCAGGCAACGTAGATAAGGCAAAGGCAGTACCGCGGATATCACGTAACTCATCCACGGTCTCGCCACCCGCCAGTCGATGGGTCACTTCAACAATGGCACGTTCGGCATTACCAAACAGCAGCAGGTCTGCCTTAGAGTCGAGCAGTACTGAACGCCGGACTTTTTCGCTCCAATAATCAAAATGGGCGATACGACGCAAGCTGGCCTCAATACTACCGATAACGATGGGCACGTCGGCGTAGGCCTCACGACAGCGCTGGGAGTAGACGATGACAGCCCGATCAGGGCGCTTGCCACCAATATTGCCAGCGGTGTAGGCATCATCGTGGCGAATTTTTTTGTCCGACGTATAGCGGTTAATCATGGAATCCATGTTGCCCGCCGCCACTCCGTAGTACAGGTTAGGGCGACCCAACTGCATAAAATCTGCGGTATTGGTCCAGTCAGGCTGGGCGATGATACCCACTCGAAAGCCCTGGGCCTCGAGCACTCGGCCAATCACGGCCATGCCGAAACTCGGGTGGTCTACATAGGCGTCACCCGTGACGACGATCACATCACAGCTGTCCCAACCCAGCGCGTCCATCTCTGCTCGCGTGGTGGGTAAAAAGGGGGCTGTGCCAAAGCACTCCGCCCAGTAAGGGCGATAGTCGAATAAACGAGTTACTTCTGAAGGCTGTTGCATGATCTGACGCGGGGAAGTGGATTTCGCGGCTATCATACGGGAACCCTGTACGCGTGCAAGTCCCGCACCTCGCGTTAACCCCCCTAAAGCAGGGATATTTCCACTTTCGACGGGATTCGGCGTCGATTTAGAGGGCCATTTCGGTTATCCTTCCGATCGATTAAACCCCCGGGAATCCCTGCGCTTTATGGTAGCGCTTACATATCTTCACCCGGGTTCAGTCGAAACCTAACAAGGGTCTTAATTGATGTTGAAAAACATAAAACTGCAGGCATGGGTTGAGCAAATGCGTGCCCTTTGCCAACCAGACGATGTCGTCATTTGTGATGGCAGTAAAGAAGAATATGACCGCATGTGGGAGCTACTTGTTGGCGCCGGCGCGGCAATCAAACTTAATGAAGCCAAGCGTCCGAACAGCTACTTAGTGCGTTCTGACCCCGCCGATGTTGCGCGCGTCGAAAGTCGTACCTTCATCTGCTCAGACACGGCCAGCGAAGCCGGACCAAACAACAACTGGATAGAACCCGCAGATATGCGTACGACCCTCGACGGCCTGTTCGAAGGCTGCATGCGCGGCCGCACCATGTATGTGGTTCCGTTCAGCATGGGGCCAGTAGGCTCACCTATTGCGCATATTGGTGTCGAGTTGTCTGACTCCCCTTACGTTGTCACCAACATGCACATTATGACCCGTGTTGGTCAGGCTGTGCTCGACGAACTCGGTGAGACGGGGGAATTTGTACCATGCATTCACTCTGTTGGCGCACCGTTGATTGACGGCGCCGCTGATGTCACTTGGCCCTGCAATCCCGAAAATCTGTATATCGCCCACTTCCCTAATACCCGAGAAATCTGGTCATTCGGATCCGGCTACGGCGGCAACGCCCTACTTGGCAAGAAGTGTTTTGCCCTGCGCATTGCCTCGTCCATGGCCCGCGACGAAGGATGGCTGGCAGAACACATGCTGATTCTGAAACTGACCAACCCCGAGGGCGAGGCCAAGTATATCGCCGGCGCATTCCCCAGTGCGTGTGGCAAGACTAATCTGGCCATGCTGGTTCCAACCATCCCAGGCTGGACCGTGGAGACGGTGGGTGACGACATCAGCTGGATGAAATTTGGCGACGATGGCCAGCTTTATGCCATCAACCCCGAGGCGGGTTTCTTTGGCGTAGCCCCGGGTACTGGCATGGACTCAAACGCTAATGCCATGCTGAGCCTGAATCAGGACTGTATCTTTACCAACGTTGCCCTCACGGACGATGGTGATATCTGGTGGGAAGGCATGACCGATACGCCACCCGCCCACCTCATCGACTGGAAAGGCCAGGACTGGACCCCAGCGGTCAAGACCCCAGCTGCACACCCCAATGCTCGCTTTACGGTAGCCGCGGCACAATGCCCCGTCATCGCCGATGAATGGGAAGACCTTAAGGGCGTACCCATCAGTGCTATCTTGTTTGGTGGCCGCAGGGCAACGGTTGTTCCGCTGGTCAATGAAGCCAAAGACTGGACCCAAGGTACGTTCTTCGGCGCTATCGTCTCTTCAGAGAAAACAGCTGCGGCGGCGGGTAAAATCGGCGAGTTACGCCGCGACCCCATGGCGATGTTACCGTTTTGTGGCTACAACATGGCTGACTACTGGCAACACTGGTTAAACACTGGCCAAAAAGACGGCGTCAAACTGCCGAAGATCTTTTACGTGAACTGGTTCCGCAAGAACGATGAAGGCAAGTTCGTATGGCCAGGCTTTGGCGAAAACAGCCGCGTATTGAAGTGGGTATTCGAGCGCTGTAACGGCACCGCTGACGCCATCGAAACGCCCATCGGTAACCTGCCCACTATGGACGCCCTGGATTTCGACGGTATCGATATGAACGAGGAACAGATCGCGCAGCTGTTACGGGTTGATATCGACGGTTGGTTGAGTGAGATACCTTTGATCAGCGACTACTTTGATACCTATGGTGATCACGTACCTACCGAGTTCCGTGAGGAACTGGCACAACTCAAGACACGTCTGGAGTCTGCTCGCCAACAGGTGGCCTAAGCCACGCACTGCTACTTCATATTCGGTGACAGTGCACGAACACCAGATAAAAAAAGGCCGCTTTCGCGGCCCTTTTTTTGCGCATCACTTGCTCACGCACTATGTGTTCAGTCGCGACTAGTCAAGACGTTCGATAATCGTCCCTGTACCCAGACCACCGCCGCAGCACATCGCAATCAACGCGTACCTGCCACCCGTTCGCTCCAACTCGTGCAGTGCTGTGGTAATCAACCGCGCGCCTGTGCTACCTGTTGGGTGTCCTAGGGCAATAGCACCACCATTCACATTGACCTTACTGTGATCAACCCCCAGATCCTTTTCCCAGGCCAGTACGACCGAGGCAAAGGCTTCATTGACTTCAAACACGTCAATATCAGCGATTTCCAATCCGGCACGCTCCAACACCTTACGCGTCGCAGGAATAGGTCCCTTGAGCATGGTGACTGGATCGACGCCCACCAGTGTATGAGCAACAATCTTCGCGCGCGGCGTCAGGTTTAGCTCCTTCACTGCTTTTTCTGATGCGAGGATCACCGCTGCCGCACCGTCAGACACCTGAGAGCTCGTACCCGCCGTATGAATCTGCTGACCCGCAACCGCGGTCAAGCCTTGCAAAGACTCGAGTGTTGTTGCTCGCAAGCCTTCATCCTTGCTCACCACTTGAGTCTCGCCGGTTGGCTTAAAGTCCGCACCCAATTTTGGCGCCGTAATCGGTACGACTTCGCGATCAAAGCGGCCCTCTTCCCATGCAGCAATGGCTTTTTGTTGGCTCTCCAGACCGAACTGGTCTGTGTCGGCTCGAGTGACTTGATATTCCTCAGCGATCATCGCCGCCCCCGTGAATTGACTCGCGGGTTGGTAATGCTCGGCGTAGTTCACGCCCATCGGATTGCCATCTTTCATCGCGGCGCCCAGGGGTACGCGGCTCATCATCTCAACACCGCAAGCCATGACCAAGTCTTCAGCACCAGAGCCAATCATTGCCGCACCCATAGATGTCGCTTGTTGGCTTGAGCCACACTGGGAGTCTACGGTGGTGGCAGCAACCTCTAACGGAAGTCCCTGAGATAGCCAGGCGACACGCGCAATATTGAATGTCTGCTCTCCTATCTGGGAGACACAGCCGCCAATAACCTGGCCGACCTTTTTAGGATCAATACCGCTACGATCCAGTGCTGCTTGCTGTATAGCACCTAACAGGTCAGCTGGTTTCATACCGGCGAGGCCTTTGCCACGTTTGCCGATCGGACTGCGACAAGCTTCTACAATAAATACATCACCCATGGGACTTCCTCTTTTTTAGTAAATTGTTTGTTATTTATTAGCCTAGACAGGCGTAAGCAGAAAATGGCCATGCGCCGCGGCAATAGGCCTCGACTTTTCGTCCTGCCAAATTTCTGCCCGCACATTAGCGACCCGCCGCCCTTGACGGGTGACGATAGCCCGCCCGTAAGTGTCTACAGGCTTGCCAGATCGCAGATAATCAATCGAGATATCTACAGTCTTCGGCAACCGCTCACAAGACGTATCAAAGAGTAACTGGATGACCGAGGTCAGCTCCAAAAAAGCGCCTATCGCCCCACCGTGAATGGCCGGCAGATTGACGTTACCCACCAGCGAGTCCTTGAACGGCAGTATCGTTGTAATTTCATTACCCTTGCGCTCGACCTGCATACCCAGAAACCGGGCATAAGGGATGCTCGCCAGTAAGGCTTGCATATCGTCGGCACGACCCTCGTCACGTAACTGTTGCAGAATCTTCATGAGGCATCCGTCCTCGGTGTGTTCGGCGTACCCAGCATAAACGCTGCCACAGAGGTCGCCACCTGATCATTAACATCGTCTTGATAAGCAACGGCCCGCACAAAGGCGATATTCTTCGACAACTTATAGCACTCCGCCTGCACCATCAGATCTTTATAAGGTTCAGCGGGACGCATATAGTCAATGCGCAGATCCAGGGTCGCCATACTCATGTCATCAACCCACTCCTGATGACAACGTACCGCCCAGCCGGAAGCATTATCCAAGGTCGCCGTAATCACACCGCCATGAATAATACCCGTGTCGGGATCTCCTACCAGGTGTTCAGCATAAGGGACGCGAACCGTGCAAACACGACCGGTGACATCGACCAGCGCCATACCAATCGCCAGGCCATGGGGTGGTAGTTCTTCAAGCACCTTCTTAAGCATTAATGGTACATCCTTTTTTCTCACCTTAGCCGCATTCACACGGCCTTCATGATCTATGGCTCAATGATCTATTGCAAGCTGGTGGCTCCATCAAGCCCCAGCCAATTACAACGAAATTTCAACCCGTGACGACGAGTCGTCCGCTACATAACTCGGACGGCAGGCAAACAGACGTTCTACGCTGATGCCCGACTCTACCAATTGATTTGTCACGCGTGTACCGCGGTCGATGGCCAATGCCAACAAGACAGATTCAGGAACCGCCTCGACCGGCACAGCGTCATCCGCCGTAAGCTCTGCGATGGAGGGTCCAACGTTTAAGCTCTGCCGATCGGTCAGTGTCGCAACACCGCAGAGGGTAACCGTCAAGGCTGGCCGACTCTGCAACAACGTAGCGATTTGAGCCACGTAGCGCTGTGGGTCAGAATCTAGATCGCTGGAACCGGGGCTGAATTCCACGGGTACGAATCTCGGTCGTGACGCCACTTCAGCGACGTCCTTAAGAAGCATCAACGCGCCCCATGGCTGCAATGCCTGTTGAACGTAGGTAAAAGCCGCCTTGCGGGCCGCACTGAGCAATGCCGTATTAATAATATCTGATGTATCAACCGCCAGACCCTGCAAATCACTCTCGATGGGTACCGTCAAATCGATATGGCCATCACCGTCTTTGAGTAGATTGAGCGCCATGGACAGTGGCAGCCCCGCACTTTGCGTCTCCCGCGCCTGCCCAGCATCAACCTTCAGCCCGTCAATGCGAATACGATTGGTCGCCTTAATCTGCCCTTGTTTGATGTCAATATCAGCATCAACCGCCATTCGGCCGCTCCGCACACCATTGCCTAGATAGGCGCTGAGTTGATGCACCTCGAAGCCCGACAGGGCCAGAACCATCTGTGCATTGCGCGGATCATCGAGTAAAAAGCCCTTTCCCTGCAACGTCAGGCCCCCGGTTTGATGCTCCTCTTGATGGTTGGCTTGCAGGGTAAAGGCGGACTCCTGGCCAGGTCCCATTTGGCTGACCTTCAGATCAATATCTTGCAGGCGCAATGCCACACTAGGCTCTACCGAGGCATCACTGAACAACAGCTGGCCATCGACGTTCAGCGTGTCAATCAACCACAAGAGCGCTGGTGTCTCAGCTGTCGTGCTGGCAGTCGCCTCAACGGTCGCCTCCGCTGGCGCCTGCTGCAACGTCTCAGCGCCCTTCGACTCGGTGGGCAAACCTTCGATACTGCCGTCAGCAAGACGCTGCAGAGTTACATTCAGGCCGCCGACCTGTAAATCTTGGACTGTCACCAGCCCCGAGGCCAGCTGTACATTCTCGATCGATAATTGTTTGATCACCCCAAACGGTTCGACAGCCACATCTGTCAGGCTCAGCACACCCTCCGCCATGACACGTGGCAGTGTTTCAGGCGCGCGCCCGGCCGCCCCTCCACTAGCTCCTCCAGTAGTCCCTTGCGTGACGACAGACAACTGACTTTTGCCATTCCAAGTCAATCGGCGCACGGCGACAGGCAACGCTCCCTCTAATTCAAATTCATCCAGCTGTGCCGAGCCCGTCATATCGAGTCGCATTTCATCGCCCTGACTGAAAGCCAACTGCTGGTTAAGTTGTAGATCCCCCGTGGTGGTCACCGGCAGATATGCTTGCCAGTCACCCAAGCGCACCTCTGCCTGAAGTTGACTCGTAACACTCACAGGGGACGCTAGACTCACCCCGCCGCTGGCAGCCAGATGGCTGGCACCGACAAGCATGTCGACCTTATAGGTGATTTCTCTGGCCATATCGCTATGCATACCCGCCAGCGCCAACCGCGTAACAATCACTTGATGTGCCTGTTCATCATAGTGCACGGCAAAAGCAGCGTCTTCCAACAGCAGCTTATCCAATTGCCAGATCAGTGGTTGCGACGCCTCACTTGGCGTCTCGCTGTCATCGCCACCGTCATCCAGCGGCAACTGTAATTGGCCGATGCTGAGTTGGCCTTCGGCATAGGTCAATGGCAGGCGCAAACCCGTGACCTGCGACGTCTCAACATGTATTCGCCGATCCAGCAGCGCAACCACATCGATGGTGAGCGCCAGTCGCGCCACCGCGATATCGTTTTCAATCGTGATATCCCGAAGTACCACATGACCGGAGAAAGGATTGATAGAGACCGAGGCAAGCGTCGCTCGCGCCTTGAATATATCAGTTAATGTCGATTCAATCTGGCTGCGCGCGACGATGGGCACACTCAACGTCACTACCAACAGTAATACGACGATGGCACCAGCTAGCATGAACAGACGTAACTTCATGCTAACCATTCTCCCTGAGCAACAAGGCGTACACGCCCGCCAACGTTGATTGAAAACTCAACAGGCTGCTCTGTCGTTTTAGCAGCCCGCAAGTACAGTTGCGATGGACGCTTGATCTCGTAGCCCTGCCCGACCTTTAGATCGATCTCTAATTTACCGAAGTAATTATGCTCGAGCAGATAGGCAGCCAGACAACCATTGGCACTGCCTGTCGCAGCATCCTCAACAATACCCATGCTGGCCGCAAACATACGCGCTGCCAGCGTTTGAGCCGGCGTGTAGGCACCCGGACAAAAAGCCAGGATGGCATCAGCACAGGGCTGCTGGCTAACCTCAATAGCCCTTAAGTCCGTGAGAGACTTGACGGGAACAATGAGAAATTTGACTCCGGTAGAGACGTTTTGCACCGGATAACGATCATCGATCTGGTGACTTTGTAGGCCCAGACTGGCAGCGGCCTGCTCGACAGTAAGAACATCACAAAAAGACGGTTGCGGCTGACGCATCCAGATAACGTCATCATCACCGAAAGTCACCTGTATGGGTCCCACGCCTAAATTCAGACACAACTCGGTGGCGGCCTTCGTGGAATGAGATCGCGCCAGTAATTGCCGACGCAATAAAAATGCCGTACCGAGTGTCGGGTGACCGGCGAAAGGTAGCTCCGCGGCAGGCGTGAATATCCGAACATCGAAGCCGTCGGTTTGATTACCACCCGTAATAAACGTGGTTTCCGCGAAATTGAAAGATAGTGCTATCTGTTGCATTTCCTCGGTAGTCAAATCAGCGGCATTATCGACAGTCGCCAATTGATTGCCTGCATAGGGACCTTCCGCAAATACATCGGTGATATAAAAAGGCAATGACAACGGTAGGCTCCTAGCTCAAGCGGGTTCGATTGTTAATCTCGCCGATAACGATATCATTCTGCGAATTGGCCGCCATGACAGTGTCAGTAACACTCTAGTGTGCGGATATGAAACTCAGGACTCAGGTTGCTTAAACGGTGAATGCTCTTGAAGAAAATCGATCTCTTCATCAATATAGCGATTTTCATCGGTTAGAAAATTCGCGACCGCATCTCTAAAAGACTCATTGGCCAACCAGTGTGCACTGTAAGTGTGGGTCGGTAAATATCCCCGGGCCAGTTTATGTTGCCCCTGAGCACCTGCCTCGACACGACTTAGACCGCGACTAATAGCGAAATCGATAGCCTGATAGTAGCAAACCTCAAAATGCAGAAAGCGATGTTCTTCAACACAACCCCAGTTTCGGCCGTACAGACAATCACTGCCGACGAAATTGATAGCTCCACCTATATAGCGCCCCTCTCGCTGGCACATGATCAATACAATATCATCACCCATAGTCGCACCGATCTGGGTAAAGAAGGCCCGAGTCAGGTAGGGCGACCCCCACTTGCGACTGCTCGTATCCATGTAGAAACCGTAGAAAGCCTCCCAGTGACGCTCCTCAATGGCTGCTCCCTGCAACCGCTCAATGGTCACACCACCCGCCAGCGCCTCGCGCCTCTCGCGGCGAATATTCTTGCGTTTCTTCGCCGACAGATCATCGAGAAAATCATCGAAGCTGGCATAACCGTTGTTCTGCCAGTGAAACTGGTTATGCGTGCGCTGCAGAAACCCCGCATCCCCCAGGCGCTGCCACTGCGGCTTGGCCGCAAAATTAACATGCACGGAAGAAATATCGTGGCTCGATGCTAACTGCATCATGCCGGACACCAGCAGCGCTTCGCGCTTTTCACCCTCAGGGCTGTCGCCGGTCAGCAAACGACGACCCGTCACCGGTGTAAAGGGCACAGCCGATAGTAGCTTGGGATAATAACGTCCGCCAGCTCGCTCAAACGCATCCGCCCAAGAGAAGTCGAAGACATACTCACCCTGGGAATGCCCCTTAAGATACATCGGCGCCACCGCTTCGATCTGACCGGTCTCCGACACTAGACTCAAATGCTGGGGCGCCCACCCAGTTTTCGCCACAGCAGACTCGCTGTCTTCCAGCGCACTCAAGAATGCAAAAGACAGGAACGGGTCATACTCAACTTCGCTGGCAGGGTTAAGGCACTTCGGATTGGCGCACGCATCCCACGCCGCCTGTCCGATATCGTGAATCGATTGACAGGCGTTAATGCTGTAAGTCATGGCCCGCGCTTACAACATTTCGCTAGCGATCAACTCGAGCGCTTCTGTTTGACCCGCACCGATCAACATACTACCAACCTCACCTCGAGCGTCAGCGGCTTTCCAGGCTTGCAAACGTTCAACGATGCGCTCTTTTGGTCCCACTAAATGCACGGCATCAACCAGCTCGTCAGGGACAGCTGCTGCGGCTTCATCTTTCTTACCTGCTAGAAACAGATCCTGGATCTTTATCGCTGCATCTTCGTAGCCGAGTTTCTTGGCATAATCATTATAAAAGTTCTTGTCCCGTGCACCCATACCACCAATGTACAACGCCATACTCGCTTTAACGGGCGCACGACATTGCTCCACGTCATCACCCATAATGCAGGTGACAAAAGGCGCTATATCAAAATCAAGCAGGCTGCGACCACTCTTGGCCAGGCCTTTGGAGATATCTGCATCGAAGACATCATAACGATCAGGACTCATCCAGATCGGAAAAACACCATCAGCCACTTCGGCACTCGCCGCTAAACCGGCAGGCGTGATTGACGCCGTGTATATCGGAATATCGGTATCCGCGAGCATAATGCTTTTTAGCGGCTTACCGAGACCCGTGCCATCCTCACCCTGATAAGGCAGTGAATAGTGAAACCCCTGATGCTCAACGGGGCCTTCGCGGGCCATGATCTTACGTAAAATCTGAATGTATTCCTTCGTTCGCGTAATGGGACGACCATAAGCAACACCGTGCCAGCCTTCAACCACTTGCGGTCCTGATGCACCCAGGCCAACAATGAAACGACCTTGGGATAACTGATTCAAGGTCATCGCTGTCATCGCTGTACAAGCAGGTGTACGCGCTGGCATTTGCATGATCGCTGTGCCGACTTTAATCTTAGTGGTGTTAGCCAGAATCCATGCGGCCGGACTAACAGCGTCGGAGCCATAGGCCTCTGCCGTCCAAACCGAATCATAGCCCATGCTTTCCGCGGCCTTTATTTTCTCGATACCAACATCTATGTTGCGGCCTGAATAGCCATTAAGTATGCCAAGTTTCATCTGTTATCCTCGATTCGTAAGTTATCTAACCGATCGTTGCCGCGCCACCAATCGGGTTGCACGCGGCTATGATACGGTCTACTTTTTATCGTCTAGAAGCTGAAATTTTTACTGGTAAACGCCTCGTAGGTAGCATGCGCATGCTTCGGCGAAACGCAGGAGATGATATGTGTAGTGATTCCCATGCGGCCGTATTCACGAATGCGTTCCTGGCATTCTTCGGCAGTACCCAGAATCGCGATATCGTCGACCAACTTATCATCTAATGCACTCGTGGTCTTCGCACGGTCCTTGGCGGCCCAGCCCTCTTTAATTTGTTGGGCCACTTCCTCGTATCCGGCCCAGGCCAAAAACGCGTTATAGACTGGCGTTGCGTAGTAGGGAGCAAAGGCTGAACGAATAGAATTTCGGGCAGCTTCCTTATCATCAGTCACAATCACTTGATGACGGCAGACGATTTCGACATCCTCGATCTTCTTGCCGGCGCGTTCGGCACCTATTTTGATGTGTTCCATCATGCGCGGTAACGCACCTATGGGAAACAGGTTAAGAATGACGCCGTCACTGAACTCCGCCGCTGTTTCTAACATTTTACTGCGCAAAGCAGCCATGTATACGGGTTGCGCATCTGGCTCAAGGGGAAGTTGACGGTAGCCATGACTCGAGACCGACACACCATCAAAGTTGGATTTTTCACCGGCCAGCATACTCTTGATCAACTGCGTCGTTTCTTTCACGCGAGACAAGGGCTTTTCAAACTTCAAACCATGCCAGTTCTCCATCATGGTTTGACTAGATGAACCCAGCCCTAGAATAAAGCGGCCCTTTGAGAGCTGATGCAGAACATGGGCAGTCGACGCCAGCACTGCAGGCGTGCGAGAAAACGCCGGAATAATCGCCGTACCAATACGCACCCGACTGGTTTCCAGCGCGACGGCTGCGGCTGTCGTCAGGGCATCAACACCTGAACTGTCAGCAAACCACAAATCATCATAGCCCTCTGCCTCGGCCCATTTCGCCAATTCAATCGTTTCAGCCACACCCCGGGGGTCTGGCAATGTGAGCGCGGTGCGTTGTGGTACAGGCATAGTTATTTTCCAGTTAAATTGACATTGTTTTAGTTCAAATCTCTCTTAAATAATATCTGCGCTGGATATCCTCTCGCCATCGTCGTGGCCAACACCCATGGCAGTTTGCCCTGACTCTGCTTGCTGCAGACCAGGGCGGTACAATTCTCGTTTCTGGGCTGAGCGCACCCGCTCATATTTTTTCGCGGCGCTATATACGGGTTCAGCCAATTCTGTTGCTCCCAGAGCGCGCTGATGCTGAACCTCGCTCACCTCACCGTAGCTGGTCGTTCGTTGTCTCGGCTGGCGACCCATGCTGGAAATGATGTGTTCCATCTGCTCCGGCGATGTTTCCTGACCATGACTCGCTCCTGCCGCTCGGGTGATCGTCTCATTCATCAACGTACCACCAATGTCGTTAACGCCGGCACGCAGGCAGGCTTTCACGCCGTCAGGGCCGAGCTTGGTCCAAGACGCCTGAATGTTACGAAACAAAGGATTCAACACCAGTCGCGATATGGCATGAATCAGTATCGCTTCGCGGAAGGTAGGCCCCTTACGCGCCCCGCCTTTCAAATACATGGGCGCTTCCATATGAATAAACGGCAGAATGACAAATTCCGTAAAACCGCCCGTTTTTGCCTGCAGGCGACGCACCTTCAACAAATGGGTGGCAACCTGTTCATAGGTCTCTATATGTCCGTACATAATCGTCGCCGTCGTATTGAAGCCTTGCCCATGGGCCGCTTCCATCACCTCTAACCACTGCGCCGAATTGATTTTATCAGGACACAAGGTCGCGCGAACATCGTCATCCAGAATCTCGGCGGCCGTACCCGGCAAGGTTCCCAGCCCAGCTTCCTTGAGCTGTCCCAAATAGGTATCGAGACTGAGT
>Ga0307488_10002616_pt1 | contig 15181 bp, 19 predicted proteins | sample SB02metaG_FD_202248 | JGI IMG/M metagenome (GOLD analysis project Ga0307488, IMG submission 202248) | Sea-ice brine microbial communities from Beaufort Sea near Barrow, Alaska, United States - SB 0.2 | ecosystem: Environmental > Aquatic > Marine > Coastal | place: USA: Alaska | collected... | reverse complement strand
GATGAGATCCTGCTTCGAAGAGCAATCTGGTAAAGCGCCAACAAATTTGCGAACACACGATTATGCCAATGAATTACATGAGCGTTTTTCTGCTGAGAAGATGTATAAGAAGTTTGTTGATTTGTTTGACAGCGACTCTACTGTTGAAATGAATCAATGGTTACAAGAATTAGAAGAAGAAATAGAGGAACATGAGTAATTTTGTTTTTATATCTGATTTTTTTGTCGAGCAAGTTCTTGGAGGTGGGGAACTTAACGATTATGAGATATATAAAACATTTTTACAGAAAGGGCTTAACACTAACCGGATAAACAGTCACTCATTTTCAAAACAGCAATTAGAAAAAGAAAACTTTTATGTTATATCTAATTTTATTAATTTAAAAAAAGATGTAAAAGATTCTTTGAAAGATTACAAATATATCATATATGAGCACGATCACAAATATATCAGATCTAGAAACCCTGCATTATATAAAAATTTTATGGCCCCGAAAGATCAAATAATAAATCATTACTTTTATAAAAATGCGCTAGCGATATTATGCCAATCTCAATTTCATGCTGATATAGTCTATAAGAATTTAGGCTTGCAAAATATTATCAATCTTAGTGGAAATGTGTGGAGCATAGAATCGTTAGAATTTATGAGGCAAGTAAGCAAGACAGAAAAAATAAACAAGATTTCGATATTAAATACAAAAACTAGTCATAAAAATACATATGGGGCAATAAATTATTGCATTCAGAAAAAACAAGAATATGACTTAATATCAGATAGTAATTACTATTCTTTTTTAAAAAAACTGGGATCGAATAAGAAATTCATTTTTTTGCCAAAGACACCAGAAACACTTTCCAGAATTTGTGTTGAAGCGAGAATGATGAATATGTCTGTTATAGTAAATGGTCTGGTTGGGGCTAGTAAAGAAGAATGGTATACTTTGAAAGGTGAAGAGTTGATAGACTATATGATACAAAAAAGAGAAAAGATAGTTGAGACAATCATAGGGTTATTCGATGAATAACCGATTTATAATTATTGTTCCATTTTACAATGTTAAAAAATGGATAAAATATAATATTGCTTCTGTAAAAAAGCAAAATTATCTAAATTTTAAATGTGTGTTAATTGATGATATTTCTACTGACAATACCTACGAAATAGCAAAAAAAATGGTTTCTGGTGATGAAAGATTTATTTTAGTAAAAAACACAGAAAAGAAGTTGGCTCTAAGAAATATTTATGAAGGAGTACAACTAGCCAACCCAAATCAAGAAGATATTATAATAACGCTTGATGGGGATGATTGGTTTAGTAATTCTAATGTGTTGACATATTTAAACAATTTTTACAATAAAGAAGATTGCTGGCTTACATATGGGAGTTATGCAGAATTTCCGAGTGGAAAAAAAGGTAAATTTGCAAAACAAATACCACAGAGAGTCGTAGATACAAGATCGTATAGAGAATATGAATGGTGTACATCGCATCTTAGAACTTTTAAATATCATCTCTGGTCTAAAATTAAAAAAGAAGATTTATTAGATTCTCAAGGCGAATTTTATAGAATGACTTGGGATTTATCTTTTATGTTTCCTATGCTGGAGATGGCTGGGAACAAAAGCAGGTATATTCAAGATATTTTGTACGTTTATAATTTAGATAATCCGCTAAATGATCATAAAGTAGATAATATTTATCAAGTTAAACTTGAACAAGAGATAAGAAATAAAAACAAGTATGAAAGCTTAGTCGATGACGGAACAAGACCAGAGCACTTACTGAGACACAATCGTTTTGATATTGCTGCAAAGTTAATTTTTATAAAAGATAAAATAAGAGCGCTCAATTGTGATTTCTCAAAAGACATATATCAGAAACATTTAAATGTTTGGAATAATTTTTTTGAAAATGATCCTCGAAAAGAAAAATATGAAGATTTTGTAAACTCATTTGTAGACTTACATCATAGTATTAAACAAAGAGGATTTGATAAAAATAATAAAATCCCTGTATATGGTGGATTTGCGATAAATGGTGCTCATAGAATTGCTTCCAGTATATTTTTAGGAACCAATATTCATACCCAGCCATCGGATATTTCACAAGGACAACTTGATTGTTCTTATAGATATTTTATAAATAAAAAAGATTTTGTTTCTTCCGGATTAGATAGAGTATACTTGGACGAAATGGCTTTAGAATTTTGTAGAGTTAAAGAAAATCTTTATACTATTTCTTTATTCCCTTCACACAGGCAACCTATAGATAATATATCAAATTTTATTCATCAAAATTTTGAGGTGATATATTCAAAAAGATTAAAATTACAATCAAGAGGGCAGCTTAATTATATTCACAATTTGTATTACGGAGAAGCTTGGATTGGGAGCAAACAAAACGGATATCCCGGCGCAATAGAAAAAAGTAAAAGATGCTTCACACGCGGAGACGATGTTACGATTTTATTAATAGAAAGCAATGATCACGACAGCCTCTTATCTCTTAAAAAACAAATTCGCTCTATGTGTAATGTCGGCAAACATTCTGTTCACATTAATGACACACAAGAAGAGACTTGGAGAATAGCAAGTTCTGTTTTTAATAGTAATAGTATACACTTTCTAAATAACAGTAGGTATATTAATACTCCTTTATTTGATGTATTTATAAATCAATATTCTGAAATTATAAAACAAAGAAAAGATTATCATGATTTTTGTGTAGACTCTAGTGCGGTATTAAGTGCCTATGGACTCAGGGACTGTCGCGACCTGGACTTTTTACACTTAAATAATATAAATAATTTGAGCCCAGCGATAGAATGCCACAATAATCATAGTCATTATTATAGTGTTTCTAAAAATAATATTATTTGTGATCCTAGAGCACACTTTTATATTCATGGAATAAAAATGGCCAATATTGAAATAATAAAAGATATGAAGATCTCCAGAAATGAAAAAAAAGATAAAGTCGATGTAAAACTAATTGAAGGTTTATTATGAAAGATTTCAAAATGTATATACCCGTCAGAGATGAGACAAATTATATGATAAAATATTATCAATATCTTTTCAATAAATATTGGGGCGATCATGTTGAAGTATACTTTTTAGGATATAAAAAACCGGATATAAAATTAGAAAAAAACATAAATTTTATTTCATTAGCAGAACAAAGAGCACCAGAAGCGCAGGCATGGTCTGCGCCCATAGTAGATTTTTTTGAATCAATTGACGATGAATATTTTTATTTTAGCGTAGAAGATTTATTAATCATAAGACCTGTAGATCTAGAACTGTTAAAAACATGTAGAAAAATTATGTCTCCCAAAATTGGTAGAATAGATTTATGGAATTCTTGCCAGTTTGACCCGAGACGTAGAGGGTGGGTTGAATATTATAAAGAAGTAGAGAGGGTGGAGTTTCTTATCCAAAACCAAAATCCTCCTCCTTCTGTTTATAGAATTTCATGTTCGAATTCAATATGGAATAGGAAATGGTTTTTAAAGACTTTAGAGCGTGGCTGGTCACCGGGCGATTGGGAAACAAAAGCCAATGATGGAAGAAATAATAATGACGGATTTGATGTATTATCTACTATTGATCGTTGGACGCCAACTGTTGTTCATTCGTTGTGTAAACACTGGCGCGGCAAGATTAATCTATATGGAATGCTCGAACATGATCGAGAAAAGATTTATGACATGTCGAACGAAGAGGAAAAGGATATGCTATGTGATATAACAACAGCAGTAACCGCTGTTAACATAGACTACATGGATCCCATCAGAAGAAAAAAGAAAAATATTATGGATATGGAATGTTTTCAACCAAATAGCAAAGATATTTCAAATATTAGGTATAAAAAATGAAGAATATTGTCAGAAACACATGTATAATGTGTAACGGCATAATAAGGGATGTATACACTCTTAAGAATTTTCCTATTTATATGGGTGTTTCATATGAAAATTCTGAAGACTTATATAATGATAAAATTTTTTCTGTTTGTAGTGACTGCGGCTGTGTGCAAATAAAAAATTTAATACCACTAGATTTATTATATGGAAAAAGCCACAATGCAGCAATTGGAAAAACTTGGGATAAACACCATTTAGAATTTTGTAATTTTGCAAAAGAGTATGTTAACGGAAATGTTTTAGAAATTGGGGGAGGCAATTTAAAAGTTGCGAATAACTTATCAAATTCTGACAGAGTAGAGACAATCACCGTATTTGATAAAAATTTTGTAGCCGATAAAAAATCAAAAAAAATAATTTTAAAAAATGATTTTTTTGATCAAAGTAAGATTGAAATAATACCTGATGTCATTATACATACTCATTTAATAGAGCATTTATATAACCCTTTAGAAGATATAAAAAAAATATCTGAAGCTTTAAAAGAAGGCGGATACATGATGTTTGCTGCACCAATTATTGATAAAATGTTGAAACACAATTTTACGAATGCGATGAATTTTGAACACACTTATATGTTATCTGAAGATATGATTCAAAATATAATGTCCTATTCAAATCTTGAAATTATATCTATTAAGCCATTCAGCGAGTATATAAATTTTTATATTGTCAAAAAAACAAATAATCAATATATAATAAAACATGATTACAATGGACAGGCGAACATTATAAATAAATTTTGCTATTTTTATGAATCTGAAGTTGAACGTATAAAAAATCAGCTTGACAGTGTAAAAGAGAACAATTTTATTTTTGGGGCACACATTTTTACTCAATATCTTTTATCCTTTGGGCTTGAACAAAGCATGTTTACGAATGTGCTAGATAATGATCCAAGTAAGCAAAATAATAGGTTATATGGCACTTCTTTGTTAGTCAACTCGCCACAGATACTTAAAGATATAGAAAATCCAGTAGTTATTTTAAAGGCGGCAATGTACACAGAAGAGATTAAAAATGATATTATAAATAACATTAATCCAAAGACGAGGTTTATATTATGAATTATAAAGAAAATAGGCAATGGGGAATGTTTGAAAACCTATTGGACTCCAATTATTGTAAAGTAAAAGAAATAACTATTCTACCAAATCAGGCACCAAGCTACCAATACCACCATAAAAGAGAAGAAATATGGGTTATTACTCAAGGCCATGGACGCTTGACTCTTAATGATGAGACAAGTGAAGTCAAAGTTGGAAATATAATACATGTGCCAATTGGAGCAAAACACAGAATTAGGAATATAGGGGCAACTGAACTAACATTTATTGAAGTTCAGCTTGGTGAATATTTTGGAGAAGATGATATAGTAAGGTTAAAAGACGACTATGGTAGATAAAATTTTAATAACCACTAGCGGGATAGGAAGTCGCCTAGGCGAGTTAACTGATTACACAAATAAATCTTTGGTTAGAATCGGGAATAAACCAGCCATTTCTTTGATTATAGAAAATTATCCAAGTGATTGTGAATTTATTATAACACTTGGTCATTTTGGTGAATATGTTAGAGAATTTTTGACTATAACTTATCCTGACTTAAACTTTAAATTTGTGAATGTCGATAAATATAAGGGTGTTGGAACTAGTTTAGGATACTCTCTGCTACAAGCTAGAGAGCACTTGCAGTGCCCTTTTATTTTTAATGCTTGCGATACCCTGTTTCTTGAAAAATCTACTATTCTAGAGTATTTGAAAAGCAAAGATAACTTCTGTGTTGGATCGAAGCGAGAGGATTCTTCTCAATACGCCACTCTTCTAATCAACAACGGCTCTGTTAAAGAAATAAAAAGAAAAGGTGAGATAAATTTTGATTATGCGTATGTTGGAGTATGTGGCATAAGAAATTATAAAGATTTTTGGGATATATTAGAGAACACATACCGCCAGAATCCAAATGATGCTTCTTTACACGAAGGGCATATCATAAATAAAATGATTAATTCGAAAAGCACTTTCTCTTTTTATGATGCTAAAGATTGGGTAGATATTGGAAATACTGGAGAATTAGAAAGAGCTAGAAAAAAGTTTTCATCTTTTGCAGAAGTTTTAGAAAAAAAGAATGAATCAATTTATTTTTTTGATGATGTTGTTATAAAGTTTTTTGCTGACTCTAATACATGCTTAGATAGAGTTTCGAGAGCTAAAGAATTAGATGGCTTTGTGCCAAAAGTTTTGTCTCACGGAAATAATTTTTACAAATATGAAAAAGTTAAAGGAGACTTATTAGCTAATTGTGTTAATAGAAGTATATTTTTAAATCTCTTAAATTGGTCAAGAGACAAATTTTGGGTTAAAAAAGATATAGATAATTTTGATAAACTATGTTATAATTTTTATATAACAAAAACTGAAAATAGGATTAAACAATTCCTTAATGGTGGAAAAGACAAAGAAACAAATATAAATGGCCAAAATGTTTCATGCGCCGAAGATTTAATGAAACAAATAAATACAGATAATCTATGTTCTGGATATCCGGTTCAGTTTCATGGCGACTTCATATTAGACAATATCTTAAAAACAAAAGATGGTTTCTGTCTCTTAGATTGGAGACAAGATTTTGCTGGTAATCTGGAAACCGGAGACATATATTATGATTTCGCAAAACTAAATCATAATTTAACTATCAATCATGAAATCGTTAATAAAAATTTGTTTAATTATGATAATGAAGATTGTCACATACTCTGTAATTCACGATTATTAAGTTGTAAAAAGATATTAAAAGATTTTATAGTTTCTAATAATTTTGACTATAAAAAAGTTGAGATTTTGACAGCATTGATCTGGATTAATATGGCCCCTCTGCATGAGTACCCTTTTAATCAGTTTTTGTTTAATTTTGGTAAACTTAATCTATACGAGGCTTTAGAAAATGATTAAATACTTTATTGGGCCTATGACTAAAAACGTTGTAGATGCCGTAATTGAATACGGAAAAGGCAATTCTATACAAATTGGGTTCATACCATCTAGAAGACAAATCGCTCATAATGGAGGATATGTTAATGGTTGGAATACCGAAAGTTTTGCCAAATATGCCGGCAATTTTTATATTTTAAGAGATCATTCGGGACCAGCCCAAGGTAAAGAAGAGGATGATGGGTACACTTCATTAGCTTATGATTGCGAGAATTTTAATGCTATTCACATAGATCCATGGAAAAAATATAGCGATTATCAAAGTGGTTTGAAGTGGACTGTTGACATGATTGAATATTGTTATTCTATAAATTCTGATATTGAGTATGAGGTTGGGACAGAACAATCAATAAGACAATTTTCGCCCAAACAAATAGATAATTTATTATTTGACTTAGAAAAAAGATTGTCTCCTACACATTATGAAAAAATTAGTTATTGTGTTATTCAATCTGGAACTTCTTTAAAAAAAAATAAAAACACTGGTGATTATGATAGCGATAGATTGAGTTCTATGATAGAAATAGTACAAAAACATGGGCTTATGTCAAAAGAGCACAATGGAGACTATCTCCCCGTATCGTTGATAAAAGACAAATTTAATTTAGGTTTAGACAGTATAAATATTGCTCCCGAATTTGGACAAATAGAGACAAAGACATATTTAAAAAATATAGACAATAACAAAGAAATATTGAACTTATATTGGAAAATGTGTTATGATTCGAACAAGTGGATTAAATGGGTTGATAATAGTTTTGATCCGGTACAAAACAAAGTTGAATTGATTAATATATGTGGTCATTACGTTTTGTCTGACGCTGCTTTCGTAAGCCAAATTAAATCTTTATTTCCAGATATTGATTTAGAAATAAAAACAAACATCAAAAACAAATTGGACAATTTATTTTATGGATAATAGACCAAAAACTATTATATGCGATATTGATGGAACTTTAATAGAACATTACCCCCCTACACAAACTACAAAAAAAACCCATGAACCAAAACTTTTGCCCGGTACAATTAATAAAATATTAGAATGGGATAAAAAAGGGTACAATATAATATTGATTTCTGGCCGAAGAGAAAGTGCTCGTAAAATCACTGAAAAACAATTATGTGATTTGGGGATAATATATGATACACTTATTCTTGGAATTGGCGGTGGTCATAGAATTTTGATAAATGATAAAAAACCATATGGAAATGAAAACTACGCGCATGCAATAAACTTAGATAGAAATACTGGTATTGGAGAAATAGAAATATGACAAAAAAAGTTGTTGTTTTGAATAATTTTGGTGATGATAAAGTAGGTTGGATAAAAAGAATTAGTAAACAATCTCCACTAAAAAATAAGTGGGGAGATTTTGAACTAACGCCTTCTATTGAAAATGCTGATTATGTTGTGATTCTAGACGGAGTTGGGCATATTAGTAAAAACGAATTTCAACATTTTTTACAAAAAAAGAAAATCTTTATTCAAAGAGAACCAGAACAAGTTCAAGGAGAAATTAGAGTTGCTAAGAACAAATTCAATAAATATATTGATTATGACACCCACCCTCCTTATGTAGACTGGTGGCTTGATTACGATTATGAATACTTATCTAATTTGAAATTTGCAGACGTAAAAAAGACAAAAAATAATCCAATATGCATAATAACATCAAAAACTTTTACAGAAGGTCAAGCCAAAAGAATAAAATTTCTCAAAAAAATACAAGATAAGATTTGTATTGATTTTTATGGTAAGCAAGATATTTCTAATATTTTTAATAATTATAAAGGCACCCCAGAGTACCATAATACCTCCAAAAGAGACAAATCCAGAATATTTGAATACAATGTTTCTATATCGCTGGAGAATGGCTCTAGAAAAAACTTTTTTACAAGAACCTCAGAGGACTTATTATGTTGGACGCTGCCTGTTTATTGGGGTTGTCCAAATTTAGAAGATTTTTTGCCAGAAAATTCTTATCGTTATGTTGATATCGATTCCGAATTTAGTAAAGAGAAGTTGGAATACTTGACTCGAAAACCAGAAAAAAAGGAGCTTGTTGCTATGGCTGCGGCAAGAGATTTGGTACTAAATAAGTATAACTTTTTTCCTCACATGCAAAGCATTTTAGAGGAAATGTAATGATTCAAATATACTCCAAAAAACAACCAGATCTTTTACTACATGTAATAAATCGAAGTTCTGATATAGAGGGTCGCACAAACTTGATCCCAGATTCTAATTTCATTCAGTGCAGCATATTAAAAATGGAAAAAGGAAAAACTTTCCCACCCCATAAGCATATAAAAAAAGAAAGACATTACACCGAGCAGATAGCACAAGAATCTTGGGTTGTCATTAGAGGGTCAGTAAAGTGTGTTTTTTATGATGTAGATGATACAATAATAGCAACTCCAATACTATACGCTGGAGATGCCAGCTTCACTCTTTTGGGTGGACATACATATGAAATATTAGAAGATGATACAATTGTATATGAATACAAAACTGGACCTTATGAGGGTCAAAAATTAGATAAGGTATTTATATGATTAAGATAAATATGGGCTGTGGCTGGAGAAAATTTGGAGAAGACTGGATTCATATTGATGGCGGGGATTATGATCACTTAGATTACAAAGATATTTTTAATTTACCTTATGAAGATAATACGGTTGATTTAATATATGCTTCTCATGTTATAGAATATTTTGACACTCAAGAAATAAAAATCGTTTTAAAAGAGTGGAAAAGAGTTCTAAAAAAAGATGGTATTTTAAGAATTGCAGTACCAGATTTTCAATCAATGAGTAGACTATATTCTTTAGGAAAAATAGAATTAATAAATATTCTGGGTCCATTATATGGTAAGATGACCATGGCTGACAAAAAAATATATCATAAAACCGTATATGATTTTAAAACACTTGAAAATACATTAAAATGTGTTGGGTTTTATGATATTATGAGATATGATTGGAGAAACACTGAGCACAGTTATTATGATGACCATTCTCAAGCATATCTTCCGCACATGGATAAAGAAAATGGAACTTTAATAAGTCTCAATGTGGAGTGTAAAAAATGAGTTTTGAAATAGTAAAAGATTTTGAAAACAAAATAGCAGAATTTTTTGGAGCCCCTTATGCAGTTGCTGTTGATTGTTGTACTCACGGAATTGAACTTTGCCTAAGAATGGGAAATATTCAACATTATAGTATACCAAAGAGGACTTATATTTCTGTGCCATTTTTAGCTAAAAAGCTTGGTATTTCTTTTGAGTGGAGAGATGAAGATTGGCAAGACTGCTATTATCTGGGTGGTACAAATATTATCGATGCGGCGGTCTTATGGCAACAGGATTCTTATATACCAAAAACTCTTATGTGCCTAAGTTTTCAATATAAAAAACACTTAAGCCTAGGTCGAGGCGGAATGATTTTGACAGATGATAAAGAATCTGCTATACTATTAAAAAAGATGTCATATGATGGCCGGTTACCTGATATTCCATGGCGAGAGCAAAATATTGATACAATGGGGTATCATTACTATATGACCCCAGAGACAGCCGAAAGGGGGGTAAATCAGTTTTTTAATGCTATGACCTCCAAACCAAAAAAATGGACTGTGGAAGACTGGCCAGATTTAACACAAATGGAAATATTTAAATGAAAAAAGCGCTTATAACTGGAATTAACGGACAAGATGGCAGCTATCTATCTGAGCATCTACTAAACTTAGGGTATGAAGTTCATGGGATATTAAGGAGACATTCAGTCTCTGAAAATCAAAACTCCAGACTTGTAAAGCATGGAACAGATAATATAATTCACACATACTATGGAGATTTGACTGATTATCCTTCTTTGGTTAGAATTGTAAACCACGTAAAGCCTGATGAAATATATAATCTGGGTGCCATGAGCCATGTAAGAGTTAGTTTTGATATGCCTTCATTCACAATACAGACAAATGCTTTAGGTGTTTTAAATATGCTTGAGGTATACAGATCTTTTTGCCCACAAGCTAAATTTTATCAGGCTAGTTCATCAGAGATGTTCGGCAATTCTGTAGATGATGACGGAGTTCAGAGGCTGACGACGCCGATGAACCCTGTATCGCCATACGGATGCTCTAAGGTTATGGGGTACAACCTTGTAAGACATTATAGGCACGCATATAAATTACATGCATGTAACGGGATACTTTTTAACCATGAGTCGCCGCGCAGAGGTTCTAATTTTGTAACTAATAAAGTTGTAAAAGGAGCAGTTCTTATTAAAAAAGGAAAGGCTGAAAATCTTGAACTTGGGAACATGGATTCTTTTAGAGATTGGGGTCATTCTAAAGACTATGTTCGCGCAATGCACCTGATTTTAAACCATGACACACCAGAAGAATTTATCGTTGCAACCGGAGAGACTCATTCAGTTAGGGATTTATGTAACAAAGTTTTTTCAAAATTGGATATGGACTACAAAGATTATGTTGTTCAAAATCCAAAGTATATGAGGCCAGAAGAATTAAAATACTTAAAGGGTGATGCTTCAAAAATTAGAGACTTGCTTGGCTGGGAGCCTGAGTACACTTTCGATACAATGTTAGATGAGATGATTGTTCGCTGGGAAAAAGAACTATAAAAAAAGGAGATTAACTATGCAAGACAACACAATGAAGCTTTCAAATCAAGCACTAGGCGCGATTATGATGGCACTACAAGAGTCGTTATTAAACCAGATGGATATCGTTCCGATTCTTAAGGGTTTTGAATTACAGCTTGGAACGGACGGCTTAACAGTCATGAATCCACCAACTGTTCGTTATAGTACGAATTCAGAAATAACGAACGATGACCTTGAAGTTATGGCGGGCAGTTAGTGCCTCGTTATAAATATTATTGTCAGGACTGTGATACTAACTTTTTGGTTTTTCATTCTATGAGTGAGAATCAAGAAGAGTGTGTGCAATGCCTAGGCAATAATATTAAGAAATCAGTTACAAGCCCTTCTTATATTGAAAAAAAGAATGTTCAGCAAAAAGTTGGTGCTTTGACCAATAAACATATTGAAGAAAGTAGAATAGCTCTAAAAGAGCAGATAAAAGAAGTAAGAGGGGGAGAATATGAGCCGTCTTGAGTTGGTATTGGCATCAATAATGACATTATCAGTTTTATACAGTATATTTATAACCGGATATACCCGCAAAGCCATATTTGAATTATTGTCGATCTCAGAAGAGTTGGTGGATATTCAAGAAATGGTTAACTCATTTGCAAATCATGTAAAGAGTGTTTATGAAATGGAAATGTTTTATGGGGATGAAACACTTAAAGCTCTAATGAATCATGCATTTTCGTTTGATGAGCAACTACAGACTTTTGAGTATATCTCCTCCTTAACTACACTAAAAGAAGGAAGCGATACTGATGAATATCTTGAGCCCACTGGAACCGAAGAAGGTACAGCCGAAAAAACTGCGTCGTAAAAGAAAAAAGAAAAAGAAAAATTATTATTTCACAAAAGTTCATGAGCAGGCGATAATCGATTATAAGAATACAGATTGTCTAAAAGAAAGATCAGAACTGTATCGATTATATATACAACCCTCTTTAAGCGAGATGGTAGATAAAATAGTCTATACATTCAAGTTTACCACTCTTCCAAATATCGATTACCTAAAAGAAGAATGTAAAATTTGGCTGATAACCATCATCGACAAATACAATCCAGAGAAAGCAGCAGCATTTTCTTATTTTTCCGTGATTACCAAAAACTGGTTTATCCACAAGGTTAAAGTTCAACAAAAAAGAAATAAAAGAGAAATTGATATTAACAATATCTCTAAGGCTCACCAGAAGCAGCATCTGACGACAAATGAGTCTTACCTTACTGAGCGTATTCAAGATGAGTTCTGGTATAATTTCTATAATGAGATAAAATCCTGGGATGAGGAACTGATGAAGGATAATGACCTTAAGGTATATAAAGCTATCATGATTTTATTTGAGTCGAAAGATGATATAGAAATTTTTAACAAAAAGGCTATTTACTTATATCTTCGGGAGATTACTGATTTGAATACAAAGCAGATCGTCAATTCCCTTAAAAAATTTAGAAAAAAGTATTATAGTTTTAAAGAAGATTGGGACACCGGGCAAATATGAGCACAAATAAATTAGATGACTTATTAGATGAGGCGCTAACGAACATTAGGAATGATAGAGATTTAGCTAAAGAGTTTTTAAATGAGATATCGAATGTAATTGCGGCAGACGCAGAACAAAATAAATATTTAAGCCCCGTTGCTGCAAAACACATAGAAACTATGCAACGTTCCAATGAACAGCTAGTAAAAATAATCGGTATTAAACAGAAAACAACAGTAGAAAGTATGGAGTTGAGCGAAGAAGATAAAGATAATCTGTTTGATCTTATCCAGGGAGAAGCCAGTTAGTGCCTAGATTTGATAGAAAAATGACAAGTCCTTCACTTTGGTTAGAAGGTCTGTATAGCAATGTGGACAAATATGATGTTTTTGGTAATGAAAATAACTTTCAAGTTAAAGTTTTGGACACCCCTACAGAGGTTGGCAACGAAATAGTTTTTAGTGGCAGAATAATTGATCCTAGAATGGCTCATGAAGCATTCCTTCCAGATCCGTGCGATCTAACAATAACTTCTAACCCTCTTATTGCGCGAGCAATTGCTAATTTTCACACAATAATAATCGTAAGAAACGCGGCAGAACTATCAGAAACAATTTCTAGAGATGATATTGTGACCGCCAAATTTAGCCCTGGGCAAAATGGAAATAAATATGATTTACAATCGGGAGATTTTGTAAAAATATTTAAAAAGAGCGAAATAAATAGCAGCACAAATAATGCAAACTGTATTAGTTTAAAAGATATAGATTTTTCAGCAGGTACTTCTGCTGGAGTCCTATATGGAACAGTCAATATACCTTTTGAAGACATAAGCGATGGTCAAAAATCTTTTTATAAAGGAATAGAGGTGGCAAACGGCAGACTCCCATCGGATATCTTAGCTTCTCCATGGTCTGTTGCGAATGATCATTATGTTCCGAAAGATGACAGAAAAGGCCGACCAATATTATTTATTCAAGATTTAATAGAATCATTTATAGAACTTTGCAGAGAATATTATGATGAGTACGAAGAGAAAATAGTAATTAACGACTCTTATAGGAGTTATGAAAGACAAGTACAACTAGATAAAACTAGTAAATATGCAGCCACGCCTGGATATTCAAACCATGGTTGGGGCGTTGCCTTTGATGTTAACGGCACAAACGTTTGTAAAAATGGTTGCCCTTCGTCCAAATCTATAGAAAGATTTACATCACCAATATATGCTTTTCTAGATCAACAAGGAGCCGGCAGACATGGTTTTATAAATCCGCCTTCTATGAGGTATGATGGTAGTTTACCTGAATCTTGGCATTGGGAAAACATAACAGTTAGAAATAAAGTTTTTGATAAAAAACAACCAGAAGCCGATTATATTATACCGGATGGTTCTGAACTTCAGACGGATTAAAAATGTCAAATAAAACAAAAAACAAAGATTATATAAACCCTCATTCATCAGAAGATATAAAATTGGCTGAAGATTATATTAGAAATGGGGTCAACGGGGTTCCAACTCGTAGCGGGCTTTTTAATACAAATATCAATAGAACCAGTTTTACTTATAATCGCCCAGACGGCGCAGTTGTCCAAAAAAATGAAGGAGCTTATATAGTAATGGGGCAAGTGCCTATGGGGCCAGCACAAACCTCTGGGTACGGGGCCATTGGGCTTCCTTCTGAGGCGATAGATATGGTTGTTGGTAGATCGGCAGCTAGTAATAAAGGTAAAGGTCCAAAAAAAGATGAAGTAGTAAATAATGATCACATGTCTGATGCAGCTAGAATATACGTTTGCAGATTGACAGATATTGATAGAGATTTTAATATTGAGTCATCACCAACCGATCCCAGAAATACAAACAAGATTGCCCGTTCTGCAATTGCTGTTAAGGCCGATGAAGTGCGTTTAATCGGGCGCGAAGGCATCAAAATCGTCACAGGAAAAGTCTTCACTCCCAATGGCGGGGAAGAGAAAAACTCTCTTGGTGGAACGATTTTACCGGCACCTAAAATTGATTTGGTTGCAGGAAATAATTATGACAATGTGCAGGGAATAGCTTTAGGCGAAAAAACAATTGGCTGTTTGACTGAATTAAATGAAATAG
>Ga0307488_10002610_pt1 | contig 15209 bp, 19 predicted proteins | sample SB02metaG_FD_202248 | JGI IMG/M metagenome (GOLD analysis project Ga0307488, IMG submission 202248) | Sea-ice brine microbial communities from Beaufort Sea near Barrow, Alaska, United States - SB 0.2 | ecosystem: Environmental > Aquatic > Marine > Coastal | place: USA: Alaska | collected... | reverse complement strand
GGCGGGGAAGACGGGGCCGGGGGCGGGGGCGGGGTTCGGCGAGAAGAACCCTGTGACGGGCCCGGGTACCGGAGCGGGTACCGGGGCAGACGGCGGGTAGCCAGGCATGTTTCCACCGGGGACCATGTTGTAGGGCCAGCAGATATTGCTCGCCACGTAATCCAACGTATTTCCGACCATCGTTTCCTGAGTTGAATGGCATCCTGTGATGTGGCGAGAAACATCTGTTGCTCGCCTCATAATCCAACTCATTTATGACCCACGTTTCTTGACATGAATGGCATTCTGTGACGTGGCGAGCAAAAACTGGTAGGCCGTACGTAGCCCGGGTCGCCCGGCGGGTATACGTAGCCCGAGAGCCAGGGCCAGGTGAAATGATGCTCGCCACGTCATAGGCTGTCATTAAACCCAGGTTCCGCGGGGCTAAAACGTGGTTGATGACGTGGCAGGCAATAGTTACGTCGCCCCGCGGGAATCGGCGCCCCGGGCTCCATGACCACGGAATAGGGCCAGGTACATGATGCTTGCCACGTCACAGGATGCCGGTCAACTCAACAAGCGAGGCTTAAAACCAGTCTCCGGTTTGATTACCCTCTGAACCCCCCGAATACAGACTCTCGACCAATCAGGGGCGCGGGAGAATGATGAACTGTCCATCGACCAATCAGGGACGATATGCATTTACGTTCGAAATTGGCGCGAAACGTGCAAAAGATCCAGCCAATCAAAATTGAGTCAATCACTCTCTCGACCAATTACATGAGGGCCTGCAGGGTGGTAAACCGACCAGAGACTGGGTATAATAACGTGGTGGGTGAGGTTGCGAGGTGACGAGCATGTATGAGTGATGGTTTAGGGTTTAGGGTTTAGGGTTTAGGTATGAGTTAAGCCCACCACGAAGACGCTGTTCATGACGGCCCAGGGTTTGGGGTTTAGGGTTCCCTAAACCCTAAACTCTAAACCCGAAACCCTACCACGAAGACGCTGTTCATGACGGCCCAGAAGATGGTGTTGAGCAGCGCCACGCGGGCGGACACCACCACGAAGCTGCCGACCAGCGCCATCGCGCCGGCGGCAGACACCCGCGCCCAAGGCCTGCCAGATGTCGCCCGCCACGTCATCCAACGCATTTCAAATCTCGCTTCTTGAGTTGCACTTTCTGATGACGTGTCACGTGAAGGTTTATGGTCTCATCATTTAAAGGGTTTCCACATGTATACGTATATGACCCTATGCATGACACCCTTGTATGATGACACCCTCCCTCCTATGGCGCCATCTGACCCTATGACGTTTCACCCCACCTATGACGTGGCAAGTTAGGCATCATATGATGGCGAGTAATGTATGGGCGGCCCTGCCCCCGTCGTGGTGGCGACGACTGCCGCCCCGGCCTTCACGGCCGCAGCCTTCACGCCCGTTGCGGCGACGGTGGCCCCGGCCGCGGCATACCCTGAGGCGGCTGTGCCTACCACCCCGGCAGCTAGGGTCCAGCAGAACATGGCTTCGCAACATCAGGCAGGTCGCATTGAACTCAAGAGACGAGGGTTGGGTTGGCAAATGTGTTGAAGGATGTTTTTGAGCGGTTTCTGCTAGACCCTACCGGCAGCGCTGGCGGCTCCGAGGTTCGATGCGATACCGGCCATGGTGTAGCGGCACAAATTGAAATTGAAAGCAAAACTTGAAAGCCGGTCCATCAGATCATAGTTTCAAGCGCTCGGTTCCAGGCGGTTTCTACATGGGTTTGAAACTGTCAACCTGCACTGTCCTACCATGGCACCGAAGGCGCCCGCGCCGTCGCAGCCGGGGCAGCCCCACGCGTCGTAGTACGACGGCGCTGCGGAACGCTCCAGAGACCCAACGCTGTCATCGCCGAGGCCGCCTCTTCTGGCTGCCGTGCGCCAAGGCCTTTCAATATTTTTCCGGTGCCTTTCAATATTTTTCTGGGCACCTCCGAGGGAGAAGGTGATGGGGTCAGGAACAACACGGCTGAAGAGTGGACGAAAGCAGAAGACGATTGTATGAATGTGCCAAAAGTGAAAGGCAACGACTGATGTAATTGTGAAGGCCCTGCCGTGCGCACAGCAGGTTCGGCAGCAGCCATGGCGGGCGCGGCGGCGGGGTCACTGCTGGGCCCGCCGCCGCGCCGCTGCGCGGCCAGCGCGGTGCAATACCGCTCACCCGCGCTCCCGCCGCCCGCCGCAATCAGGGCCTCAATCTCAACTCAACTAGCACTCATTTATCCCTGCCACCACTTCAGCTACTTATCACCTCAAAACTACTGAAATTGATCTAAACATGATCATAATGTAAGACCCTACCCGTGATACCCGACATGACGCCCGGGCTGAGCACCTCGCACGCCGCGGCGCAGCGCCCGCACATGTCCTTGTTTTGGTCGGCGTTGCGCGCCAGTGCGTACTGCGAGTCCGTGGGGCGCCCCATACACACAGATTCGCACACCGGCCACCAGGGGCCGACTCTCGTTCACTTTTCGGCTCAACGTAAGCGCTTTCCGTGGGATAGTGGGTGCATTTAGGGGTTGGATAGTGGCTGTTTAGGAGGTGCAAGAAGTTACCAAGGGGTGCTTAGGGTGTATTGTCTGACAGAAACGGCTCAGGATGAGCTGAAAAGTGGACGAGTGTAAGCCCCTGCCGGCCACACGCACCCCTCCATGTCCACGGCGTTGTCGCCGTCGATGACCTCGCATCAGGGGCTTACACTCGTGCACTTCTCAGCTCAACCTGAGCCGTTCCTGACACTCAACACATTCTCTAAACGCCTAGACACCCCCTCCACCCCCGCCTTAAGCACTCCCTAAACATCCCCCAAAATACCCCTTGTCCCACCAAAAGCGCTAACGTTGAGCTGACAGGTGGACGAGTGTAAGCCCCTACCTCGCAGGTGAAGGGGTCACCGGCGACGGAGAAGGTGGGGTCGCAGAGGAAGGCGGTGAAGGAGGGCTCGCAGGCCACAGCCGCGGCGGTGCCGCCGGGGTCCGACTCGCGCGACAACTGTGCCGCCCACCAGGGCCTTGCTTCAATGGGGGGGTGTCATTTCAGAACATTTAGTCTAAATCGACGAAGGTACTGAGATGGGAGCCACGGCTCAAACTCAAATTGTTACTAGCTCTGAGCCTTGCTCGCTCACTGCCATAGACGTCACACGCTTTCTCTTCAAGTGGTCGGCGTTTGAACACACAAACACACTCGTCATACATTCAGCACGCATCAGAAGAACAAAAAGCAGTGGCTATGACATGTTGAGTGCTTGTGTAACCGGTACACAACACTCAAATTCACAGAGTTGAAGAGTGAGGGTGAGGCCCGGCCGCGCTCCGCAGGTCCCATATCGCGCGCGTGACGCAGCGCTTGTCGGTGCCCGCCTCCAGCACAGCCACGGGGTCGTACTGCCCGGAGGTGCCGCGCGCGCGGTACCGCCCGCAGGGTCGCGCGCCAACACGGCCCGTCACATGTCACCTCAAAACGTCTTGGCCTGACGGTTTTGGGGGTCCTCTCGGACTGATCGATTCTACGCCTTCCATGATACTGATTCGGGGCTTACAATTATCCACTTTTCAGCTCAGCCTAAGACGGCTTTGCTCGCCGAAATCGAGAAACCACCCAGCGTGTCCCTCAAAAGGTGCTTACGTTGAGCCGAAAAGTGGACCAGTACAAGCCCCTGAAACTGACCTCGAAGCGATCGTGTGGGTCACTCGATACGTTGGATATGTGCAGGGGTGTGGGGGACGGGAGACGGAGGCGGGGGTGTCGAACGTGCGCGGCCGCCGCATCCCTGCCTTGTCGGCGTCGATGATGATCTCGGGCTTGACCACGAGGGTGTCCGCGGGCGGCATGATGAAGCACAGGCTGCGGTCGGTCGCGCGCACGGGGGCCGGGACCAGGGCGAGCACCAGGAGGCAAGCGAGGGATAGGAGGGGGGCCAGAGCCGCCCTCACCCCCGCCCCCGCCCCCGCCCTGGCGCCGCCCCTCACGGCGGCGGCACCGCCGCCGCCGCGTCGTGCGTCTTGTCGGCGCCCGCGGCCGCCCCGGCCGCCCATGGTGTGCATCCTCGCGGCGAGTGTGACCTGCGTGCGCGCCGCTGGCTGCGACAGCTCGCGGCAGTATGTGGAGCGCCGAGCCACGTCGCCGCTACGCTTTGCTTGCCTCGCTTGACGCCTTGATGAGGAATGGCCGTGATTCCCGAGACGCCCAAACGCTCTCATGACGCGACACTGAGAACTGATGGTCAGACATCTGAGCGCCCGTAGATCTTCCTGAAGTAAACTGCCTTTTCCTCCTGATTATATCATAGTGCAACCCGCCGGCCTCAGCCGCCTCGAACGAGCCGTCGCGTCACTCGTTGTCCTCATTTGCTGTAGCGCCGCAATCAACCACACAAGAAGTCCTTGCGCAAGATAGCTTACTCACTCATTGCAATCTGAGCGCAATAGTGTACCTGTCCTCCTCTCCTCTCCTCCGCCAACTTTGTGGATGAATCACTGACGCTGACATGACGATGACGCCGACTCGACCTCCTGGCCGCGGGCCCCTGTCCATCTGTCGAATAGTTTTTGGGGGAAGACTGGGAAAAAGCTCTATTCTGAGCGTGCTCTGTGCGTCCAGTATTACAAAATGGTTGCCAGGTGGCAGCGCTATGTCGCTTTGAGCTATTATCTCGTGTTTTGGACTATTTTCGAGCGCAAAAACCCCGAAAAATTCTCCACGTCCCCGTTCCCCGGGCCCCGGCCCCACGTCGCACCCGGCGCTGGCGGCGCTCCCTCCCCCGGCCCCACCGCCCCCGCATCGCCTTCGCCGTCGACGGCGGCGTCGACGCCGGCGCTGGCGGCGCTCTCTCCCCGGCCCCACCGCCCCCGCCTTGCCTCGCCGCGGCGGTTGAACTCTCGCGTCACCCGCCGGCGCCCTCTTCCTCTTTCTTCCCCCATACTCCCACCCCCTGGCTTCTCACCCGTCGTCTCCTTCGGCGCTGAAGACTGTGACGCGGGCCACGCCGCGTGGACCGCATCGCCGAGTCGGTGGAGGTTGTCGCGCCCGTAGGCATGCCTCGCTCTGGTTGGAGGGTGGCCTGACGTGTGCAGTGCGATGGAAGTGGTGGTGGTAAGCAGCGACCGACGCGGTGAACGACCTTGCGGGTCCCTCTGAGGTAACTTCGGGGGAAAGCTAGGCTCGGTCTCGGAAGCGGTCTCGGAATGGGAAAAACTGAAACAGAAAGAGTTCGAAATGGCCATACACCCGCCCCGTGGCACTTTGCAGCCCCCGTTTGAGACTCAAAAGTCCGCAGGAGATTGATTTCGGCATGTCGAGATCGTCGTTTTTTCGTATGGGCTGGGGTGGGGGGGGGGGTGTCGAAAACCGACACCCCCGGACCGACCACTTTCCGTTCCGGCCGGACGTTCGGACGAGTTACTTCAACCCCAGGATCGGTTCCCCTTTTGACGAGTCACAACTCCCAAACTCATTTCACTAACGACACGGTGATTTTTTGGTATGTGCGGAATTACATGTACAGAATATATGCACCAAACCTTATGTGTACACGATTATATGTACAGGCGGGTTGGTTAAGCTCACCATGTGTAGCGCCGTGGGGCTCGATGAACGTTAAAATAAAAATAAAATGGTACAGGCTTATTCACAACGGGGCATCCTCCGTGTCAACTATGGTACACCAGGTGTGTCTCAGCTCGGTCATCTCTGTCGAAGCCGGCTTGCCGACCCACCCAACCGCGGCGCCGACCGACCCAAGCGCGTCACCCGCCTGCCCGCTGGACTCCAACCCCAAACTATTCACAAACCATTCACAAACTACTCACACAGTAGTCACAAATTCACGACGGGGCCCCCTCCTCGTCCGCCCGGTAGTTGCGCTACGCGCGAATCCCAACGCGAGGATCTACGTCGAAGCGAATCCGCCGACCGACCCAACCGCGTCTTTCGCCCGACTGCTAGTAAGGCTCAACGTGTCATCCTCCTTGGTGCAGTGGCGCACGTTGACGAAATTGAAAGCACAATGAAAGCGGGTCATCACATTTAAGTTTCAAGCGCTGAGACTAGGCACACTTTCAACTCGGATTTCGATACTGTCGACCTGCACCGCCCTGCCTTGGCGATAATGGAGATGGAGTCGTCTTCCGTGAAGTAGCGTCGCAAGTTGCTATCGAAACCAAAACTTGAAAGCAGCTTATCATATTTCAGTTTCAAGCGCTGAAACGAGAGGCGCTCTCAACTCGGGTTGTGATGCTGTCAATCTGCACCGCCCTGCCTTGGGTCGCTGCAGGTACATCGGCCGCGCCACCCCCATGAAAATAAACGAAAGCGGCAACAGCACGCACAACATCCACCCAAACACGACAACGGCCCAGAGCGGGTAGCCCTCGTACGTTCCCTGCGTCTCCTTGTATATGTTGTACCCCAGCGCGTGAGGCCAAAACATAACATGCTCGCCCATTGAGAAATGAATAAACGTACATAGAATAGAACTCGGATGCTTAGTGCCCCGAGCGGCGTGCACAACGAGCTAGTGATACCATAAAAATCACTACGTGCGGGCATCTGCAACTACTCTACTATGGTTACGCAAAGCCCATTCAGAAAGTTTCGTTCCTACATTATGTCTCAATAGTCAGACTTGCGATACGGTCGAGATTAATACAAGAGAGTGAAATGACATCCTATGTCAGATGTCATACAAGTGATACTTGAATAACATCCTAGGTGATGAGCACAGAACTCCGCGGTACTTATGTCACAATACGTGAGCATCAGTCACTGCTCGAGGGGAGCCTTGTGCGCAACATAACTCGGACATTTGCAACATTATGACGGGCTGATTGTAAATGAGGCCCAACCAGCAAAGCGGTGAGGATGGCGGGCACCACCCACTTGATGATGTAAGGGAATAGCGGGCCCATCCCACTGCCGCACAGCAGGGGCCGTACAATCCTCCGCTGTTCAACTCAAACTGCGCCGTCTTTGTCGTTGACTCACAGACTCACTCAATGACTGACTCATTGACTCACTCGCTCACTGACCCACTGACTATGGGTTCAGAGTCTGCCCAGCGTATCCCACGAAACTGGACGTGAGCTGAACAGTGGACGAGCGAGCTGAAATGTGGACAGGAGAGGTGGAGAGCTGCAAAGTGGACGAGTGAGGTACAAGGTGGAGGAGTATTACGCCCCCGCCGCACAGGCGCACCGCCTCGTTCTGCAGTTTGTCCGCGCCGTAGACGTGGCCGATGAACAGGCACTCGCACAGACCGACGATCATGGCCTAGCCACTCGTCCACATTTCGGCTCGAAAAATGTACAATTTTATGCGATGCGCGGGTGGAGTCAGCGGCAAAACAGGCTAACGTTGAACCGAGAAGTGGACGAGTATTGCGCCTCTACCGGCGATGATGAGCGTGTACTGCGATACGTACCTGTCCATGATGTCCACCGAGGAGTAGGGACAATCAAACTTGTGATAAAAGGTAAAGAAACGCGGAGGCTAATAAACAGCCCGCAGAGCGTGCACTAGGAGCTAGTGCTTCAACCGAATAACTACATGCCATCCAAATACTGCTCGACATGTCATCGACACGCAACTCGACACTTGGACTCTCGATGGCGTCATGGCGAGCGTCGTTCACCGTCACCCGGGGGGCTGAGAAATGAGTATATAGTGTACCGGTGCGCGCCGCGATACACACTGCGGTATGAAGCCTGGTGTCTTTAGTTGAACGGCATCCGATGACGTGGCGATGACGTGGCGCGAGTACTATGTGCCAGGTCCTACCACGTGGTACCACCCAGGACCCAGCACAGCGGTATGAACCCTGGTGACTTGAGTTAAATGGCATACGATGACGTTGCGATGATGTGGCACGAGCACGATCTGCCAGGTCCTACCGCATAGTACCCCCCCGCACCGCGGTACGAAGCCTCGAGTCTGGAGTTGAATGACATCCGATGACGTGGCGATGACGTGGCACGAGCACTGTCTGCCAGGTCCTACCGCGTAGTACCCCTCAGCACCGCGGTAGGTATGAACCCTCGTGTCTTGAGTTGAATATCACCGATGGCGTGGCGAGCACTATCTTCCAGGCCCTACCACGTAATACCCTACCTCGGTGGTCATCGGCAGCCCCAGGAGGAAACAGGAGAAGCATGCCACCGCCGCGGTTATGCGCCGATTATCCGCGCACCAGGGCTTAGCGGCGCAAGTTGAATTATAGGCAAAGTCTTCAAGCGGTTGATCACAATTTACTATCAAGCGAGTTATCTGAAAGCAGGCGCGCTGTCAGCAAAGTTTTGATACTGTGAACCAGCCGATCGCCCCACCAGGGGAAGCGGTCACATATCATCGTGATTGCTGCCTCAATATACGCGAAGACTGAATCTATTCCCAGCATGATCAGAACCAGCCAGAAACAAACCGCGAAGAACTGGCTGGTGCCGGGTCCAAACAGCGCGAGCGCGGTGGGGTACACGACGAAGGCCAGGCCCCAGCCGCCTTTGTGCAGCGCCGCAAGTTTAAACCGAAAGCAAGGTTTCAAGGCATGTCATTAGAGGTAAGCTTCAGACACTGAAACTGTTCCCTTTGAAATCGGGCTTCAATTGGGTTTAACCGGCACCGCCCTACCTTGGGCAACTTCAGGCACCGACTTGGATTGTTCCCGCGCCAACGTACAGGGGCGCGAGTAACATTTAAAAGCGAAATTTAAAAACAGAGCAGTTGATCATGTTTCATTTTCAAGAGCTGACACCAAAAGGCGGGGGCCAGGGTGAAAGCCTGGTGCCTCCTTATGCACGCGGAAGCGTCTCACCCTCTCTCGCTTTCAACACGGGTTTTGATAATGGCACCCTACAGCGCCTCACCAGGTAGCCCAGAAATGAGAAAATGATGAAGCCAGCGTACAGACTGGTGGCGGAGTTGGCCAGCCCAATCACCCAAGTGTTCCTCCCAATTTTTGCGTTCTTGGGGCACGCCGAGGTGAAGCGGCGCAAGTTGAATCTGACAGCAAAGTTTGAAATTATGTCTCATAACTCTAGTTTCAAGCGCTTAGATCCAGGCGCTTTCAATTTGGGCTTTGATAGGGTCAACCTGCACCGCCATACCGAGGCGTACGCCGGCATGGCTCCACACGCTATGGACAACCCGAAGAAAATCTGCGCCACCGCATCCACCCATGTGGAGCCCTGGCAGGGGAGTCATTCATAACAAGCACTCCAATGACGTCAAAATGACAAAATCACCAACAAATCAAATTCCGAGGGGGCGTTGAGCACATGACCAGATCCGCGAGTCAATAATGATCTTGGACGGGCCAAATAACAATGGCCGAACACACTGTCAGACTGTTTGCCCATACAAACCACGAACACGCGGTAACTTCCACGCAAATATGCGCTAAACTTCTACGCTTATCTCACATTTCTTTGACACTGTGTCGAAACCCGTCGCCGCCGGCGCCGAAGTTTAGCGCATATTTGCAGCGCGGCAGTGTGCAAACGAAAATCTGTATGGCGACGTGGTCAGGAATTTGAAAGGCTGATTTGATCATTTTGGAATTCACTCTGGGTTTTGAAAGGATGATCTGAAAAATGATCGGAATTCAAACCCATTGTCAGTAAAATCATTATCGATTCGCGGATCTGGTCACATGAGCACAAGCATTCGAATGACGTCAAACGGACCAAAACACCCAACACCGGCAAGTCACACTCCAACGTGGGTTCGGGTCTTTGCGCTACACAAAGGTGATATGAACCTGCGTTTCCAATCTGTGAGCTGTCCCACTGGCCGAGGTAGAACTTCAGCCCGTCGCCCGCGCCCAGGGGCTTACACTCGTCCACTTTTGAGCTCAACCTGAGCCGTTTCTGACACACAAACACACCCTAAACACTCCCTAATACCCCGCAAAACCTCCTGAACACCCCGTAGACAGTCCCTGATGAAATCACCCCGTATCCCATAGTAGAGAGCACTCACGTTGAGAAAATAAGCGGACGCATGTAAGCCCCTGCCCGCGCCCGGCAGCGTGGCGCCCTTGATGAGGAGGATGAACAGCAGCAGGTACGGCAGTGGCATGTTGATCCAAATCGCTTTACCCGCCGACTCCGCACCGCGCATGATGCACACGTAGCACAGCGTCTAGATGTAGGGGCCCAAGTTGAACTTGAAAGCAACGGGTGAAAGCAATTCATCACATATTAGTCTGAAGCGCTAATTGCAGACACCAGGCGCGCTTTCCACTCGGGTTTGATGCTGTCAACCTGCACCGCCCTACCCAGTTAACCATGAGCCCCAGAACCAGCCACCAGTGGCACGGACCCAGCCCGCCCTCTAGCGGCCTCCCGGCGCGCGGCCAGTACGTCCGTGTAAAAGAAATCGGCCGCGCGCCCGTCGCTGAACGGCATGACCTCGCGCATGGACGCCACTAAGAAGCTCCACACCCATGACATAATGATGCTGTAGTAACTGGCGAGCAGGAACGATGCCAGCGACGCCGCGGCTCCGATGCCCCAGGCGCGCGCGTGCAGCATCGCCATGCCGTCCGTCACGCCCTTCTGCAGAACCTGCCCCAGCATGAACTCCATCCCCAGGATTGGGATGCCCAGGCAATAGGGCCTATCAGATGACGGCTGCAACGTCATCTTCCACATTTTAAATCCCCATTTCTAGAGTTCGTTTCCATCCTATGACGAGACGAGCATTATCCGCCAACACAGCTGTGCCTGGCGGATAAGGGTATGACGGATAATGCCTGCAACGTCATATTACATTCAAGACCCTCGTTTCTTCAGTTAGTTGACATCATATGACGTGGCGAGCATTATCCGCCAGGCCCCACCAGGAAGATCACGGCGATGATGTAGGGCAGGATGTAGCGGCGCAAAATAAATTTGAAAGCAGAAGTTGAAAGTAGTATGTCACAACTTTGGTTTCAAGTGCTTAGTTCCAGGCGGTTTCAAGTTGGGTTTGATATGGTCAGCCTGCACCGCCCTACCAGAAGGAATGCGGCGCCGCCGTGCATGTACACCATGTTGTAGCGGCGCAAGTTGATATTGAAAGCAAAGTTTGAAAGCGGTTCATCACGTTTTAGTTTTAAGCGCTGATTTCAGACACCAGGCGCGCTTTCAACACTGTTTTGATACTGTCAAGCTGCACCGCCCTGCCATGTACGGGAAGCGCAGTAGGTTGCCCAGGCCCACCTGCGGGCAGCGTGGTGCGAGCGTGGGTCCGCGGGGAGTGAGAGCGGGGAGCGGGGAGTGGAGAGTGAGAGTGTGGAGCAGGAAGGGGGGGTGAGAGTGTGGAGCGGGGAGTGGAGAACGGAGAGTGAAGTGGATAGTGCATCGGAGAGTGTCGCGGAGAGTGGAGAGTGAGCGGGGGTGAGAGGTGTGACGTGATAACAGACGGAAGGTAGAGGTGGTGTTGTCTGTCGTGGTGACGAGGTGAGAGGCGAGAGGCGCGGAACCGCCGCTGCCGATGACGGATAGTCACGCTTGACGGACCGACGGTGGAAGAAATCAGAGACGTTGGAAGGGTGAGCTCCAAGACTTCCGTCGCGTCGCTTCGAATCAAGGGGTGTCGTCGGGGCCGAGATGAGGGCGGCACCGGGGCGCACGCCATTCACGCAGGGGCGGGGTGGTCGGAGAGGTAAGAGACAGGTGGTGCGAGGCGCAAGATACAGGTGGTGCCGTGGAGACGAGGTGAGAGGTGAGAGGCGCACCGCCGCTGCCGACAGCGGATACACTTGTTCAGCGCCGGCTACGGGGAATACCTCTGCGACTCTTCGTTCGGGACTTCAAACGTCGAGCTGCAACTCGGGGTGTCTGAGATCAAAGACGCAGGGGGTGTGTGGAGGGGTGCGCACCGCGCTGCCGACGGCGGCGAGGATGAACTCCGCGGTGCTGCCCCACTTGGGCCGCTCCTCGTGCGCCGCCGCCGCGCCCGCGTTCGCGTCGACGTTTGTTATTGGGGCATCCAAGGAGGAGACGGCTTCGACGGGGGCATCTACAACCACCACGTCGACGTCCTTGTGGCTCACGGTTGCGTTCATGTCCATGTAACGTGTGGGGCGCGAGGGCGCGGGGCGTGGGGAAGGATGGACAGTTGCGGGGTGCGTCGCGGTTTGAACAAGCACGTCACAGTCCAGGAGGGCCACTCCATCGTCTGTGAGTAACGCCATAAAAGTTACCAACCCAACGGCCGCAAAACTGCCATCCGTTACTATGACAAAGTGCCGGAAGCTATAAATTTTCGGGCCCTGGGTCAAAAATTTAAACTCAAGATTCTTGAGTTGAATTTTCTGAGCAAGGGCCCGAAAATTTATAGCTTTCGGCGCTTTGTCATATCAAAGTCGCAGAGGAAGAATGTGGAAAGTTCAAGAGGTCATGGAAAGTTCCAGTTTCATGTCCGTACGATCCCTAGCTCATGCGACCCCACACCAACCCCGCCACAACGCCGCGGCCACGACCGGTCGGTCCGAGTCGTGCCTCCACCGACACCACATGCGTGGTAATCCGATTGCGCCGTGCTTTGTACTGTGATACGAACCGTTCCCGGCGGGCTGGGAAGCTTGAGCCGTTGGGCGACCGGGACAGCGGGTGGAGCGGCCGCGGCGACCGGGGCAAGCGCGTACTGCGATAAGCGAGGGTTTCAAACGGGCTGTTTAGTGATATGGGTGCATATTCGCACCGTCCCTGCGCTGGTGCGAGCGGGCGTAGCCCGGGTGTATCAAGCGCAAGTTGAAATTGATAGCAAATTTGAAAGCGGTTCATCATATTTTAGCTTCAGGTGCGGAAACCAAGCGCGGTCAGCCCGGGGTCAGCCTGGGTTCAACATTGTACCGCCCTATATCGGGCGTTTAGAACTCCACGCGTTTCTCCACGCGTTTCGACCTCCACACTCCAACGCGCGCGCTGGGACCCCCGGTGCGCCGCACGCACGAGTTGTGCGCGTCATGACGGGAATGTCTTCCGGCGTCGCCGGCCCCGCGCCCCTCTCGCCGCCACCGGAACCGCTCGCGGCAGAGGGTGACGGGGGCGACGGCGCCGCCGCCAAAGACGACAACGACAACGACACTTTCTCGCCGCTGCTCGACCTACTCGAGAGGTTCCCCGAACTCTTTGCGCTGAAGGTGCTAGTGCACTTGGACCCCATCGACCGCACCTTCCTGGCGCAGACGGGGAGCGCGTGCCGAGATGCGGTGGCGGCCTCCGACCTGCCGCGCGCGGGGACGAGACGGGTGGAGCTGGGGAGGGTTGTGTGGGTGGTCACGCACAATATCTCGGAGTTCTGCACGTCCGTCGAGCGGCTCTCTTGGGCCAAGGAGAGCGGCTGTCCGTGGGTTGCGCGGATCTGTGGGCTCGCCTCTCGGGGCGGCCGTCTAGAGGTGCTGAAGTGGGCACGGGAACAGGACTGCCCGTGGGCTTCGCGGACCTGTGGGTTCGCAGCGTTGGGCGGGCACCTGGACGTGTTGCGGTGGGCGCGGGAGCACGACTGCCCGTGGGATGATATGACGTGTTACTGGGCCGCTGCGGAAGGGCATTTGGAGGTGCTGCGGTGGGCGCGGGAGAACGGCTGCCCGTGGAGCAAGTGGTTGTGTGAAGCTGCTGCATGGACGCAACCCGAGACTCACGCATGGGTGCTGGCGCAACCATAGGACGAACGCTGCACATCACAAATAAACAAGATACCCAAGTGGTGACGTCAGATGACACGAAGGAGAGCTGTACGGGACGGGCACCAGGCGGAGGAGCGCTGCGTGCGGGAGCACGGGTGCCCACGTCCAAATTACTCACTAGCGCCCCGGGCGAGCAACGCAACGCGAGAACAATTGTATAGACTTTTTTCTTAGATTCTTACCATGAACCCTGATATACATCTGTGACCTGTTTGACTATAGGGCTACACACCTGTAACGCTCAAGCACCCACTCAAGCGCCATTGCCACGCCACGGACGGACGCCCACTCTCGTCCAGGCTATCCGTCGTAGGGTTCCCGTGAAACTGGAAGACGGGTTACGCTGCCGCTGTGGGCGGTCACGAGGCAAGAAAACACAGGATCCGGGGCATCAGCACGATGCACAAGGGACTGAACTACAACCGCATTATCGACACCACAACCGACGAATACGACTACAAGCACGCCGCCGCCGACGAAAACGATCACGTGCTGGGCGATGACAACTCCGAGTACGGAACGTTTGGCTACCTGTAATGTTGTGTCTTGGCAACGTGTCTGCTGCGCGAGTGTGCGTGTAGTGCTGATCTTCACGTCGTTTCGTTTTAAAACAGTATTCTTGTGTTTTGGCTATGTGTTTGCTCACGCTGCGCGCCTACTGTTGCTCCTACAGCCTCAATCTTCACCGCGCCTGTTTAATCTGGCGCAGAGCTCGTAATAATTTGATTTTTAGCCGTGGCTCAATCTCAGTACCTTCGTCGATCTAGACTAAATGTTTTGAAATGACCCTCCCCCCCCTTACTGTTGCTCCTTGAAGTACTCGCCCTTGGCGCGTCCCACCTCTTCGTGCGCGTCGATGCGGGACAGCACAGCGTCGATGTCGTCGGTCCACGTGTTCAGCGCCGACGATACCTCGTCCCCCGACTCGTCATCCGACTCCTTACCACCCGACCCGTTCCCGCTCGAGGTCGCCGCGGCGTTGGAGGCGTATTTCCTCGTGCTCGTGTCGGCGTTTGTGTTGGCGGCGGAGTCGCGTGCACCCCGGCTCAGGGGCTTACACTCGTTTACGTTTCAGCTCCACGTGAGCGCTTTTCATGGGATGAGCGGTGCGCGTAGGGGTTGTTTAGGGGTGTCAGGGGGTGTTGAGAGTGTTTATGTTGTGTTATTGTGTCAGAAACGGCTCAGGTTGAGCTGAGAAGTGGACGAGTGTAAGCCCCTACCCCGGCCCCGGCCCATAGCCACGCTCCGTCCGGGCGGTCGGGGTCCCGCAGCGGTGGCGTGCATCCCCTCCTGCGCGCCGAACACCAGGGGCTTACACTCGTTCCCATTTCAGCTCAACATGATCTCCTCTGTCCACCGTATGACCCAACTTAAGTCATGAACGGGTCCTGGAGTTGCTCAAGTTGAGCTCTAACGTGAACGAGTGTGAGCCCCTGCCGAACACCCCGGTGCCGATGGAGGGCCCCACGTCCAACGGCCGCGCGCCCGTCGCCTGCCGCCGCGCGGCCGCCGATTGC
>Ga0307488_10002609_pt1 | contig 15213 bp, 18 predicted proteins | sample SB02metaG_FD_202248 | JGI IMG/M metagenome (GOLD analysis project Ga0307488, IMG submission 202248) | Sea-ice brine microbial communities from Beaufort Sea near Barrow, Alaska, United States - SB 0.2 | ecosystem: Environmental > Aquatic > Marine > Coastal | place: USA: Alaska | collected... | reverse complement strand
CTGCAAACACAATATTGACTATTGAAGGCCAGACCGATAGTGCTTCAACTACTGCTGGTAGAATAATTTATGGTAAGGGTGTCAATGAGACTTTAGGAACTTGTTCACAAACTGGTGCTGTAGTTACTATAGATTTAGCAACTGGTACGTTCTTTGAACTTACTTTAAATGCAGCTGTAACATCATATAAAATACTTCACCTTCCTGCAACTGGAATAATTGCAGCGTTTGTTTTCAAAATAACAAACCATTCAACCGCAGTAGCAAATACATGGGCAGGAAATACAGCCTCTACTTATGATACTGGTTCTGCTTTCGCAGCATGTACTCCAGTATTTCATTGGGCAGGAGGATCAGATCATGTTTTAACTCCAACTGCAAGTAAAATAGATATTGTATCTTTCTGGACTAAAGGTGGAGATGACCCCACCCTTTATGGTACAACAGGTGGAAAAAACTTTGCAACTTAATAATAGATAACTCATGTTAACAACACAATCACTTCTGACAAACGGGCAATTATTTGTGACTGCATCTGGTGGAGCAATAACCAATTATGCTGGTTTCAAGGTTCATTCATATTACTTAACAATGTCTGAGTCTTTTACATTTGTAGTAACGTCAGCTGGTTCTTTTGACTGGCTTGTAGTTGCTGGAGGTGGAGGTGGTGGTGGACAATCTGCTGGCGGTGGCGGTGCAGGGGGTTTTAGAACTGGAACTAATTATCCTATTTCAGTAGGTTCTTATACGATTACTGTGGGAGGTGGAGGAACGGCAGGCACAAGTCCCTCAAATGGATCAACTGGAGGTGTAGGATCGGATTCGTCTATTGCAAGTTTAATAGTCTCAAAAGGTGGTGGTGGCGGTGGAGGCTACGGAGCAACAAATGGAGCAAATGGAGGTTCAGGAGGTGGAGGTGGGGCCGGATCAGGATCTGCATCTGGTGGTTCAGCTTTAGCATTGAATCCAGCTCAAGTTTCAGGAGAAGTAACAACAGCGCAAGGATTTGGAGGTGGTAATGCTGTTCATACTGGTGGTAGTTCTTACTCTCATGGTGGTGGAGGCGGTGCTTCCGCAGGTGGTGCAACTCCAATTAATTCTACGGTAAGGGGTGGTGTTGGTGGTGCTGGAAAGACAAATCTTTATAGAACTGGTGCATCTGGAACTACTGCCGGAATTCACACATTCGCAGGAGGAGGAGGAGGTTCCTCGTACAATGGAAGTAGTGCTATTTATGGAGGAGACGGTGGTTTAGGCGGTGGTGGAGGCGGTGCAAATGCCAACAACACAACAGGTACTGCTGGTACACCCCACTCTGGCGGTGGTGGTGGAGGTGGAGTAAACGCTATCGGTGGTGTTGGCGGTTCAGGAATAGTAGTAATAAGATACGCAGTTTAAATCCCCCTACTCTAATAATTAACCCTTATAAATAGTTACATAATTTATAAGGGTTTTTTTATGGCAACTATTAATAACATCTACATCGATTCAGGTGCAGACTTTTCAAAAACAATATCTGTAACAGATACGGCTGGGTCTGCTTTAGACCTTACAGGATATACTGCAGCCGGACAAATCCGAAAAACATACGAATCCTCATCAGCAACTGTTGCTCTAACTGTTGCTTTCATCTCTGATAGAACCACAGGACAAATCACTATATCTCTCACAGGAGCTCAAACTGGAGCTATTGATCAAGGTAGATATGTGTATGATGTTCTTCTGACTTCTGGTTCTGGTGGGAAAACTAGAGCTGTTGAAGGGATTGCAACTTTTAATCCAAGAGTAACACAATAACATGGCACTACCAACATCAAAATCGACACTTAAAGAACATTGTTTACGAGCATTGGGTAAACCTGTGATAGATATAAACGTAGATGAAGACCAATGTGATGACCGAATAGATGATGCACTACAGTATTTTGCAGAATATCATATGGATGGAGTTGAACGTGTATACCTCAAACATAAGATGACTTCAGCTGAGATAACTAGAGGTCAGACAAATGCATCTGCTAATGTTACAGATTCAGTTGACAATGCAGGAGGAGCTCATGCGTGGGAAGAACAGAACACATGGATGCCCCTATCAAGTGCAATCATATCAGTATTAAGAATATTTCCATTATCAGATCAAGCTTCTGGTATGTTTGATATAAAATATCAAATGAGATTAAATGACCTGTGGGACTTTACCTCTACATCAATGATTAACTATGCAATGTTACATCAACATCTAGACATGATGGATCATTTGATGACAGGAGAAGTACCTATTAGATTTAATCAACATCAAAATAGAATCTATATGGACATGGATTGGGCAGCTGAAGTCCCAGCAGATCAATATTTTATTATTGAATGTTATAGAAAAATAGATCCATCTGTATATACTGATGTATACAATGATATGTTTCTCAAAAAGTATTCTACTGCACTCATTAAAAAACAATGGGGTGCTAATTTAATTAAATTTAATGGCGTATCCATGTTAGGTGGTGTACAGATAAATGGTGAGACTATTTACACACAGGCCGATGAAGAAATAAAACTGTTGGAGGAACAAATGCTCAATGGATTTGGAATGCCTGCTGACATGATGATAGGATAACACAATGCCAACTTCTGTTTACTTTGATACAGGAACAACAGCGGAACAACGATTATATGAGAATCTAATCATTGAACAACTTTCTGTTTTTGGTCAAGACGTATACTATCTCCCTAGAAAATTAGTCAATGAAGATACATTGTTTGATGAGGACGTTTTAAGTTCTTTCAATGATGCATATAGTATAGAAATGTACCTTGATAATACAGAAGGTTATGAGGGTCAAAAAGAAATGATGACTAGGTTTGGTTTAGATATGCAAGACGAGGCTACATGGGTAGTTTCTAAAAGACGATTTGAGGAACTAATATCACAAGACCAAAACCTAATTGTAAGTACTCGCCCTAATGAGGGTGATTTAGTATATTTTCCAAAATCTAAGAAACTTTTTGAGATTAGTTTTGTTGATCATGATGATCCATTTTATCAGATGCAAAACTTACCAGTATTTAAATTACGATGTCGTACTTTTGAATACAGTCATGAGGCTCTGGATACTGGAATTACAGCTATTGATGCTATAGAAACATCTGAAAGTTTAGATGCTCTTATGTATCAAGTAACATTAGAGTCTGGAACTGATTCGGGCACTAATTATTTAATAACAGAAGATGGAGATTGGATAGTAAGCGAAGCATATGATACTTCTGTGCTTGACGTTTCTGACGATTCCTCTTACTTTGAATCTCAAGGTGACTCGATACTTGATTTTACAGAACGCAACCCATTCGGTGAGGTAACATAATGCTTGGAAATACTTTTTATCACGAAACCATTAGAAAATGTGTAGTTGGTTTCGGTACAATATTTAATGATATTCATATTACTAGAAAAGATAGTGCTGGTAATGTAACACAATCTATGAAAGTGCCATTGGCTTATGGTGCAAAGACAAAGTTTTTAACTAGACTTAGAGAAGATCCAACTCTAACAAAATCTGTTGCAATTACATTACCAAGAATTGGTTTTGAAATTGGTAATATTGCATATGATAGTACAAGAAAATTAAACAAAATACAGAAAGTAAAGAAGTCAGGTTCAGCCGCAAACAAGGTAGATACACAGTATATGCCAGTTCCTTATAATCTTGATTTTGAACTATATGCAATGGCTAAACAGAGTGATGATGCATTACAGATAGTGGAACAAATCTTACCATACTTTCAACCAGATTATACAATCACTATTAACGACATTGTTCAGATGAACAGTAAGAGAGATGTTCCTGTGATATTATCTGGTGTGTCTTATGAAGATAACTACGAAGGTGATTTTGCAGATAGACGAGCTATCGTTTATACTCTGGCATTTACTGCAAAAATGTATTTGTATGGGCCTGTCAATACTGGTCAAGTTATTACTAAAGTACAGGTGGATCAATTTACAGATTCCTCAGCAAATGCACCTAAGAGAGAACAACGTCTTACCACAACCGCATCACCAGCCGGTGCTGATATGGATGACGATTTCGGTTTTAATGAAACACATTCTTTCTTTGAAGACTCAAAAACATTTAATGCAGAAACAGGACAGGATGAGTAGATGGAAAAAATCAATGACCTTTTGGGAATTGCAGAACCTATAGTCACCCCACAAAAAACTGTTACTGTAATTCCACGACATAGTACGGATAATATTGACGATGATGATTTTAAGTATAGTCGAGAAAATCTGTACAATGTAATTGAGCGTGGACAGGATGCACTTGAAGGTATCCTGCAAGTTGCTCAAGAATCACAACATCCACGAGCCTATGAGGTGGCTGGACAAATCCTAAAGACTAATGCAGACAATGCAGAGAAGTTAGTCAATCTCCAAGCTACTAAGAAAAAACTGCAAGATTCAGACCAACCCAAACAAGTTACCAATAATAATACTTTATTTGTAGGGTCTACTGCTGAATTACAAGCCATCATTAATAAGAAAAAGAATGACTGAGCTATATCGTGATAACCCCAATCTTAAAAAAGTTAATGTTCCTATAGAGTTTACTAAGGAACAGATTGGGGAATATGCCAAGTGTATGGATGACCCTGTTTATTTTACAGAGACATACATAAGAATTGTAAGTTTAGATTTGGGTCTTATCCCATTTAAACTATATCCTTTCCAAAGAGACATGATGTGGACTTTCCATACTGAAAGATTCACTATATGTAAACTTCCTAGACAGTCTGGTAAATCTACTACCATCATTGCATATCTACTTTACTACGCTTTATTTAATGCATCTGTAAGTGTGGCAATTCTTGCAAACAAGGCCACAGTTGCTAGAGACCTATTAGGGAGACTCCAACTTGCATATGAACATCTCCCTAAGTGGTTACAACAGGGGGTAATGACATGGAACAAGGGTTCTTTAGAATTAGAGAATGGTTCTAAGATTCTTGCAAGTTCTACTTCAGCTTCTGCTGTTCGTGGTGGTTCTTATAACATTATCTTCCTAGATGAGTTTGCGTATGTTCCTAATAACATTGCAACTCAATTTCTAAGTTCTGTATATCCTACAATATCATCTGGTCAGAAGTCCAAAGTAATGATGGTGAGTACACCTAATGGTATGAATATGTTTTACAAGTTGTGGAATGATGCAGAGAATGGTCGAAACACTTATGTTCCTATTGACGTTAATTGGGATGAAATTCCAGGCCGAGATGAGAAGTGGAAGAAAGAAACTATTAAGAATATTGGAGAAGAACAGTTTGAGACAGAATTTAACTGTTCATTTCTAGGGTCTTCTAACACACTAATACATCCATCTAAATTGGGAACAATGTCACACGGCAATGCAATCACCCATAGTGCAGGGTTAAAAGTGTATGAGAAACCCAGTGGAGATTCCACCTATGTAGTCGTTGTCGATGTCTCTAGGGGGGTCACAAACGATTATTCTGCATTTATGGTAATAGATGTATCTGAAGTTCCTTATAAACAAGTTGCTGTTTATCGGGATAATGAAATTAAACCTATGAATTTTCCTGTGATAATACATAAGGTGGCTACTGCATATAACCTTGCATATGTACTTGTAGAGATTAATGATATTGGAGGTCAAGTTTCAGATGCACTACAGTTTGACCTAGAATATGAGAACATGATTATGACTACACAACGTGGTCGAAGTGGTCAGGTTGCAGGGGGTGGATTCTCTGGAGCCAAAGCACAACTAGGAGTCAGGACAACCAAATCACTCAAAAAGATAGGGTGTTCTAATTTGAAGACTCTAGTGGAGGATGACAAAATGTTGATATGTGACTTTGATACCATTTCAGAGTTGTCTTCATTTGTAGGTAAAGGTCAGTCTTGGTCTGGTGAGGATGGAAATACTGATGACTTGGTGATGTGTTTAGTACTATTTGCGTGGTTGTGTGACCAAACATACTTTAAAGAACTTGTTAACATGGATATTCGTAAACAACTCTGGAAGGAGAAACAGGACATGGTTGACCAAGATATGGCTCCATTCGGGTTTATCCTAGATGGTATTACGGATGAAGATGGTGTAAATTATGGAGAAACTATAGATGAGTTTGGTTCAGTATGGAATCCAGTTGTAACATCTAATACAGAATACTTAAAAGATTGGTGATAACTGAATATCATTATTTAATTTAGCTTCACAATTCAAACACACAATCTTATTCGATTGTATCTTTTCCAATATTGATAATCTAAGTTCCTCTCTAAGTCCTTTAGATCTCGATAATTTTCTGACCTCTTTGTTGTCAGGGTAGAATGCCAATGCACAAGTCTCTGCTTCCTCACAATATGCACATACCTTCTCTGCAAGGTATTCGTTAATCCATATATCACGTTTTCTTTCGGCCTTTCTTACACCTTTTATAATAGTTTCTTTGTATTTGTCGTAATGTTTCATACAAATATTTATACTATATAAACAGTATAAATTGAGTTTTCAAGATTCTCAAATGTCTAAATAGATGTAATAACATTTCTATTTAACAAAAAGGAGTTGGAATGGCATTTCAAGTTTCGCCTGGCGTACAGGTAACAGAAAAAGACTTAACAAATGTAGTTCCTGCCGTAGCAACATCTATTGCAGGCATAGTAATGGCAGCCCAAAAGGGGCCTACCGATACTATCACCGCAATAGCTTCTGAGGAAGAGTTGGTAGCCGTTTTCGGTGAACCACAGTCTACCAGTAACCAATTTGAAGATTGGTTAGCTGCAGCATCATTTCTCGGATATGGTAATGCATTGAGGGTCGTAAGACCTGCGAGTGCAGCCGTAAATGCTTGTGTCTCAGGAACAGCACTTTTGATTAAGGGAACAGGTCACTATTCAGATGGTGACGGCACAACAGGGCCATATAGTGATGGGTCTGCAAGTGTAGGACAATGGGCCGCAAGGTCAGCTGGTGCATGGGGAAATACTTTAAAAGTTTCCATGTGTCCAAGTGCGAGTGAGTTTGAAGAAACATTCTCTGGTGATGAAGATACTCTTGGTATTGTAGAAACTGCTGGTGCAGTTGGTGATACAACTCTAGCAGTAGATAATGCTGGTGGTAGTTCTGGAGCCGCTGGTGCAAAATATAACGTAGGAGATATAATTTATCTTCAGGAAACCGATGGTTCGGAATATAAAGTAACTGCAATTACTGATGATAATTTAACCATTGAAAGATATGGTACTGCAAATACTGCTGGTGGATTAAGGTCTATCATCGCAGATGCAACTAATGTTCGCAGACGATGGGAATATTACGATCAATTTGATGGAGCTCCTGGCACATCAACATTTGTAGCAGATCGTACAGGAGTATCTACTGCTGATGAAATGCACATTATCATAACTGATGAAAATGGTAACATTACTGGTGTTCCAAAAACTATTCTTGAAAAGTGGACTGGATTATCTAAAGTTTCAGATGCAAGAGCTAGTGATGGTTCTGCAAGTTATTACGCAGATGCAATCTATAATGGTTCACAGTATATTTTCTGGATGGATCATCCTAGTGTCAATACTGGATATGGTAATACCGCAGATGCACAAGGTGTAACCTTGTATAGTGCAGCTGCAGAAGTAATTACATCAACTCAACTTTCAAGTGGTGCAGACGATTATGCATTAACTGAAGGTGAGATGAAAGATGGAATTGATCGTTTCAAAGATACCGAAACAGTTGATTTAAATCTATTCATTTGTGGTAAGTGTACATCAACTAAAGCAGGAAATGCTTTGGATATGTGTACTGACCGAAAAGATGCAGTTGCATTTATTTCTCCAGAAATTTCAGATGTTGTTAATGTTGCTACTGAAGTAACTCAAACAGCAAATGTTAAGGGTTTCTTTGATGCACTAACATCAACATCCTATGGTATGTTCGATAGTGGGTACAAATACACATATGATAAGTACAACGATTCTTATCGGTGGGTGCCTCTAAACGGAGATATGGCAGGACTCTGTGCGAGAACAGATCTAGTTGCAGATGCGTGGTTTAGTCCAGGCGGATTTAATCGTGGTCAAGTAAGAGGAGTTGTAAAACTTGCTTACAATCCACAAAAAGCAAATAGAGATATTCTGTATCGTTCAAGAATAAATCCAGTTTGTGCGTTTCCGGGCCAAGGAACAATTCTCTTTGGTGACAAAACTGCACAATCAAAACCAAGTGCATTTGATCGTATCAATGTACGAAGATTGTTTATCGTATTAGAAAAAGCAATCTCAACCGCAGCTAAATTCCAGTTGTTTGAATTCAATGATGAGTTCACAAGAGCCGGTTTTAGGAACATGGTTGAACCATTCTTACGAGATGTACAAGGTCGTAGGGGAGTTACAGACTTCCTAGTTGTATGTGATGACACTAACAACCCAGGCTCGGTTGTTGATCGTAACGAGTTCGTTGCTGACATTTTTGTCAAACCTGCTCGGTCTATTAACTTTATTTCTCTAAATTTCATCGCCACGAAAACTGGTGTTGCATTTAGTGAAGTAGCAGGAGCATAGGGAGATACACATGGCAAACATAAATGACTTTAAAGCAGTATTAAAAGGTGGAGGAGCAAGAGGTAACCAATTTCAAGTTACTATGCCTTTCCCCGGCTTTTCATCTGTGGGTGGAGAATCAAGAGTAATGTCCTTTCTCTGCAAATCAACAAACCTGCCTGGCATGACGCTGGGTGAAGTAGCTGTCCCATTTCGTGGTCGTCAACTGTATATTGCAGGGGATCGAACATTTGAAGCGTGGACTACTACTGTCTTTAACGATACGGATTTTCTAATCCGTAATGCCTTTGAGCGGTGGATGAACGAGATTAATGCATTGTCTGATAATAGTGGATTGGAAAATCCTTCTGATTATCAAGTTGATGCTTTCGTGGATCAACTGGATCGGGCTGGTCAAGTAATCAAATCATATACCTTTAGAGGTCTATGGCCCTTGACTATCGCAAACATCGAATTAACTTACGATGGAAACGATGCAGTTGAAGAGTTTGAAGTATCATATCGTTACCAATATTTTGAATCAAATACTACCACTTAATAATTCGTATAAATATTTACATTGATAAATAATGAGTACGGAGAATTATGGCACAAATATTTGGATTTGAAATAACTAAAAATAAATCTAAGGGTCAGGAAGAACTACCTAGTTTTGTTCTTCCAGATCCCGAAGATGGAGCAAGTACAGCCGCAGCTGGATTCTATAGTGAATTTATAGACATTGAAGGTCACTCTAAAACTGAGGCTGACCTAGTTAGACGTTATAGGTCTACTTCAGAGCATCCAGAATGTGATCTTGCAATTGATGATATTGTTAATGAATCTATAAATACTGATGAAAAAAGAGAGTCTGTATCTATAGTTACTGATGGTTTACCCTATTCAGACAAACTTAAAACCAGAGTTAGGGAAGAATTCTCACAAATATTACGTTTGTTAGATTTCAGTAATAGAGCTCATGACCATTTTAGAAGATGGTATATTGATGGAAGAATTGCCTTTCATAAAATTGTAAATGAACAAGAGCCACAAAAAGGAATACAAGAATTAAGATATGTTGATGCAATAAAATTAAAAAGAATTAAAAAAGTTGACAAGAAGGTAACAAAAAAGGGTTCGCCTAGTGTAGAAGTTATAGATGATTATTACTTGTATACAGAAGAGGCTGGTCAAGGAACACATTCTGCGATGAAAATTACTTCTGATGCAATCGCATATTGTCCTTCAGGATTATTTGACCCCCAAAAATCCATAATCACATCCTACCTTCACAAAGCAATCAAACCTGTCAATCAACTTAGAATGATTGAGGATGCTGTAGTAATATATCGTATTGCAAGAGCTCCAGAACGTAGAATTTTCTACATTGATGTTGGTAACCTACCTAAAGTAAAGGCAGAGCAATATCTAAAAGATGTAATGAATCGTTACCGAAACAAGTTGGTGTACAACGCTTCAACTGGTGAAATTCGGGATGATAGACAACAGATGAGTATGTTAGAAGATTTTTGGTTACCTCGTAGAGAAGGTGGTCGAGGAACAGAAATAACTACTTTGCCTGGCGGTCAGAATCTAGGAGAAATAGATGACATTATCTATTTTCAAAAGAAATTATATCGGTCTTTAAATATACCTGTAAGCCGTTTAGAGGGTGGATCAGAGGGTACATTTAGTTTAGGTCGAGGTGCAGAAATTACAAGAGATGAAGTAAAGTTTACTAAGTTTGTTCAGAAATTACGGAACAAATTTAATGTCTTGTTTAATGATATACTAAAAACACAACTGTTACTCAAGGGAGTTATTGCAGAAGAAGATTGGCCAACAGTTAAAGAAAACATTAGTTATAACTATATTAAAGATGGTCATTATGCTGAGATGCGTGATATGGATTTATTACGAGATCGTTTGGAAATATTAAATACTATGGAGCCCTTTATAGGTGATTGGTTCTCAAAAGAATATGTTCAGAAACACGTTTTCCGAATGACGGAGGATGAAATAGAGTCCATGCAAAAACAAATGGAAACTGAACCAGAACTAGACACTGATGATGAGGATGAAAACTAAACAACAAATTGGAGTTAAATTATGAGTAATGATATAGAGAATATGATTTCATCAATTGTAGATGGAAATAAAATAGAAGCCGAAACACATTTTAAAAACTCAGTCGCACAGAAAATTAGTAGTGCATTGGATATAAAACGTGTAGAAGTGGCTAATGCGTTCATACAAAGACCACAAGAAACACAACCAGAGGATGCAAGTGCAGACCTTTAATGAATTCAATAAAACAGTTTTTGAAAAGGATGAACACAAAAAGTCATCTAATTACAAAAAACTTACACCTAAGATGAAAAACGCTGTTGATGAATTGTTTTCAACAATGGAGAAAAACCCAAGTGATTTTTTAACTACTTTTGATAAAACAGTAAAGATAGTTTCTAAAAAGTATGGGGTTAAAGAGAAAGATATTATGAATTATTTTGACAAAGAAATGCTATCAATTTAAAAGGAGAATAAAATGCCACCACTAAAACTTTTAGGAGCCGGAGTTGCAAGTGTTGTTCCTGCGAATGCAGCGGCAATAAATGGTTTTACTGCACAAGCTGCAACACATATTTATATTGTAAATAACGCTGCAAACGAAGTTGTTATTTCTGTATTTAGTTCTGCAACAGCAACAAGTACTACAGATACACTAAAAGGTTCACTAGAACTTGAAACTCTGAAATCTATAATTATAACTAAAGCTGCAGGTGATAAACTTATGTGTGGAGAAACTGGATGTACAATTACACCAGTTGCAATAGGTTCAACAAATTAATAGAGGAATTATGAAATTAATCACAGAAATGTATGATGACTTTGAAGTTCTTACAGAGGGTAAGGATGGTAAAGACTTGAAAATTAAAGGGGTATTCATGCAAGCTGAAACTAAAAATCGTAATGGTAGATTTTATCCTCTTAGTATTTTAGCAAAAGAAGTCACACGATACAATAAAGAATTGGTCGAAAAGAAAAGAGCTTTCGGCGAACTTGGACATCCAGAAGGGCCAACAGTCAATCTGGATAGGGTTTCTCATCTTATTGAGGAACTATATACCGAAGGTAATAATATTATCGGTAAAGCTAAAGTACTTGACACACCTAACGGTAAAATTGTCAAGGAACTTTTAAATGCGGGTGCGAAACTTGGAGTCTCTAGTAGAGGAATGGGTACACTTGAAAAGAAGGGTCAAATTAACTATGTTAAAGATGATTTTTATCTTGCAACAGCAGGAGACATTGTCGCTGATCCATCTGCACCAGAAGCGTTTGTGGAAGGAATAATGGAAGGGAAAGAATGGATTTGGGATAACGGACTTCTTAGGGAATCTGAAATTGCTAAAATTCATAGACTTGCTTCTGATAATAAAAAGGCAGAAGCCTTTGAAACATTTCTTTCAAAACTCTAATTTTTATAAATATAATTAATCAAAACTACAAGGAGACTTAATATGTCCGAAGAACTTAACAAAGCTATGGAAGACTTAGAAGAAGCTGATGCTTCTACTGCAAAAATCAATAAGATTGATGTCGGTGACGATGAACAAGGAGATCCGAATCACGATAAAACGACTGCTGCAGCTAAGAAAAATAAGGCAAAAGCCGAATCTAAGAAAATAAAAGCAGAATCTAAAAAAGTCAAAGAAGAAGACGATGAAGAAGAAGATTCTGAAGATGATGAAGAAGAAACAGAAGAACAAGTTAAAAAAGAAGCACTTGTTGTTCCTAAACTAAAATCCGAAATGTTGGATAATCTTGTTAACCATATGAAGGGTCTTAAAAAAGAAGATCTTGCTAAGTTATATGGTTCTGCACTTTCTGAAGAAGAAGACGAAGAGGAAGATGGAGAAGAAGATGACGATAAAGAAGCTGAAGATGAGTCCAAAAAAGTAAAGAAAGAATCCATTGACCAAAAAGTTGATGCACTTGACATTAGTAAAGATGTTGAAGCATTGGTTGTTGGAGAAGAACTTTCCGATGAATTTAAGACAAAAGCTGCAACAATCTTTGAAACAGCTGTTAAGTCTAAGGTTCGTGAAGAACTAGAAAAAATTCAGGAAGAAAATGACGGAGTTATTCAGTCACTTGCTGAAGAAACAATGGACAGTGTAGTAGAAAAAGTCGATGACTATATGAACTACGTTGTAGAACAATGGATGTCTGATAACGAACTTGCAATTGAGCGTGGTCTCAAAGGTGAGATTGCTGAAGATTTCATTAGTGGTCTAAAAGGTTTATTTGAAGACCATTACATTGATGTTCCAGATGAAAAATATGACATTCTGGAATCAAATTTATCTAAGATTGAAGAATTGGAAGATAAATTAAACAAACAGATGGAAGAAAATGTCCAGTTGAAAAAAGCAAAGGGTGAACTCGTAAAAGAGTCCATGATTGCTGACATTGCTGATGGGATGACTGATACTGAAACTGAGAAGTTCCAAAGTCTGGTTGAAGATGTAGAATTTTCTGATGAAGAGTCTTATAAAGAGAAACTTCAAACAGTTAAGGAAAGCTACTTTGGTACTGGAGCAGTAGAAACTAAATCAAGTGATATAGTTCTTACTGAAGAAGGTACACAACAGAACGAAGACGTAACTGATTCAATGGCAAAGTATTTACGAGCCATTAAAAAGGACAGTATACGTTCCGAATCTGTAAATAACTAATCTGAAACACTAAACTTTAATAGGAGTAATTTATGTATAATTCAGAAGTCCTTCAAGAAAAGTGGGCACCAGTTTTGAATCACCCCGATTTACCGGCGATTAATGATTCTTACAAGCGTGCAGTAACCGCTGTTATCTTGGAAAACCAAGAAAAAGAAATGAAAGAGTCTCGCACAATGTTGAACGAAGCAGAAATGTCAACAGCTGATGCAGTCTCAAATTGGGATCCAGTTTTGATCTCACTAGTTCGCCGTGCAATGCCTAATTTGATGGCATATGACATTTGTGGCGTACAACCAATGAGTGGCCCAACAGGTCTTATTTTTGCTATGAAAGCAAGAATGGGCGAGGGTGCAGTAGGTACTGCTGAAGCACTGCATGATGAAGCAAATACTGCTAATTCTAGTGCATTTGTTGCAGGTGACACACAAGCCGGTACAGAGCCTGGTGTTCTTAATGGTGGAACTGCTGGTGTTACTACACAAGCAGGAGATCCAGATATTTGGGGTGTTAATACCGCAGGTTCTTATAACGTAAAACCTGCTGATACTACAGCTTCAGGAGAAACTTATGATGATTCTGGCGCACCAGTATTCCAAGACATGGGATTTACCATTGAAAAATCGACAGTTACTGCAAGGACTCGTGCCTTACGTGCTGCGTATACAATGGAACTTGCACAAGACCTAAAAGCAATTCATGGTCTGGATGCAGAATCCGAATTGTCTAACATTCTTAGCACAGAGATTCTTGCTGAGATCAACCGTGAAGTAGTTCGTACTATTTACATCACAGCCGAAGTGGGGTCACAGACTTCATCTGCAGCTGGGATTTTTGACCTAGACATTGATTCCAATGGTCGTTGGTCAGTTGAGAAGTTCAAAGGACTTCTTTTCCAAATTGAACGTGACTGTAACGATATTGGTATTCGTACTCGCCGTGGAAAAGGTAACTTGGTTGTTTGTTCAGCTGACGTTGCATCCGCATTGTCAATGGCAGGTGTCCTTGACGTAGGTGGATCTGGTGGATCTGGTAACTTAAATGTTGATCCAAGTCCTTCAGGAAGTACTTTTGCTGGTACAATCAATGGTCGTATTAAGGTCTATGTTGATCCTTATAACTCCGTTGTAAGTGCAAGTGCTGCAAATAACTGGTATGTTGCTGGTTATCGTGGTTCTAATGCTTATGATGCAGGACTATTCTATTGTCCTTACGTTCCATTACAAATGGTTCGTGCGGTTTCGGAAGCAACCTTCCAACCTCGCATTGCGTTTAAGACACGTTATGGTATGGCTGTTAATCCATTTTCAAAAGTGGGTTCTACTGGTGCTATTGATGCATCTGCACAACCATTTACTGCCGACAGCAACTGCTACTATCGCAGAGCTCGAGTTAGTAACTTGATGTAGTCTATTATTTTAGGGGGAGACATTAGTTTCCCTCTAAAACCCACCTTATATTATACAATAACCTAAAAGGAGAAAACATATGTTAGAAAAAGCCACAGGTTGGATTAGGAGTCTTACAGAAGCAGGACTTGCATTAATCGCACTTGGAGTAGTTCTACAAATACTTTTCGGAGCTGCAGTTCCATTTATTGGTCTAGATATTGTCGGATCAGTTGTAGGAATTGTCAAGTCTCTTGGAAGTGAAGGACTAGTCGGTTTAGTAGCAGTATGGGTACTTTACAGTATCTATTCTAAGAAGTAATAAAGTATAATCTAGGGGGAGGATTGGAATCTCCCCTTTTTCCTTCCTTATAAATACTAGTGAAAGGTAAATAACATGGCAGACACTAGTCAACCCACAATATTAGATTACGCAACACCCACACAATTTAGGATAACTTTTAATCGTATTCCTACAGTTACATGGTTTTGCACAGAAGCAAATATTCCAGGCATTAGTTTA
>Ga0307488_10002606_pt1 | contig 15216 bp, 7 predicted proteins | sample SB02metaG_FD_202248 | JGI IMG/M metagenome (GOLD analysis project Ga0307488, IMG submission 202248) | Sea-ice brine microbial communities from Beaufort Sea near Barrow, Alaska, United States - SB 0.2 | ecosystem: Environmental > Aquatic > Marine > Coastal | place: USA: Alaska | collected 2017-05-06 | reverse complement strand
ACATCGGACACGCTTAGAGAGGGTTGCTTCGATGTGCAAGCACAGGAACAGGGAGTCGGTGGAGATGACGGAGTAACCGCTATGCAAGAACTCCTTTGTGCAATCGCTTCTGATTGGGGCGAACTTGAGATTGTTGAACTTGAGAACAAGCACGAAGTCCGTACCGATATTTGGTACGCAGAAGATGATGGGGATGGGAACCTACTGCATCACGCCTATCCTGTCATGCTCGTTGGTATGATTGACGGTGTGTTCCGTCATCCCGATGGACACCTCGTTGTGGTCGAACTTAAGACTGGTTCCTGTAACGATGGTAAGATGTCTCGTACTCGACGGGAACTGTGCTTCTATCGCAAGTTACTCGGACTCAAGGCTTATGAAGAACCGACCCACTTCTTGACCATTTATCCCGATGCTGACAATCTTGACTTCTTGATGAAGATGCAGAACAAAAAGAACGTCGAAATTTGGATGGGGCTTGAGAAGGGAATGGCTGTCTACGAGAAGGCGGGAACACGTAGTATTAGTGCTATGGAGAAAGCATTAAGTAAGAGCGTACACGGCATGATGACACAGGAGTTCCCTATGAAGTGGAATGAGTTTTTCTGCTCTCAATGGTGTAACTTTCATTTATCGTGTAACGAAGAATTGATTGGAGGTGAATCAGATGTACTGTAAGAAATGTGATAGTGGACAAATTGAAGAAACAACTATGTGGCAAGTAACAGGTCAAGTGGATGGACAAAGAAATTCTACTGTTGTTGCTACGTGTAAGGGATGCGGAAACAGATGGGTTGTTGAAGAATGAACTTCCCACGAGAAATCGGACTCAAGCGAACCATATGCGACAACCTCAAACAATTCAATGACTACGTGGGGAAGTTAAATGGTAAGTCAAACTGTTACACTTCTCTGTATGCGTTCAAGAACAGACGCACCGATATGTCATGGAAGTTTGATGTTGATAGCGCAATCATAGATAGAGCGTGGTGGGACTTCGATGAAGGAGAGAGAGGCGACATACAATCTGTCAAGACTGACGTATGCGAACTCATACAACGACTCGGAGACACACGCTCTGTTAGACTTGTTGCTACGGGGCGTGGGTTCCACGTTCACCAACTCTTCAAGCGACCTGTAACTGGTCGAGAGTGGCATGAGCATTTGGGTCGCTATCAAAGACAGATGGCTAACGGACTCAAGACACTTGATGGCGTTGGATTCCCTGCGAAACTTACTCGCATTCCCGATACCTACAATGTAACCCGTAACCGATGGGCTGTAAACATACCCGTAGAGGCGTTTCTAAGCGATTGTTTGCATTACCCTATACCTACTACTCCAAACAACAAACACGCTGTTTTAGACCCCTTCACAGGCGATTTAGAGGGTGTTCCGTTTGACATCGTGAAGTGGGTTGCAGACAATCCCAAACAAGATGTTGAATTGCAAGCGTTTGAGGGAGAGATTGGAAGTGCGGGAGAAGTACCTATTCCACCCTGCCTTGAGCGCGCTGTCAAACACGACAACCCGAAGCACGATGTCCGAGTCGCTCTCGTTCAAACGATGGCGGAAGAACTACGATGGTTCACAGACCCAACGAGTTTGAGTCAATCAGAACTCAAGGAGATGGAAGACACCATCTTCAATTACATCAAAGGATTGGGATGGAGAGACTTCAACGAATACAGGTCGCGATTGGGAATACGAACTAATCTCGGCTACTCACGCTCACCTTCATGCAGATGGTTCAATGTACGTGGTATGTGCAAGGGCAAGTGTTGGAGATACGACGGAACAATTTAAATGTCAATAGCAGTATGGTAAGTACAATGCTCCTCATTGATACGAGAGAAAATGAAAAACTAATTCACAAACTTCTCATCAAGATGGGTGATGCAAAGACTGACCCTAAAGGCGATGCTCAAGTCGTATTTCTCAAGAGCGCAGACTACATCATCGGTGATTGGGGAATAGAGGCTAAGGAGATAAACGACCTATACCGTAGCATTCTCGGTATCGGTAGAACACGCACAATCGTAGCACAACTAACCGACCTGTGCGAGAACTTTGAGAACCCATTCCTCGTTGTCTACAACACCGAACTCAAACCCTGGTTCTCTCACGGCAGACCTAACGCCAAGCAGATTTCCGACGAGCGCAAGAAGATGGCTAATGTCATCAAGTCATTCAAGATGACAATGAACCGACGCTTTCCAAAACTCAAATTCATGCAACTGACTACTATGGATGACTTCGTAGATTGGTTAGAAACAAACCATAGACAGAATATCATCTCTAAGATTAACTCACCCGCCAAACTGACTACTAAGAAACCGATTATTGAAAACGACTCACGCATAAAGGCGATAATGGATTGTGGTGTGAATCGCGACCAAGCGGTTAAACTGCTTGAACACTACGGTACACTCCCAACCCTACTACAAAAGAAAACCCGTCAAGGGGATATGATGGAAGTAGCCAACATCAAGCGCAAGCAAGCCAAAGCAATACTTAGCCTAAGAGATGAGTTCAGTACGGATTGAAGCCATACCTTGCCGAGTCTCTTCCGAACACACTTGAGCGTTGGAAGTTCACCTTTATACCATGCAACACTACTGTTGAATTGTTGGCGTTGTCGTTGTTTGAGTTTGGTGTTCTTGATATTGTTACTTTGATGTTGTTACCACCTACACCTGCACCACTTAACGGGGTACTTGAAAGTAAAGTAACATTTGACTTTTCGGTGTTACCCGATACATTGAACGACCTTGTAACCGATGTGGCCGTTTCTTCGCACTCTATTGTTACATCTAATGTCGCTCTTTGGTCATCCGTACCACCTAAACTTACCGAAGCAGTAACACCTATTATCTCATCTGCTACATCTTCGGGAACACGAGAAGTAATAGTCTGTTCGTGAGTAACCGAATCTGAACTATCGGGGTCTACTAATCCAGGAAATACCCAACCTTCACTTGTCTGTGTAGCACCTGCGGAACTGGGCTTGATAGAACTATCCAACCCATCTATTCCTTTTTGGATGCTCGTGGCAGGTATAGGTTTAGGTTGCCCTAAAATACCAAAAGTATTACTACTTAATCCATCGCCGTTGAGTTTCATCTTACCTTTAATTTTGTTATGTAGACCCGCAGTAGTGTTGTTAGCACCAAAGGTCTTAGTGAAGCCACCCTTACTCATTGTAGAGAACCTCCCTCCTTGAATCTTACTTGGTATGAAACCAGTTTCGCCAATAGGTCCGACTGTTCCACCAGGATATACTGTACCGCCACCTTCGGGGTTATTTCCACCATTTCCACCTGGTCCCGTTTGTGGAGGTACGTTGGGCTTTTCGGGTGGTTGTGAACTTCCTCCACTTCCTGGATTGTAAGTTCTTCCTTTCGCTACGTTAGGGAACAGATAACTTGTCAATCCACCTGCCGATTTGGTTTGGTCGCGCTCAAGACTTAACGATAAATTTTCTATGTCGTTTTCATTAACCGACCAACTCACTTTGTTTATCACTAATGGTTCATTTGTCAAACCTAATCCGCTATCGGTATAGGTTACTGTCGTTGCAGGTCGCCATCTCAAATCTTCTACGACGTGCAATCGACTACCATACCAAACATAGCGTGTTCCGTATGCCCCCGACATATTATCGTATTTGTGGCATCCTATCGGGAAGATACTGTTAGCGTTGTGATTAGACCATGCGCCCGATTTGAGTTCAGTAATATCGTGAGAGTTGTGAAGAATACCCGATGCTGTTGGGTCGCCACATCTTCTTCTCAAAAGAGCCTTCAAATAGTCTATGTTTACCGATACGGTTATCTTGGGGTCTGTTGGTCTTGCAGTAGACCAGTAGCCTGTGGGAATAATTATCTCATAGAACCCATTGTAGGCTACATCTACTGTTGAGAAACTATCTACTGTTGCCGCATAAGAAGGAGCAAATTGAGTAGGTTGTGAGTAGTGATTTGAGAATACAGCACCAGGAGTTTTGTTGAAAGCACAATCACTAATGCCAATTGTAAATTGTGCGTTGTCAATATCTGTTCCCGATTGTCCGTCTTTCAAAGCAACCCATACACGCAAGTCCTCACCTGTTGTATCGCTCGCTAACGGGCAACCTGTTGGTACATCGACTAACTGAACAGCATGAGCGAGTGAGTTTGCACCCCACCACCAATACCAATCATCATAGGTATCTGTTCCGCCTGCCGTAGTTCCTTGATTGTAATAACCTGCCCCGAATCTTTCACGCTTGTATGTTGCATCAGTTCCGTTTGCTTTCATGTTCCCATCAAGAGCATTGACTGAACCTGGAAACAAACAACCTGCTTGACCTGACCATGCGAAGTTGTAGGCGTTGTCATACAAAACCCCTGTACTTGAACCGTACACGGCTTGTTGTACTACTGACCTTTCCATGTTGCGAGACGCATCGACAATGTAACCATAGCGACCTTTGAGCATTTTATCTTCGTCATCTAAATCACGAATGATTTCTCCCGTTACCGATAAAGACTTCTTAGTGGATTTGTTATATTCTTCTTGTGCTATCGAAATGGCTTCTTCTGCACTCCTAATACTCGGTTGCTCAACAATCTTCCAACGGTATGTTTGGTTGAGTGTTGCTTCGGGATAATCTATGAACGATGCGCCGTTGTTATAGTAAACCCGCACGTTGCTAATCTGACCTGCCATGTTTGCATCCATAGAAGAAATCATAAGGTTATCTCTCGTTATCGCTTCACCACTATTGTATGCGGGTCTAATTTCTAACTTGTTATCTCTGCCTATTTGATATGTTATAGGTAATCTCTTTGAATTATTATAACCGAATCCTGTACTCTCGACAGATTCACGAACTGTCGAGAATAAAGTTTTCCCTCCTCTCGCATCCATTATTGAACCAAACGAATCAAAGTTTGAATTAGTTCCATCGGTTGTCATGCTTTCTGTTTGTGGTATAGAAGATATGTCAAAATACAGAGGAGCGTTAGCCTGTGCTAACCATGTGTTACTCAGTATCATAGACCACATAGCCCTCATCTTATCATGCATCCAAAAAGTTCCTGTGGAGGGAGCCTCGATATAACCATTTAATTGCATAAGGAATCTTAGAGCAGTAACCGCACCAGTAGATGAACCTATGATTACACTATCGAAAGCACCCGAAGGGAGAGGAGTAGTTGAAGTTACTTGTATTTGTGCCGAACTTCCATTTGTATAATTTGTATTGTCGGCAAGAAGCCCCATAAGTAAATCATATGAAGTTTGACTATCAAGTTTTCTGCCTGCATCAGCCTCAACATATACTTCTGATAACTGTCTTGGTATGGTGATGGTATCTCCGATTAGAACAGTTTTTCTCGTACTGCCAGTTTCTTGATATATTGGTACTCTACTTGTATATCCCGATAGACTGATGTTCGACAATGTTATTGTAGTAGAAGATACTGATGATATTTGTGCGACCCACTTAGCAGTTGTGTTACGAACTCTCATTCCTGTTTTTACTCCGTCAATAAGAAAGTCTGCCGCACTACACGTTATCGTTAATGGGTCGGAATTAGTACCCGCGTTTGATGCGGCAGATGTCGCTGTTTCGGTAACTGCTGTTTCCAATTTTCCTTTATACACATACCAAAAGATTTCCTCTTGTGTATTTTGAGTTTCTTTACCACGAGATGCCGTAATCTTACCAAACCCTTCATCTGCAAATTTAGTCAAATCACTTACTGATTCTTTAACTTCTATGACCCTATCTCCGACATTGATTGTTCTGTTTAGTTCTGCGGTTTCTATTAACCACCTTCTAAAATTCTTGTGAAACCCATAAGGTCTGTCGTTATTTGCATCTGTGCTTGATGCCTGTTTCCAATAGTTATCCATCAGAATAGGAAAGCCACTATATTCAGTAACGAAATCTCCTAAGTCGGTGTTCCCACCTGCGTCTTGACCAGTAGTACCGTAGTTAGCGAAGGTATTTAGATTGAAGAATTTAGCCGCATCTATGATTAAAAAACAACCGCCTTTCCCCTCCCAATCAGAAAGATTATTCTCTCTGTAATCAGATGAACCACCGCACTTACGATAGTATGTTCCGTATGTGGTATCGTAAGGTTCTAAACTTGTGAATAGAGTTTCAAGGGTTAGGTCATTCCCGCTAATGCTTGCTATTTTGTGAGTTCCGTTGTAGTAAACGCTATCCATAATGTAAACGTGGTCGCCTACTGCAAAATTACTTCCCGAACTACTCGGACCTTGTATTCTTGCCTTACCGCTATTGTTAGTGATGGAGTAGCCGCCATTGTTAGCCATCTGATATGTAACACCGACAGGCGGCTTTGACCAATCTCCACCTGTTGATGGGTCGTTTTCCGCATTGATTTCCCACATATCTAAGTCATTTCCAATCTTAAGAGAAGTAAATGATTCATAGCCGCCTTCGTCATTCAATTGGTCTGTAATCACCATATCTACTTCGTAATTATCTGATGTCGGCCTCATCAAACCGAATGTGTTTTTTCTATACTGGCCGTCTGCATCAGCATCGCCATTATTTCTCATATCAGCCCATAGAACCCAACAATGTTTGTAATCCGTTGCTGTTGTTAGTATTTCAATAGTGGAGTTGATTAGATGGTCTTTGGATAGACCCGATATGCCGAGAAGGTAATCGTTACCATCGGGCGCACCTTCTACTGTTCCAGTATAGGTAAATGTGTCTATGAACCCATCAGTATCGGTTATCTGTGCTACTCCGCTTGCGTTAGTTACTTCTGCCAACAAAGCCGCATCAACCTTAACTCTTACATCTGTCGTGGTTACGGCGGCTGTTATTGTTCCTGTTGCATCGGGATTTTTGTTTATGACTCCGAAGTGCTTTTGGAACCAGGGCGATAGAGGTAAGTCTCTCATCCAAACTGCGTGTTGGTCGCGATATGTTAGTGATTCACTTGTTGGTTGTATGTACCCTCTATCAATAGTAAATGGTATAGAAGCAGTAACACTTAGAGAAGAAGTGTATAATCTATTCGTGAGAATGTAGAAATTACCACCTTGTTCAACATAAGCACTTACAACGAATGTTCCGTCTACAACGGATGTACTTACTCCAAACTCAGGTAATACAATAGTGTCTCCAACCTCAACATATTCTGTCCCTGTTCGATACGGTCTTGAACTAAACTTAAACCAAACCCCATTAGCGTTACCGTTATAGCCCGAAGGTGCAGTTTTCGATATGTTCTGTAAAGTAGCAGAAGAGTTAGCAGTATAAGAAAGACCATTTATTCTTAGAGCCTGTCCTCCTTTGAAATTTCCACCTATGTTTCTTGCGTTAGTTACTGAATTAGATATATTGTGATTATCAGTACCAAAGACTACTACACTATCAGAAGATGAAAAAGAAGTTCCTGTTTTTTCAAGAATAACTTCTGCATTTCCCGAACTATCTTTATTTATTCCAACAATTGAGTAACCGAGCCATTCATTTTCTACGTTGTTAGGACCGTACTCATCTTCGTTGTTGTATATCTGAATAGGGAATGCACTATTTACCGTAGTCCTTTGATTGTGCAATTCTTTGTAGCCTGTATCTTTTTCAAAACCAATTGAAGAGTTCCCCACTTCAAGTTTTTTAGCACCCAAAAACATCATCTCGGAAAGCAAAGTAACTTCATCCGTTCTTGCATTTATTGAATCAGTATCAACAAAACCTATTTGTCCTATTTCCCACGTAGCGATTTGTCTATCAAGAAGGGAAAGAGAGTCTCGGAAATCAAACATGACTTCCCTCGTTCTTGATGAGGCGACTTGTCTTATGGACATCTTTTCTATTATTGATGACCATAGTGGCCTGTCTATGTTTCCGTTGAAGAGAAGTACCTTCCAATCGCTTATATTGCTATCTGTGAAGAGAGGGGTAAGGGAAAGAGTTGAATTGTCGTCATAGACTCTTATCGAACCGTTACTTATACCATTAGCAGGCATAGTGCATTTCCAAGCACTTACGGGAGCAGGGTTTTTATTTCCATCAGGAAGGTCGGTGAGGGGTCGATAAAGTGAAACTCTGTCTATTAAAGTGTTTATTTGAGTTTTCTTTTTTGCCGCTATACTACTGCTATTGTAGTTGGTAACAAACATTTCCCAACCAGTCAATTCATTGGCTTTGAAGGCCGCAGATGTTTGGGTGTTGTTGTTTAGAGTGTAGCCACTACTGTAAGCACCCGCAGTAGCGTTTGTAGCAGTTACTTCTGTGCCGTCGTGATATACTTTGAATTTGTTGTTGGTGTAATCAATCTTGAAATCTAAATCGAACCAGGGTTCTGTTGCTGTTACTGCTGTCCCTGCATCCCAAGCCATGTGATAAAAAGGGACTACATCGCTAAGACCATCACCACCATCGGGTCTGATTGTCCAGTTGATAGCAGGCGTACCTCCGCCCGAACCAGTAGTTCCAAAGGTTGTGTTCTTAGGGAATCCGACCTTGATGACGTATTCTACTGGACTACTTGAGTCTGCATTTACGGCAATACCGTTGGGTTGTGGGCTTGGCATATAACCATTCATAGAGTGAGTTGCCATCCTTATACCAAAATACTCGTTATCGCCTCTACTGTTGAGAGAGCCGTCGTAAGCAATAACAGGTCGATAAGCACCCGATGGTGTACCTGCGTTGTTGAGTCTGTTGTCATCCAATTCGTTCATGTATGTCTGTACGCACAAGAAAGGTTTGCCTGCCTTACTCTTGATTGGTTGAAAGATACGTTCGGGATTGTCTACATATGCCGTTGCGTTACCACTTGCATCATAAGAGTTTAGTTGTATTCTTTCTCCCATCCAAACACCAGTTAGATGAGCCGTCTGCATGAAGTCGGGCGCAGTACCCGTAGAAGGATAGCCTGCCCTTGTCCCATTAGCCCAATTCTTAGCGTTGTAGGTGTAGGGGGGTCTACGGCCAAACGATGCGTCTGTGTCGCCAAGAGGCACGATGTATCGGGATGATGTATCACCCGAACTTGAGAATGTGATGTATGAGTCAGAAGTATTAGCGACACCCGCTTTATCATAGCGTAGTCTGTTAGGATGCGCCCAACCCGAAGGGAATTGCAATTGTGAGCGACCTTCCCACTTACGACCTTTTGATAATCTGTTAGTATCGAGAGTAGCCCAACGAGCGATACCGTCATTGAGGAGAAGATAATTGCTCGATGAAGAGAACTCGCTATTGTTTGCTCTATCACGAACCGACCATCTGTATCGGGGATTGAGAGTAGCCTCTCCGTTCATCACGTTTCCATGATGAGTAGCGTTAGCATCGTAAGCGTTATCGGCGGAGGGAGTGTTGGTATCATCAGCGATACACCTCGACCCTTGAAAGTCATCATAGTAGCCTGCGAGCCAAAAACCAAACTTTGCAAAACCTGTTCCTGTTGTTCCTGTTCTAACCATCTTCTCACCTATTCTGCAAGGTTTACACCTTTCTCTGCTAAACTCTCTTCTACCATCTTTGTGATTTCATTTGCCGCTTGTCTTGTGGTCATACCGTTAAACGTATTGTTCATAATAAGTTCGGTTGTATTGATAAGAGTCTCTACACCCTTGTTCACAACTTGCTTTAACATATCGCCAGTTACATTTCCCGCCTTCATACCAAAGAACATTTCTTCTCTTTCGTTACCGAATTGATACATCGCATCCCTCGCCGCTTCAAGTGGTCCGATAAATGTGGTATCTATTGCCCCTTGCATATCCCCCATTTCAAATTCTCTTCCCATACTTTTTACTAAGACCATAAAATTTTCCATACTATTTGAGGTTAATGCTAAATCGTATATCAATGAACTTGAGTCGAAAAATCGAGTACCCAACCTTTCTTCAAATGTGTCTCCGAGTATATCCTTATCGTCAAACAACTTTGATAAAGACTTTAGATACCCACTACTTAGGTCGCCTGTTTCAACATCTTGAACGAATTTTGTTAATGAGAGTTGGTCAAGAATAGCCTGTTCTTTCAACATATTGTCAATTTTTTGTTGGTGCATAGACTTTACTCTTTCATTTTCAGACTTATCTAATTGCTGTTGTTGTAGAGCAATCCTATAATTTATGGACATTATCTCATTTTCTGTGTCCAACCAGTTCATATCTTGAAATTTAAGTCCCATAGCACTAAACTCTTCTTGTGTGAAATCAGTAACGGCGTATTGTAATCGTTCAACAGAATCCGATACTTCATCAATTGATTCTGACGCTTCCATCGACTCAGGGATTATTTTCAAAAGAGTGTAAGATATACCTGCTAATGCTAACCCTAATCCTCCGAACATTCCTATGCGAGTAAGCATTGTTGCGTTACCTGCCGCCATTGTTGTGTTTAATGCTCCTTGCGCTCCCGCCAACCCCATAGTTTTTCTTGCCGTATCAGCCATTTGCGCCCCCATGACACCCATCTGTACTGTGCTTATTACCATAGAAGCACCCATAGCAATAACAGAAGCGGTCATCAAATCTTGTTGTAGTTCTGCATCTTCTGTCATACTTGAAAAGAATGAAAGACTCATAGATACTATACCCAAACTTCCGTTTAGCATCATTAGTCTCTGTGAGTTTCTCATAGATTTAGCGGCTAAAGCGTCTTGAGCCATATTCGCCGCATTTATTTCGTTAGCAAATATAGGCAACTGCATTATTATTTGATGCAATACATCCGACTCTATGCCGAGCATAGTAGATAACTTCAAAGCGACTCTTGACGCTTCTTCGCTTACTATGTTTGATACTTGTTGGGTATTCAATTTCTGTCTCCCTTCTTGGTCAAGTCTCTCTGTCGCTCGCGCCGCCCCATCGAGAAGCATAATCTCCATATTGTGAGCCTGTCCTGTGAGTTTACCACCCTGCATTACTTGAAGTACATATTGTAGTAATTCTACTTTTTTCATTCGTAAGGCATTTATCTCTTCTACGTGTCCCGCCATGACCTGTTCTTGATTAAGTCTTTCCAAAAGATATGCTCCTTCTTTAGACTTACCAATAAATACCCCATGCTCATCTTGTATGTTTCTTATATGTCCCAAAGATAACAAAACTCTTTCGTGTTGTTCCGCTTTAACCAAATCAGCATTCAAGTTCTGTTGGGCAAGTTTTTCAGAATTTTTCAAGAACAACTTATTTTTCATAAGTCTCTCTTCTCGCGTTGCTCTTGTCTCATCGGCCATTCTGTAACCTGTTGTTTCTCTCGCTATTATTCTCAATTGTTCGTCGATAGTTAATCTTGAGCGAAGTGGTATTAAAGCCTTTTCTGATGTTTTTAATCTTTCAAATTCATCTTGAGTTGTCAATTTATTCAGTAAACTTATTTCATTTATCAAGGACTTTTCTTTGTTATACCTTTCCATAATTTTCGCTTCTTCTAAATCTAACGAAGCAAGGTCTTTTAGGTGTGAAATATCAGCCGCCATTTGCATTTGTTTCATAGAGGTTAATCTCATTTGTTCTGTTTGTAGTTGTCCTATTTTTTGAAGTGAAATCTGGTCTTGTAAATTTAACTCCTGTCTAAGATTTTGTAAGGTGGCCGACTCTTGACCACTTTTCATACCGTATGCGCTCGCTCTTGCAATATCTACACCCGCAAGCCCTCGCATGATTGTTTCTTGCGTTCTAAGAGATACGTTCATAGAGAGAATGTTAAGGTACGCTTCACCGAAAGGAGCGAACACTTTCATATATTGTTGCATCCCAAATACCAATTCACTTACAGGTTTACCTATATCTGTGTTAATAAGGTCTGCTACTGCGGAGTTGAAATTGGCTTGAGCCAAAGTACCTCTTGTTACTGCGGGGATAAGGGCGTTTCCGAGTTTCGCATTCATATTGTCGAGTCTCGCTTCGGCTATCTTGAGTAGTGTGGCTTCATCTTCCAGTTTACGGTTCAATTCTTCCTGTGCGCTATCGACATCGTTTATGGATTGACCTGTCAATTCCATCGCTCGGTCATAACCTTCCATTAACTTGATAGCACGAATGTAGTGGTCGTTACCTGCCAACAATTGAGCAATTCTTCTTTTTTCGCTTTGTGAGTTCATTACTGATGATGTTGTCAAATCACCCATGATGTCCTCCATAGAACGCATTTCTCCGCTTGCAGTTTTTGTTTCTATGCCGAGTCTTTCAAGTTCAGTAGAGACACCACCAGTATCAGCACCCAGTCGAGCATACATCTGTTTCAAAGCACGACCCGCTTTACCTTGTTGTTCACCTCTTTCGATTAGAACTGCGGAAGCCGCCGCCATGAAATTGATACTGTCGCCTGCAAGATTACCTGCCGCCGCAAACTCGTTCATGACGTGGGTGATACCCTGCATAGTAGCAGAAGAACGGTTCTCAATTGTGTTGAGAGAGTCTAAAAGTTTCATGGAAGTATGTCTAACCATATTTGCCTGTTTCTCTGCGCTTAACGCTCTGAATTGTTCTTCTGTAAGACTACCCATCATGAACTGTGTCTGTTGTTGCAAGTTGATGAGTTTGGTCATCGCCTCTTGTGTTTCCATACCACCAATCAAACCGAAGGTGATACCTACTTCACTCGCCGCACCGATAGAGCCAGTTCCGAGAACACCACCCAACTGAGCCATTCTTGACCCTGCGTTGAGGGCTTGGTCAGCAGTAAACCCTATGGATTCACCGAAGTTCGACATATCGGCAACCATCTTTGCCGTTTCCGCTTCGCCTACATTTGCGAACTTTTCAAATTCAAGTCTTGCTTCTGCTATGGTGCGAGCAAGTGGAACTGTCGAATCTACAACAGATTGTAATTGGTCATCGAGTAAACCTGCCGATTCTGTGATACCTGTGATACCGTCGAGCATCAGTCCTTCAAACACACCGACCTTAGCCCTTGCGTCGGCAATCAGTCTTTCGGCTTGGAACGTACCTACAACGTCGAAGAAAACCCTCGATGCGCCTGCCCTAAGCACGACCAAAAGGATAGCCACAGAAGCGAAGTATAGGGGTAAAAATAGTTCAACAATCATTCACCTTTCCCACCTATTACTTTACTTCTTCTCTAAAGGGATGCCTAATGACCTAAATAAGTCTAAGCCTTCGTTGTTGTTTAAGAGTTGGCGTTGAGACTGTTTTTGTTTACGCCTTGCCACCATAGAGTTACCATCTCTCTTTTTCTTAGAATCTTTAGTGGCTTCTGAAATTCTATCTTGAATTTCTGAGGCAACTCCCATATCAAGGAGCAGTTTTTCTTGACCGCCTTCGCAATCGTATCTGTCCCATAAATCGCTCGGTAGAACCCCTTTGTAAGCCATACAAAGAGATGGGGCTATTCTACTGAATTGTCCAAAGGGGGCGCACCTTCGGGGTCATCGCCACGAACAAATCCGAGAATCATTCTCAGTTCTTTGCTTGTGAGATTGTCTACGTCGAATCCCGCAGGTTCGATAATACATCCTGGTATCCAGGATTCAATCTGAGACTCCATACCTGCACCCGCTTTATCGAGTGATTCTGTGAACTCCATCTGTTGTTCTGCTGTCCACTCTGTCGGGTCTAAGCCGAAGTGTAGATGTTCACGGAAAACTCTCGCTTGGATGTTTTCGATTTTTAGTTTAGTCATTCCACCCGCTTGTTTTACGAGTATCTTACTATTATCTTCTAATTCAAATTCTTTTGTCAATGTTGGCATTATACTTCACTTCTCTACTATTCTTTCCATTAAGGAATACTATTCTATGCTATATCAGTACACGGAGGACTTGTCATTTCTCATGACAATATCCATCATCTTGTCAGCAGGGTTACTTCCACCTGCGTCAAACAAAGCGACGAATCCTACTGATAGGGTTTGACTGTCTCGACCCGATACGTTTGCTTCGGGTGCTTCAAATCGAATCTTGTAAAAGTTAAATGTGAGAAGGTCTGCAACTGAATCAGAACCGAATTGAACCTTTAATGCGGTGTTTGTTGAACCTGCATCGGGAGCGAACTCAAGACCATCAGTAGCAATCAATTCTGTGTAAAGAGGTTCACTCTCAACAGCAGTAGTTAGGTATCGGTTGAACTCGATAGTTCCGCTAATCTCACGACGTTGTGCGGGAGGCGCACGAATGTAAGTTGTGCTTCCTAATCCACAGGCGTTGTCTCCATCACGGTTAAGGTTGATGTCAAAGGAGATTGACTTTACTGCGTCTGATGCAGTTGCGTCGTTGTTGAAGAATACCTTAGCGTTAGAGAAGTATAGCGCAACTTTATCATCGGGGAACGCAGGGGTGAGTGTTCCAATGTTTTGTACTGTTCCTTCTGCTCTTGCCATGAAGTTTACACCGACTGTTGCGTATTCGTTAAGATTTGCATTTATTGATAGTGATTCAACAACTGCACCAGTATAATAATGCTCATGTTCTTCACGACCAACGATAAGTGTAAAGGAAGGTGTATCGAGAGTAGTAGTGTTTTCTACTTCTGTAAAGGTGTGTGGATAAAGACCACTTGCTACTGAGCCGATAGTGTCTTTACCCATAATACCGAGCAAGACGTTACCCATAAAATTGTCATTCATAAGTGCTAAGTTTATATCTCCATCGGAGTATTCCTTACCAGTATGGGATTCAGCCGCACCATAGCGACTCATATCTGCACGAGTTAGTAATTCAAATTGGTGGCGAATAGATTCATCATCTGCTTCACCGAAAACATATCCACTACCAGGGTTAGTCCCATAAGCGGATTCTTTAGTTAGAGCAACGAAACGGTTGTCAAATGCTTGAGGCATAGTCAAACCATCAGTCGGTTGTCATTTAAGGGTTATCACCGAGTTCGCATATTTATACGTCGGAGATAAGTGAAAGAAAGAATGTGTGTGCAGATGGTATCGTCATCGTCAAATTTGTGGTCAAGAGTTAGGTTGTAATCGTTTAAACTGTCCGTAGTACCGTTAAGACCTGTGTTGCGATATACCTCATCAAACACCTCACCAACGATATTTAAACCGAGTCTGTATGCGTTCTCATAGTTTGTGCCACGAGTCGTTACATACACGATGACTTCGTACTGTTGGTCTATACGGCCACCACCGAGAGCGTTAAATTCGGGACTTTGAATCTTCTCCAACATGACATGGATTAGTGGAGGTTGCATTCTTGATAGCATGGCATTTGATATATCGAATCCGTACTTTATTGCACTATTATCAAC
>Ga0307488_10002605_pt1 | contig 15217 bp, 14 predicted proteins | sample SB02metaG_FD_202248 | JGI IMG/M metagenome (GOLD analysis project Ga0307488, IMG submission 202248) | Sea-ice brine microbial communities from Beaufort Sea near Barrow, Alaska, United States - SB 0.2 | ecosystem: Environmental > Aquatic > Marine > Coastal | place: USA: Alaska | collected... | reverse complement strand
CAATGAAATTCTGTTATACGTTTCCAAATAAAAGATACAACGTAAAGCGCAACCTTTTAGTAACGCCCAAAATTTAAACTTTATACTCCTTTACTGCATCTACAAATGCTTTTGCATTTTCTACCGGAATGTTTGGTAAAATTCCATGACCAAGATTTACAATATATCTATCTTTCCCAAATTCGTTAATCATTTGGTGTACCATTTTCTTAATTTCTGCTGGAGGAGACAACAATCTTGAAGGATCGAAATTACCTTGCAACGTAATTTTACCTCCTGACAAATACCGTGCATTTCTAGCAGAGCAGGTCCAATCTACACCCAAAGCAGCTGCACCTGATTTTGCCATGTCACCTAAGGCAAACCAACATCCTTTTCCGAAAGCAATTACCTGAGTTTCGTCTTTTAAAGCATCGATAATTTGTTGGATGTATTGCCAAGAAAATTCTTGATAATCCACCGGAGACAGCATTCCTCCCCAAGAATCAAAAATTTGAACTGCATTTACACCTGCGGCAACTTTTGCTTTTAAATATGCAATTGTGGTATCTGTAATTTTTTGTAATAAAGAGTGCGCCATGACAGGGTTTGTAAAACACAACTCTTTTGCTTTATCAAAATTCTTAGAACCTTGCCCTTGTACACAATAGCACATAATAGTCCAAGGCGAACCTGCAAAACCAATTAATGGAATGTCATCATTTAGTTTTTCTTTGGTAGCCTTTATTGCTTCCATTACATATCCTAAAGAATCATGAACATCAGGAACAATTACACGATCTAAATCTTTCTGAGTACGAATTGGATGTGGTAAATAAGGACCAAAATCTGGTTTCATTTCCACTTCAATATTCATTGCTTGCGGTATTACCAAAATATCTGAAAATAAGATCGCTGCATCCATTCCGTATCTTCGTATGGGTTGTACGGTAATTTCAGAGGCTAATTCTGGAGTTTGGCAACGCGTAAAAAAATCATATTTCTTTTTGATTACCTGAAACTCTGGCAAATATCTTCCTGCTTGACGCATCATCCAAACGGGTGGTCTGTCTACAGTTTCTCCTTTTAATGCTCTTAAAAATAAATCGTTTTTTATCATCTTGTGTATTTAAACGCTGCGTTCACAAAGGTTTTTGCAAAGAGCGCAAAGGTTTTTAAGATGGCACAGGTTTTAAAAATCTGTGCCGTCTTATCTATTAAATTTATATTTTAGAAACTGCCAACATTGCTTTGTCAACTGCTACTGCTATTTTTTTAATATCTCTGTTTGAAATTGCAGATGACAAAAACCAAGCTTCAAATTGACTTGGTGGCAAAAACACCCCATTTTTTATCATCTCCCAGAAGAAAATTGCAAACTTTTTAGTGTCGGAAGTTTGAGCTTCCTCAAAATTGGTAACTTTCCCTTTTGTAAAAAAAGGATTCATCATAGAACCAAAACGATTTACCACCAAATCTACCTCATATTTTTTTGCAGTTTCTAGTAAAATATTTTCTAAAGTGGCCGCAGTTTTATTAAACTGGTCATATGGATTTTGTCTCTTCAATTCTGTTAACGTTGAGATTCCTCCCGCCATAGCAATCGGGTTTCCACTTAATGTTCCTGCTTGATACATTCCACCTAAAGGCGCAACTTCTTGCATAATTTCATTTCTGGCACCATACGCCCCTACAGGGAAACCTCCTCCAATTACTTTTCCTAAACATGTAATATCAGCTTCAACCCCTAATAATTCTTGAGCTCCACCAAACTTAGAACGGAAACCTGTCATTACTTCATCTGCAATTAATAAGGCTCCTTTACTTTTTAAATATTCTTTTAATTCTATTAAAAACTTATTCTGGGGAATTACCACGCCCATATTACCACAGATAGGTTCTATAATTACACCTGCAATATCATCATGCTCTTCAAAGTGAATTTTCACACTTTCCAAATCATTATAAGTAGCGATTAAGGTGTTTTTTACTGCGCCTTCAGGAACTCCTTTAGAACCTGGTAAACTTAATGTTGCCAGACCAGAACCTGCCGCAACTAATAACGAATCTTGGTGCCCGTGATAACAACCTGCAAATTTTATAATTTTATCCTTCCCTGTAAATGATCGTGCCAGTCGCACTCCACTAATTACAGCTTCTGTTCCCGAGTTTACAAAACGAACTTTGTCCATTCCCGGAAAAGCGTCACAAACTATTTTGGCTAATATAATTTCATTTTCTGTAGATGCCCCAAAAGAGTATCCACTTCTTAGTGCTTTGGCAACACCTCTTCGCACTTTCCTATGACGGTGACCCAGAATCATGGGTCCATAAGAAAGTACTAAATCAATATACTCATTTCCATCTACATCTGTTATTTTACTGCCGTGTCCTTTTTTAATAAACAACGGATTTCCTCCGACAGATGTAAATGCCCTTACAGGAGAATTTACAGCCCCTACAAGATGTACCAATCCTTCTTTGTATAGTTCCTCTGATTTCTTGAATTTCATTTTTTAAGCTTTTACAGATTCACTTTTTTACCAACAGCTAAATGCCACTAGTTAAAAGCAAACTACTATTTATTTAATACTCTTGCTGCTTCTTTGGCAAAATAAGTAATAATAATATCTGCTCCTGCTCTTTTCATAGAGAGTAAACTTTCCATCATTACTTTTTCACCATCAATCCAACCTTTTTCTGCAGCGGCCTTTACCATTGCATATTCTCCACTTACATTATAACATGCAATGGGCCTGTCAAAATTATTCTTTAAATCTCTAATAATATCTAAATAAGACAATGCCGGTTTTACCATTAAAATGTCAGCTCCTTCTTGGTCGTCAAACGTTGCTTCTCGCAATGCTTCATCTCTATTTGCAGCATCCATTTGATACGTTTTTCTATCTCCAAAGCTCGGAGTTGAACCTGCAGCCTCTCTAAAAGGACCGTAAAAAGCCGAGGCATATTTTACAGCATACGCCATAATTGGTAAGTTTGCAAATCCTGTATTGTCTAGAGATTGACGCACCATATCTATCGTTCCATCCATCATTCCTGAAGGCGCAACCATATCCGCTCCTGCTTTCGCATGAGAAATTACTTGTTTTGAAATATTTACTAAAGTAGCATCATTATCAACATCGTTGTCATGAATAATTCCGCAGTGTCCGTGAGAAGTATATTCGCAGAAGCAAACATCTGTAATTACATATAAAGTTGGATAGTTTTTTTTGATAAAACGAATTGCTTGCTGCATGATTCCATTATCATTCCAAGTTTCTGTTCCTTCATCATCTTTGTTCGATGGAATTCCGAATAATAAAACTGCAGGAATATTTAAAGAAACAACCTCATCTAGTTCTTTGGAAATTCGATCTAATGAAAAACGTTTGATTCCTGGCATCGAAACAATTTCTGTTTCTATGTTTTCTCCTTCTTCTATAAAGAGTGGATATACAAAGTCGTCTACCGAAAGTCTCGTCTCTTTTACTAATCTTCTAATTCCTTCTGATTTTCTTAGTCTTCTTGTTCTAAACATAATAAGTTCTTGTTTCCTAGGAGGAGCGCACTATAGAAATAGTGCAGATTTGTAATTCATTTTTAAAATGAAATCCCTATTTCTATAAGAATAACAAGTATGCTATTCGCCTGAATATGTCTTCCATTCGATACCGTTAGAAAGCGCTACTATTTTGAATAATAGGTATTTACCAATTCTAAAACACTCTCTACATCTGGCATGTTTGCTACTTCCACTTTATTAAAATATTTTCTTGCCTCAACAGCTGTGGTTTCACCAATACAAAAAGCAACTTTTTCTGTTGCATTTTCTTCAAGATAACTTTCAATTCCTGATGGGCTGTAGAACAAAACTCCAGAAACAGCAGCATCAATTTTTATTGGATTTAACATCGTTTTATAAGCTTCCACTTCGTTTACAACCACCCCATTTGCTCTCAAATAGCTGGGCAAAGCATCTAATCTTACATCACTACAAAAATAAGAAACTGTTTTAATTTCAGTTTCTTTTGAAATATATTCTGCTAATTTTATAGCGTTTTTAGCCACATGCGTAACTTTACCAATTCTATTTTCAATTAGTTTTTTGGTTCTTCTACCAACACAAAAAATATTCTTAAATTTAATTTCATCTTTGGTAAAAGAGTTTAAAATAGCTTCTACTCCATTCTGACTCGTAATCACCACATTTTCATGCTGCTGCTTCATCACTTTTGCAGGAATCCTATTGAAACGCATTTTAATAAAATCGCTATCTTCAATACCGATTGCTTCCGATAATGTTTCTTTTTGAAGTTCAGAGAGTTTTTTTGTAGAATAGACAGCAGCTATTTTTGTAGCAACTTCTTCATCTTCTTTCATTAACTCCTTCCCGCCTCTGTTAATCACATAATCTGCACAATCTTTTGCTAGAAACTTATGACTTCCAAATTTTGCAGTTTTTGCAACTCTAATTTTTTTAGAACCGTCTTTTTTCAATAAAACAGCTTTAAAATTCACTTCGTCTGTTCTTGCATCAACGTAAGCTAAGGCACCTATTGGGGCAGTGCAGCCACCTTCTAACAATCGCAAGAACTCCCGTTCTACACCAACACAAACCTTAGTTTCGTAATGGTTTAATTGTTCACACGCATCTAGCGTAAAATCGTCTTTTGCTAAAGCAGCTATCATAATTGCACCTTGTGCTGGCGCAGGAATCATCCATGGAAGATCTACTGTATCTTCAGGACTAATTCCAAGTCTTTCTAATCCTGCAGCGGCAAAAACGGCACCATTCCAAGTTTCACTATTTTCTAATTTTTCTAAACGTGTAATTACATTTCCTCTTAAACCTGCTACTTTATGTGTTGGATATCTGTTTAACCACATCGCTCTTCTTCGCAAACTCCCCGTAGCAATCAATCCTTCTTGTTCTCCAAAAAATTCTTCAGTACCTTTTAAAACTAAAACATCATTATAGTTTCCACGTTTCAAAACAGCTGCTTGCACAATTCCTTCTGGCAAAGAAGTGGGTACATCTTTTAAAGAATGTACTGCAATGTCAATTTTACCTTCCAACAAAGCAATGTCTAAGTTTTTGGTGAAAATTCCTGTAATCCCCATTTCATATAGCGGCTTATCTAAGACAATATCTCCTGTAGATTTTATAGGAACTAAGACAGATTCATACCCTAATTCTGTTAATTCTTTGCGTACTTTATTCGCCTGCCAAAGCGCTAATTTACTTTCGCGAGTACCTATTCTTATTGTTTTTTGCATGGAATTTTAATTATGGTTGAAACACTTTCTGAATAATTTCTATACTTTCTGAAACAGAAGTTTCTTCGTCTTTTAAATGTTTTACAAACTGCGTAGTGATTTTCTGAATAAAACGTGTCGTTAATATTTCTGCTTGACTTTCATCAAAATTACTAATTTTCTTTTTCTGAAAATTAATTTCATCTTTCTTTATGATTTCTAACGACTCTTTTAAGGCAGCAATTGCCGGCGTAAATCTTCGGTGATTTAACCAACTATTAAATTCTTCTTTGTGTGTTTCTATAATTTGTTCTGCAAACGGAATTTCTTTTTGACGAACCGCTAATGTTTCATCCGTAATTTTAGAAAGTTCATCTACATTTACCAGAGAAACACCCGTGAAATCTGACACCTCTTTCGCCACATTTTCTGGCATCGATAAATCTAAAATTAAAATTTCTTTATTATTTGAAATATGTTCTTTTGTAATTGTTGGCTTGTCTGAACCTGTAGAAACAATTAATACATCTGCCTTCGCAACTTCTTCAGTTAAGTTTTCAATCAAGGCTTTACGAATAGAAGCGTGTTCTTTTACAAACTGAATCGCCTTTTCTTCTGTTCTATTAATTAAACAAACTTGTTTATTTTGAGTGTATTCTGCTAAATTCTTACAGGTATGCTTTCCCATTTTACCCAAACCAAAAACTAATATATTTTTTGAGTTGTAATCTGGTAAATTTTTGATAATATACTGAACAGCTGCATAGGAAACTGAGGTAGTTCCTGAGCTTAGCTTTGTTTCATTCTTAACTCTCTTGCTTGCCTGTAGTACAGAGTTTATAAGTCTTTCTGAATACGCATTTGTAGTGCTTAAAGATTTTGCTAATTTAAAAGCGTGTCTTAACTGACCAACAATCTCATAATCTCCTAAAATCTGACTTTCTAAGCCAGTACCAATTCTAAACAAATGGCTAATTGCTTCCTGGTCTTTATGAATATTACAAATTGCGTTGAATTCATTTACAGTACCCTCTGAATAATCGCACAATAGTTCTATTAGCAAACAAGGACGACTGGCAAATCCAAAAATTTCTGTTCTATTGCAGGTAGAAATTATAAAAATGGAAGTAATTCCTTTTTCTTTAGCTGCACTTAAAAGCGCTGTTTGATTTTCTTTAGATACCGAAAACCTACCACGCATTTTTGCATCTGCTTTTTTATAACTTACTCCAATATTGTAAAAGTGCTCTTGCGCTTGTTGCTTCATATTTTCTTAAAGATGGTGCAAAAGTAAAACCTTCATTAATAAAAAAATGTCGCTTAAAGAACTTTTAATAACGTTCTGTGTTTTTTCTTTATTTTTTTTTGATAAAAAGTCTAAAAACCCTTATTTTTGTATCGTGAACAAGGTTTTAGATCCCCTTTACATAGAATGATTCTAAATAGAAGAGATCGTAAAAAATAAGAAAGATATGTTTAAAAATGTCGGAGAAAGTTCTTTAGATGAAATCACTTTAGAAAAAGGGTTTTATGTGCTTCATTTTCAGAACGAAAGCGATAAAGTGCAAAATTTCGAAAGAGAAATAGACAGTACTTTTATACAAATGCATTTTTGTTTGCGTGGAAATTCTAAATTCCTTTTTAATACAGGTGACTATTCGTTTGATGTTTTAGACAACAGGTCTATTTTATTATACAATCCGCAGCGAACTTTACCCATCAATTTAGAGATTCAACCAAAAACCACTTTAGTATCCTTATTGATTTCTATTGAAAAATTTCATTCTCTATTTTCTAAAGAGTCTGGTTACATTCCTTTTTTAAGTAGTGAAAACAGCAATCGTAAATTTTATGATGATCAAGAAATAAAGCCAATAGTTTCCATCGTGTTGCAGCAAATTATCAACTCTAATACGAATAGTTCTATCAGAGAATTGTATGTAAAAGGGAAGGTTTACGAATTGTTAAGCCTTCATTTTCAAAAAGAAGAAAACACAGATGCAGAATATTGTCCTTTTCTAGTAGACGAACAGAATGTATTAAAAATTAGAAAAGCAAAAGATATTATTATTTCTAGAATGTCTGAACCACCCAGCTTGCAAGAGTTGGCCACTGAAATTGGTTTAAATATAAAGAAACTAAAAGAAGGTTTTAAGCAAATTTATGGCGATACCGTCTATAGTTTTTTATTCGATTATAAAATGGAAGAGGCGCGTAAATTACTAGAAAGCAATCAGTACAATGTGAATGAAGTTGGTTTGCAGGTTGGCTACAGTACGGCAAGTCATTTTATTGCCGCATTTAAAAAGAAATTTGGCACAACACCAAAAAAATATGTAATGAGCTTGAACAAATAATAGTACTATTTTTAGAAACAAAACTTTGGAACAATTAACGCACAACGACATCGAAAACGATCAAAAACAGTATCCAATTACTATTGTTTGCGATGCTATTAGAACTCCAGAAAATATAGGAATGTGTTTTCGAATTTCAGAAAGTTTTGGCGTAGAAAAAATATATTTTCATGAAAATTCACCTACCATAGAAAATAGAATCGTTCAAAAAACTGCAAGAAATACATTACATCAAATTAAACATGCCTCTTACCATGATTTTGATGCGTTAATACGGCAATTAAAAATAGCTGGAAACACAATTATAGGCATAGAAATTACTGATAAAAGCATAAATATTCAAGATTTTGATTTTAAAAATCATGAAAAATTAGTACTACTTTTGGGTAGTGAAAGAAATGGCATTAAAAACATCAACCTGGTAGACGAAACAGTAGCAATACCGATGTATGGTAGGAATTCATCTATGAATGTAATTCATAGTTTGGCAATCGCGCTGTATGAAGTTACCAACCAATTAGTAAAAGAATAAAAATTAATTCTGAAACGAGCTCAGAATAATAAGAATATAAATAGTTACTGAAATAAATTCAGCACACAATGAAAGGAGTTTTATTAGTTAATTTAGGGTCGCCAGCAAGCACATCTACAAAAGATGTTAGAAAATATTTAGACCAATTTTTAATGGATGAGCGTGTTATTGATGCACCATATTGGCTTCGAGCAATACTAGTTCGAGGAATCATTTTAAATACGAGACCAAAAAAATCTGCAAAAGCATATAAAAAAATCTGGTGGGATGAAGGTTCGCCATTAATTGTTTTATCAGAAAGATTGCATACCAAAGTACAAGAAAAAACAGAATTACCGGTTGCCTTGTCAATGCGTTATGGAGACCCCTCTATGAAAACTGGGTTACAAGAATTGCATGACAAAGGTGTTACAGATGTGCTAATTATTCCGCTATATCCACAGCATGCGATGGCAACTACCGATACAATTTTGGTATTGGCCGAGCAATTGAGAAAAGAATTTTTTCCGCAAATGACGTTCACAGATATTCCTGCTTTTTATCACAAGAAAGAGTATATCAAAGTATTAGCAGAAAGCATTAAGACTTCTTTAGAGGGTAAAAAATGGGATAAAATTTTGTTCTCCTACCACGGAATACCAGAAAGACATGTTAGAAAATCTGACATCACAAAAAGCCATTGTAAACCTAATGATAGTGTAAACTTTGAATGCTGTAAAACGGCCTCTCCTGCGCATGAATTTTGTTACAAGCACCAATGTTATGAAACAACGAGGCAAGTGGTAGAGTATTTAGGGATAGAGCCACATCAACACTTTGTTTCTTTTCAATCTAGATTAGCTGGTGACCCATGGTTACAGCCTTACACAGATAAAATGCTTGAGAAATACCCAAATGAAGGTGTAAAAAATTTAGCAGTTGTTACGCCGGCATTTGTGTCTGATTGTTTAGAGACTTTAGAGGAAATTGCCATGGAAGGTAAAGAAGAGTTTTTAAAGGCTGGTGGTGAAAACTTTTACGCAATTCCCTGTATTAATGATAATGACGACTGGGTAGATGTTTTAGTAAATTGGATGGAAGCATAATTTTTTTTAACTGATGTCTGATTGCTGCTCATAAAAATACAGCAGTTTGAAGCGTCCATACCAAAATCATTAAAAGGTATTACTTTGAAATCAAATTATAAATAAATGGATTATCTATACGTAAAAGCATTACATATCATTTTTGTGGTTACTTGGTTTGCTGGACTATTTTATATTCCAAGATTATTTATTTATCAAACAGAAGCTGAAGATAAATTAGAACCTGCAAAATCAATCTTACAAACACAGTTCAAATTAATGAGCAAACGGCTATGGTACATAATTACCTGGCCGTCTGCCATTCTTGCGAGTATTTTTGGAATTTGGTTAATCTACCTGAATCCAGTTTGGTTAGAACAACCTTGGATGCTCGTAAAACTAGCCTTCGTTTTAGCGCTATACTTTTACCATGGATTTTGTCAGAATATTTACAATAAATTACAAAAAGACATTATTAAATATTCTACTTTTAAGCTTCGAATCTTCAATGAAATTTCTACTATAATTCTTTTTGCAGTGGTGTTTTTAGTAACTGTAAAGAGTGCTATTAGTTGGGTTTGGGGCGTTGTAGGCATCTTACTTTTTGGAGTACTTATAATGCTAGGGATTAAACTCTATAAAAGAATTAGAGAAAAAAGAGGTTGGGACAAAGCAGAGAAAGAGGTTTTAAAGAATGATGAAAATAGCCTTCAATAAGCTATTCAAAACACATTTTAACGGCTAACAAAACCTAACTTCTAATACTCTGTTCGAAAGGAATTCTATTTACAATACTTCTGCCTAAGGTAACCTCATCTGCATATTCTAATTCGTCTCCAACAGAGATTCCACGTGCAATTGTAGATGTTGTAATATTAAATTTTTCTATTTGTTTAAAAATATAAAAGTTAGTGGTATCGCCCTCCATTGTTGAGCTTAAAGCAAAAATAAGTTCTTTAATTTCTCCATTCCCAACTTTATCTACTAAAGATTCTATCTGTAGTTCTTGTGGACCTACTCCTTCAATAGGAGAAATTTTCCCACCCAAAACATGGTATAAACCTTTGAATTGAGAGGTACTTTCAATTGCCATTACATCTCTAATATCTTCTACAACACAAACAATATCTGAGTTTCTTCTTGGATTTTGACAAATATCACACAACAAAGTATCAGAAATATTATGGCATTTTTCACAGGTCTTCACATCATTTCTTAAGTGCAACAATGCTTCCGCCAAATATTTTGTATTATCTGTAGGCTGCTTTAATAAATGCAATACCAAACGCAATGCAGTTCGTTTTCCAATTCCTGGCAAACGTGAAACTTCATTCACCGCATTCTCTAATAATTTTGACGAAAAATCCATAACTGCAAATTTAAGTTATTAAAGAGAAAAGAATCAAGAAAAAAGAAAAAAGACTGCTAAAAAACATATATTCGTAACACCAATTAAACCTTAAATGAAACCAGAATACATTATCTTATTAATTGTTATTTACTTCTCTGTTTTAGTATTAATTTCTTACATCACGGGAAAATCTGCAGACAATAAAACATTTTTTAAAGCAGACAATTCTTCCCCTTGGTATTTAGTTGCTTTTGGTATGATTGGAGCTTCACTTTCTGGTGTTACTTTTATTTCTGTTCCTGGATGGGTCGAAGGCCAAAATATGAGCTATTTTCAGATGGTTTTGGGTTACGTTGTGGGTTACGCCGTTATTGGATTGGTATTATTGCCTCTTTATTATAAATTGAATTTAACTTCAATTTACACCTATCTCGAAGGTAGGTTTGGAAAATATTCTTACAAAACAGGTGCAAGTTTTTTCTTGCTTTCTAGAACTATTGGCGCAGCATTTAGACTGTTTTTAGTTGCAAACGTATTACAGATTATTCTATTTGATGCATATGGAGTTCCTTTTTGGGTCACTGTTTCTATCACTATTTTATTAATTTGGTTGTACACTTTTAAAGGCGGTATTAAAACAATTGTTTGGACAGATACCTTGCAAACACTTTTTATGCTGATCGCAGTAGGTGTTTGTATTTACACGATTTCCGATGAAATGGAAATTAGCAATATATTTTCTTACGTGGCTGACAATGATTTATCTAAAACATTCTTTTTTGATGATGTAAATGCTGGGAATTATTTTTGGAAACGTTTTCTTGCGGGTGCTTTTGTGGCCATTGTGATGACTGGTTTAGATCAAGATATGATGCAAAAAAACCTGACTTGCAGAAACTTAAAGGATGCGCAAAAAAATATGTTTTGGTTTACAATTGTTTTGGTAATTGTGAATTTTTTCTTTTTAGCATTAGGAGTTTTACTGACAGATTATGCGCAACAAAACGGAATTGACGCACATAAAGATCAATTATTTCCAATAATTGCAACCAAAGGAACTTTAGGCTTGGCTACAGCCATTTTCTTTTTGTTAGGTTTAATTGCAGCTGCATATTCAAGTGCAGACTCTGCATTAACCTCTTTAACAACGTCTTTTAGTATTGATATATTGGAAATTGACAAAAAGGAAGACAAAAAAGTCCAAGAAAAAACCAGAAAAAAAATTCACGTACTTTTCTCTTTTGTATTGATTGCTACAATTCTTGCTTTTAAATATTTTATTGCAGACGAAAGTGTTATTGCCAAAATATTTACATTCGCCAATTACACCTATGGACCATTGCTAGGATTGTATGCTTTTGGCTTATTTACCAAGTTAAAAGTGAAAGATAAAATGGTTCCTTTTATCTGTTTAGCTTCACCATTCTTAACTTATTTAGCGAATTATATTGCTTTAGAATCTTTTGGTTTTGACTTTGGTTTTTCACTTTTAATCTTAAATGGGTGCATTACATTTACTGGATTGTATTTCTTTAAAAGAAAATAAATATTGAACAGCTTGCGCAAAAATAAAACTCAAAAAAGAGCATAAAAAAAGAGGAACTAACATCTAAATAGACCTTATTTCCTCTTTAAAACTTGACTCTTAAAATAACTAAAAATTATTTTAAGCTTCTTATATTTTCATATCTGTACTTTCGAAAATTTTATCGGCAGAACCTGCAACGAAACCAGAATACAATTCACCATTGCTCATGGCATGTCTAAAAGCAAATTCGTAATAACAAGAAGTTATTTCTTTGGTTGTCTCTTTAAATTCAACTGGAATTCTGTCTGCTAATACACTAGATTGCTCCAAAAACTGTTCTGGAGTTCCCTTTATTACGCCCCCAGAAGTATTCATTTTAAATCCTTTTTCATTCAAGAATTCATTTACTTCGTGTAAAGACTTAAAGGTATCTAATTTATTTACATCTACTGTAAAGTGATTCGAACAGAATCCGTTCACATACAGCCAAGCGGCATATTCTGTTTCTGCTTGTAGTTTTTCGTAAATCTCAAAGCTAGGCTGCTCCCACAATCTTCCTTTAAAAACTAATTGCGCTGCATTTAATTCACTCAAAGGAATTGCATCGATCATCTTTTTTACTTCTCCTTGTAATTCATTAGAGAATTCAGCTATTTTTAACTGACTAATAAAAACTCTTGGCAAGTTTTTATCTGTAGCATGCTCATAGTGTTTTGCGTATAATTTCTTTGCTTCAAAAGTATAATCTCCACATTCTACATAACCAGCTGCAAGAAAAGGCTTTGCCAAAACTTCAATATTTACACGAGGCTCGTCAAAAGTTCTAAAGGCAACATGGTCATTATACACCTGGTTTCCTTCATTAATAAACAACGTTTTTATTTTTTGTGCTGATGGAGTTCTTTCTGTATACTCCTTCCACAAGGAGTCAAAAATTTCAGTTGTAGTCATTTTTAAATTTAATTTAATTTTGCAAAATTACTTCTATTTAAAGCAATGGCGAAGTTTATATAAGTAATTTTACAATCTTATAAATTTTTCAATATTTATAAGATGTAAAGCCCCTCTAACAGCAGTATTTAGAAGAAATAATATGAAAAAAACAATTTCCATTATTGGTGGCGGACCTTCATCTTTCCTTTTAGCAGCATTTTTAGACACTGAGAAATTCGACATCACGATCTATGAAAAAAACAAAACTGCAGGTAGAAAATTTTTAGTTGCAGGAAAAGGTGGCTTTAATCTAAGCCATTCAGAACCTATTTCTGAATTAACGAAACGTTATACTCCGATCGATTTTCTAAAAAATTCATTATTACATTTTACAAATGAAGACTTTAAAGATTGGCTTAATACACTTGAAATTCCAACCTATATTGGCAGTAGTAAAAGAGTCTATCCAAAACAAGGAATAAAACCAATTACCGTTTTAAGTACTATTTTAAATCATTTAAAAAAGAAAGGAATTATTTTTAAATATGAACACACGTTTTCTGGTTGGGATTCTAAAAATAACCTCATTATAAATGATGCAATTATCTCATCAGACTTTACCGTTTTCTCTCTGGGTGGCGGAAGTTGGAAAATAACAGGCTCCGATGGTAGTTGGCTAGAAACCTTTCAGAAAAAAGGCATCCCAACCATTCCTTTTGAAGCTTCAAACTGTGCTTTTAAAATTGATTGGAAATCAGAATTTATTGAGAAAAACGAAGGAGATCCTTTAAAAAATATTACGATTTCTTGCGCAGAAAAAACTCAAAAAGGAGAAGCTGTAATCACACGTTTTGGTTTGGAAGGAAATGCCATTTATGGCTTAAGTCCGCAAATTAGAGCACAGCTAAAATCCGAAAAAAAAGCAATGATTTACATCGATTTTAAGCCGACACTAACGCTAGAGAATATTACTTCTAAGATTGAAAATTCAAACTTTAAAAACAGGACTCAAATTTTAAAAAAGGAACTAAAATTAAGCAATTCACAAATCGAATTATTAAAAATTCATCTTTCTAAAAAGGTCTATTTAGACGCTCATTTAATATCAAAAAAAATAAAGAATTTCCCGCTAAAAATTACCGATGTAAGCCTTTTAGATGCAGCTATCTCTACTGTTGGCGGAATAGATTTAAATGCCATAGACACCCATTTTCAATTGCATACCCTTCCAAATCAATTTTGCATTGGAGAGATGTTAAACTGGGATGCACCCACTGGCGGGTATTTAATACAAGCCTGTGCGAGTAATGGTGTTTTTCTTTCAAATTATCTTAATAAAATTGACTAAAAAGGATGTTTTAGAAGATCTATACTTGTAAAATATTCTGTATTTTTACTGTATCCAAACAAATAAGATGTCTAAAGACTTATCTGATTACCGCAAATCTTACGAAAAGCAAGAATTATTAGAAGCAAATTGCCCAGAAAATCCAATGGAATTATTCCAAACTTGGTTTGCAAATGCAGACGAATCTGGCACTGTAGAGGAAACAAATGCGATGAATATTTCTACTATTGGCAGCGACGGCTTTCCTAAAAGTAGAATCGTTTTATTAAAGAAATTTAATTTAGAAGGTTTCATTTTCTATACAAATTATACGTCAGAAAAAGGAAAAGCGCTCGAAGAAAACAATCAGGTTTGTTTGTCTTTCTTTTGGCCTGCATTAGAGCAACAAATTATCATTAAAGGAAAAGCAGAAAAACAAGCAGAAAATTTATCGGACGCTTATTTTGAATCGAGACCAGATGGAAGCAAATTAGGTGCTTGGGCTTCTGACCAAAGTACTGTTGTAGCCTCTAGAAAAGAGTTAGAAGAAAGCTTATCATCCTTTGAAACAGCATTTAAAGGAAAAGATATTAAAAGGCCTCAACATTGGGGTGGTTATATTGTAAAGCCAGTTTCAGTTGAATTTTGGCAAGGAAGGCCAAACAGATTGCATGATCGAATTAGATATCACCTCAATGAAGATTTTTCTTGGAAAATTGAAAGATTAGCACCATAAATTTTTATATTTACCCAATTCAATTAAAAATTAAATGAAAACACTCTACATTGTTAGACACGCAAAATCTTCTTGGGAATATGCTGCAATTGAAGATATTGACAGACCTTTAAAAAAGCGTGGTATTAAAGATGCTCATTTAATATCTAAA
>Ga0307488_10002603_pt1 | contig 15222 bp, 11 predicted proteins | sample SB02metaG_FD_202248 | JGI IMG/M metagenome (GOLD analysis project Ga0307488, IMG submission 202248) | Sea-ice brine microbial communities from Beaufort Sea near Barrow, Alaska, United States - SB 0.2 | ecosystem: Environmental > Aquatic > Marine > Coastal | place: USA: Alaska | collected... | reverse complement strand
ACGCTGCAAGCCTTTAGAGAGGTTGGTGAAGCGCCAGTAGTGGCACCCCAAGGGCTATTGGCAGGCGTAAGCGTCTCAGTCAAAGACCTGTATGCGGTAACGGGTTTTGCAACTTACGCAGGTTCACCTTTTCCACTGCAAGAGTTTAACGCGTCAGGCACCTTAGTTAAGCGCTTAACCGACGCAGGAGCCCATGTGTGTGGCAAAACCCATACGGTCGAGTTTGCCTTTGGTGGTCTGGGCACCAACCCTCACTGGCCAGTGCCAGTTAACCCATTTGATACACAAGAGCACCGGGTGCCCGGCGGTTCTAGCTCAGGCGCGCCTGTGTCGTTATGGATGGGGGCTTGCCAATTGGCTTTAGGTTCTGATACTTCAGGTTCAGTGCGGGTGCCGGCCGCATTTTGTGGCACCTTTGGCCTTAAAACAAGTGCTGGAAGGTGGGAGAAAGACGGTATTGTGCCCCTCTCACCTAGCGTTGACACCGCCGGTTTACTAGCCCTTAGTGCTGCAGATGCCTGTTGGGGGTTTGCTGTACTTGACCCAGTCACACGGTCCAACCCAAAGGCATTTATTAAACGCTGCACCCACACAAAAAAATCCATGCAAGGCATTCGCATTGGTATTATTGGGGCCTTATTTGAAGCTTGTGAGGGCGCCATTGATGAGCGTGTCATGGCTGCAGTGAAACAGCTCGAAGCAGCTGGGGCCACCTTAGTAAACCTCGATTGGCCCTACCTTGAAGAAGCGTACCAGCTATTTCTTGAGGGTGGTTTATCGGCCTTAGAGTTTCCAGCATTCATCAAAACACCCCAACGCAAAGCGTGGTTTGATCAACTAGCGTCCAGTACCAAAATGCGCTTTGCCCACCTCACAGACGCAGACCTAGCCCAAGCACCGCAAAAAATTGCTGAAAAAAATGCCCTCATACAAACATTTAATCACGCCGCAGAAGCCGTATTACAGACGGTAGATTTTGCAGTGTGTCCTACCTGCCCCATCAGCGCGCCCACTTTAGCTTACGTGGAACAAAATATAGAACAATATAAGGAGCGCAACTTTAAAGCCTTACGCAATACCCAAGTGGCCAATTTGCAGCAGCTGTGCGCAGCCACACTGCCTTGTGGCTTAGATGACAGTGGCTTGCCTGTTGGCTTGCAATTGATGATGGGACATAACCAGGATCAACAACTGATGCAATGGTGCTGCGCCGTTGAAGCCATCATAGGTGATGCTTTGCATCACTACCACTAAGGAACTCATCACCATGAAAACAGCGGGTCTAGCTGCCTACACGTTATTAGTTTTGCAGGGTATGGTGTGGGGGTCATCTTTTCAGGCCATCAAATATGCCTTAGAAGGCTTTGGTCCTGTTAGTGTTGCTGCTGGACGCATTTTCATTGCCGCCTTAGTGTTGTTAACCTATGCCATGATGCAAGGCGAGCGACTGCCTCGGTCGATCTCAACTTGGTTGAGTTTACTGTTAATAGGTTTTTTAAATTGTGCGCTGCCGTTTTTCTTAATCCCATGGGGAGAACAATCATTAGACTCAGGTAGGGCGGCTATTTTTATGGCCACATCACCCCTGTTTGCCATCCTTATTGCCCACTTTACCAGCAGTAACGAACACCTCACGCGTTATAAAACTGCTGGTTTTTTGTTGGGGTTTATTGGTGTCTTGTGCGTCATTGGGATCGAAACTTTTGACTCAGGTGTGGGCGACTTATTACCCCAGTTGGCCATTATTTTGGCCGCTGTGTCCTACGTTATTGCTGGGGCCATGGTGAAACGGGTCGAGGGGTTAAGCAGTACAATGATGTCTGCCGGAGTGCTGATGAGTGCGTGCCTCATCACCGTGCCCGCCAGCCTATGGTTAGAAAGCCCTTTCAGCCAAGCTGCCAAGTTACCTGACTCAGCTATCATAGCATTGGTGTATTTGGGCCTTATACCCACCGGCGTAGCTTTTGTAGTGCGCTTTTACCTGATTCGCCAGTATGGCTATACCTTTATTGCCCAGGTGGGCTATCTAGTGCCCGTATTCAGTGTTTTCTTTGGTGTGGTGCTGCTGGGTGAGGTGTTCACCCTAGCCATGCTTGCGGGCTTGCTGCTCATCCTTGGTGGCATTGTACTGAGCCGCAAAGAAACCAAGCCGCCAGCATAACACTCACACTGTCTCAGACATCAAGTTTGCCATCATTAAGCTGGGCTTCTATTGAGCCTTGTAAAAAGGGTATGATGAGGCCAACCGACCCATGCAGCCGCAGAACAACCCTATGCATCAGCCACAGAGTATTCAAGCTACACTGGCCAGTCTACGCCAGCATTTATGGGCTCTACTCACACCCATGGATAACATGGCGGCTGAAGGCCTACTCACCTTAGGTAAGGTGAGGGAGCGACTGGGCACCATGGGTGAGGTCGATCTGCAAGTGCATCAAGCAAATGCTTTACCCGAGGTGTTGCAGCAGCTCAGTCACACTAATGCAGTGGCTCCTTTAGTCTTACCTGAACACTGCCAGAACATCGTCCACAAGATCGTCGCCTTAGCGCCAGCTTTACCTTGGTACCAGCGTCCTGTGGCTAATAATTCAGGCTTTATGGCAGGCCATTGCAACGCTCAGATCATAGGCCCACAAGGCTTAGAAGTTAGGCAGGACTTAATGGTTGGTGTCACCCTAATGCAACCGAATATTGTTTACCCTGAGCACCAGCATGAGCCAGAGGAACTTTATCTGGTTTTAGGCAAGGGTCGATGGCGCCAAGGCAAGGGAGATTGGCACACCCCTAGCTTGGGCGGTTTGGTGTATAACCCCAGCAATGTCATGCACAGCATGAAATCCTTAGACCAACCCTTAATGGCACTATGGTGTTTACCCTTGGATAAACCTTTTACATCGTTTAGCCAGCCTTCGCTAATGCCTGAGTCGCCGCAATAAAGTGATCAACGTCAGTTGCTTGGGTCGCGAAACTAGTCACTAGCCGAACAATGTTTTTACCCCAACGATCACTGTAAAAATAAAAACCTTGCTCTAGTAAGCCTTTTATTATTGCACTAGGCATCTTACAAAAGAACATATTAGACCTTGTGTCCCCTTGTATCTCTATGCCTTCTATGGCCCGCAAACCCTGGTCTAATCGCAAAGCCATAGCGTTAGCGTGACGGGCGTTATCTAGCCATAAATCCTGTTTCAGATAGGCTTCAATTTGAGCCGACACCAACCTCATTTTAGACAGCAAATGGCCTGACCGTTTGCGCCTCCAGGTCATCTCTTGGGCTAATGTTTGATCGAATAGCACAATGACTTCGGCTGCTAAAGTGCCGTTTTTGGTAGTGCCAAAAGACAGCACATCAACCCCCGCTTGCCAGGTCATGGCTGCAGGAGAGCAGTCTAAGGCCACTAATGCATTGGCAAAACGAGCCCCATCCATGTGGAACTTTAACCCGTTGTGTTGGCAAATACGGCCAATTTCAGACAGTTCTTCTAAACTATAAATACTGCCTGTTTCGGTGGTTTGAGTGACACTGACCACAGAGGTTTGCACCGTATGTGGGTCGCCCGTATTAGGGGTCGCCATGGCCGCTAGTGTGGTTGGGCACATTTTACTATGGTCGCCATCAACCAAAACTAACTTTGCACCATGAGTAAAAAATTCTGGCGCACCACACTCATCAATATTAATGTGGCTTTGCGGGTGGCATAGGATGGCACCCCATGGGGGGGTTAATACACTCAAACCCAAGGCATTAGCGGCGGTGCCCGTGGCCACTAAAAATACCGTTAGTGGACACTCAAAAATGTCGGTTAAAGCCTGTTCTACCTGTTCAGTGTGGTGATCGTTACCATAGGGTTGCTGCATACCCTGGCCTGCGTCCATGATAGCTTGCAACACAGCCGGTGCTGCGCCTACGGTATTGTCACTGGAAAATACTTTATTGATCATGCCTTGGTCCTTATTGGTGGCCATCATGGCTCGCCATTAATTTTAGCCCTGTGCCACTAGTTGCCATAAGGCACTAACTAAGGGTTTTTTAAGATTCTTTTTAAGGGCAAACAACCCCACATCATAAGCTTCAAGTTGAGGCTCTACGTCTAATATCTGAATGCGATCAAGGGTTGGGCTATTGTCCAATACGATCTTGGGCACCACGCCAATGCCTAAACCAAGGCTCACCATAATGGCTATCGCTTCATTACCTGCCACTTGAGCATATATTTTTGGGGCCACATCTATGGTTCTAAACCATGCATCTGTCCGCTGCCTAGACAAACCTCCCTCTGCCAAAATCATGGGCACTTGAGACCATTCTTGCGGGCTGGTGGGCGTGATTAAAGGCTGCTCTAGGTTACTTTGGTCTTTGGGCGCTATAAACACCAAGGGCGATATGGTCATGGGTTTAAAGGCTAGCTCCCGGGGTAGGGTTTTTGGCTTGGCAGCAATAGCAAGATCCTCTTCACCAGAAATAACATGCGCAATACCTTGGTCTGGATCACCTGTATGAAGTTTAATTTCTATGTTCGGGTGGTCTTGGCGAAAACGCTGAAACAGATCCAACAACAGGCTATACACTGCAGTAACAGAACAATATAAACTAACTTCACCTTGTAGCTGACCATTGGCATCTTGCACCTGATTGCGGATCGCATCCCAGTCGCCTACTGCTGAGCGGGCGTAACTAACAAAGCCTTGACCTTCGGGGGTGAGTTGCACACTCCTATTATCACGATTAAATAAGGGCACCCCTAATTGCTGCTCTAGCTGTCTTATATTGCGCGACAAGGCAGACAAACTAATATGACACGCAGCACTGGCCTTACCAAAGTGTAGGTTTTCAGCTAAGGCGAGAAAGTGTTTAAGGTGTTTTATGTCCATAGCTAAGACCTTAGCACAGTTTTAAGTCAATGTTTCATAATATGGCTCACAGTGTGGCATATATATCAATTTACGAAAACACCGACAAGGCGTATGATTATTGCAGTCTTATCAGACTCAAAATTATTGATATTAAAACCATAGGGTGTCCCCATGTCTAACAACTATTTTAATACCTTGCCATTGCGCGAGCAGCTTGAACAACTAGCCAAGTGCCGTTTTATGCACATGGATGAATTTACCGAAGGTGTCGATGCCCTTAAAGGCAAAAAAATGGTCATTATTGGCTGTGGTGCCCAAGGCCTTAACCAAGGTTTGAATCTGCGCGACAGCGGTCTAGACGTTTCCTATACATTGCGCCAATCGGCCATTGACGAGCAGCGTCAGTCGTTCAAAAACGCCACTGAAAACGGTTTTACCGTCGGCACCTACGAACAACTCATCCCCACTGCAGACGTAATCCTTAACCTGACCCCTGACAAGCAACACACCCCCGTGGTTACCGCAGTGATGCCACTCATGAAGCAAGGCGCATGCTTGTCTTATTCTCATGGCTTTAACATTGTCGAAGAAGGCATGAAGATCCGTGATGATCTGACGGTTATTATGGTGGCACCTAAGTGCCCAGGTTCTGAAGTACGTGCTGAGTACGTGCGCGGCTTTGGTGTACCCACTTTAATCGCCGTGCACGAAGCCAACGATCCTCAAGGTCAGGGTTTAGCGCTAGCTAAAGCCTACGCCGTAGGGACTGGCGGTCATAAGGCGGGCGTATTAATGTCATCCTTTATTGCCGAAGTGAAGTCTGACCTGATGGGCGAACAAACCATTCTTTGTGGCATGCTACAAACGGGTTCTTTGTTGTGCTTTGACAAGATGATTGACAAGGGCATAGACGCAGCTTATGCATCTAAGCTCATTCAGTACGGTTGGGAAACCATCACTGAAGCCCTTAAGTATGGCGGCGTCACCAACATGTTAGACCGTCTGTCTAACCCAGCTAAGATCAAAGCCTTTGATCTGTCTGAAGCATTGAAAGACATCATGCGTCCTTTGTACAACAAGCACCAAGACGACATTATCAACGGCACTTTCTCTAGCACCATGATGGCCGACTGGGCTAACGATGACGTTAACCTACTGGGCTGGCGCGCAGAAACAGGTGAAACTGCTTTTGAAAAGACCCCAGCGGGCGATATGGAAATCTCTGAGCAAGAGTACTTTGACCACGGCATCTTAATGGTTGCTATGGTGAAAGCCGGTGTAGAGCTGGCCTTTGAAACCATGACTGCAGCAGGCATTATTGCAGATTCTGCCTACTATGAATCCTTGCATGAAACACCACTGATTGCTAACACCATTGCCCGTAAAAAGCTGTATGAAATGAACGCCACTATTTCTGATACTGCAGAATATGGCTGTTATTTATACAACCACGCCTGTTTGCCTTTGTTGCATGATTTCATGCAAGACATCGACACAGACGTGATTGGTCGCGGCCTTGATAACGACGACAACGGTGTGGATAACGCCCGGTTAATCGAAGTCAACGAAGCGCTACGTAGCCACCCTGTAGAAGCCATTGGCGCGACTTTACGTGGCCACATGGCCGACATGAAGAAGATCATCTAAGCGAGATTCTTTATGATAGAGCTGCACGATTTGTCGGTAGAGTTTGATGAAGGTTTTCAACTTAAACACATTAACTGGCAAATCGAGCAACACCAACACTGGTTGATTACTGGGGCCAATGGCGCTGGTAAATCGGCCCTCGCTGCTGTGTTAGCTGGCTACGGAGACCTCCTAGCAGGCTCTAGCAGCGGCCTTCCTGGCAGGGTTGGCTGGGTGTCTTTTGAGGCCCAAGCCGAACTCATTCAAGCCGAACTTAAAAAAGATGATGCCGATATTCTCGACGTCATCAGCCTAGGCACTCCAGTGTCTGAAATTATATTTACCGACGACATCGATCCCCTCATTGCACAGGAATTAATACACAAGTTTGAGTTAAGTTACCTACTTAAGCGCGCCTTCCGCAAATTATCAACTGGGGAATCTCGCAAAGTCATGCTCATTAGGGCCCTGTCTTGTCACCCTGACCTGTTGATTTTAGACGAACCCTTTGATGGTTTAGACAGCGCCACTCATGCGTTGCTGCAAGACCACCTGAAGCAAGTGGTTCAGCACACCCCGGTAGTGATGGTACTCAACCGCTTTGACGAAATCCCCGACTTTATTAGCCACATCGCCTACATGGAGCAAGGCCAACTGCACCATCAGGTGCAACGCGAAGACCGTCAAGCCTATGCTGATCTATACCAATTATTACACCTTAAAACCACAGACCTACAGGTGCCAGCTACAGACACTGATAAGACGATTCCAGCGTTAGACCCACAGCAACCCCTGGTGAAACTCAGTAATATCTGTATTAAACATACCGATATGGTTTTGATTAAGGATCTTAATTGGTGCATACAGCCGAATCAACACTGGCAGCTGAGCGGCCCTAATGGCAGTGGTAAAACGGCGCTTTTGTCACTCATTACCGGTGATCACCCCCAGTGCTACTCAAACGATATCTTGGTGTTTGGTTACCAACGCGGCCATGGCGAAAGTATCTGGCAGATTAAACAATACATAGGGTATGTGTCCACGGCGTTGCAATGGGAGTACCGAGTCGGTACCAGCTTACGCAATGTCATCATCTCTGGCTTTTACGATTCCATTGGCCTGTACAGCAAAAGTAGCGAGCGGCAAAAAATCATTGCCGATCAATGGTTAGCGTTGCTGGGTATGCACACGCGTGGCGACCAGCCTTTTAATAAGTTGTCTTATGGAGACCAGCGCCTACTGCTAATTGCCAGAGCGATGGTTAAGCACCCACCATTATTAATTTTAGATGAACCTTGCTTAGGGTTAGACGACATCAATCGCCAGCTAGTTTTAGCCTTGATCGAAAAGATTTGTGCCGCTCAAGAAACGGCTGTTATTTACGTCAACCACCATGCCCAAGATCGCATCAATGGCATCGACAATTACTTGGCCCTAGAAAAGTCTTCTGACAATAGTTAATTGTCTCGCACCATCGCCTATCATCGGGTAAGGTTCATTTTAAGGAATTCGTTTTAAAGGGTTAGTGATGAAAAGTTGGTTAATACTACTGGCTGCCGTGGTGTGTGAAGTGGCTGGAACTTCTGCTATTAAATATTCTGAAGGGTTTACCAAAGTGATCCCTTCTATCATCGTTTTTGTTGGTTTTGGATTGGCGTTTTACTTACTCTCCATCACCCTCAAAGTCTTACCCATTGGCATTGTTTATGCCGTATGGTCAGGCCTTGGCATTGTTTTCATTTCATTTATTGGTCACTTTGTATTTCAACAGAGGTTAGACGCACCGGCGTTTATAGGCGTGGTCTTTATTTTAGCTGGCGTGGTGATTATGCAAGTATTTTCTAAGGCTGTGGCTCACTAAATCAATCAACATAGGTTATTGTTATGCCAAAAGTTGGAATGCGCGAAATTAGGCGCGCACAACTGATACGCGCCACTATGGAAGTCATCAATGACGTCGGTTTACTGCACGCTTCAGTGGCCAAAATTGGTCAGCAAGCTGGCATCTCTCCGAGCATTATTAATCACTACTTTGATGGTAAAAGTGGCCTCGTTGAAGCCACCATGCGCAGCATATTAAAAGACCTTTCAATGGGCATCAACCTTCGTTTAGCCAAAGTACCCAAAGACGATATGGTGGCGCGTATAGCCGCCATTGTTGGCGAAAACTTTAGTTCCCAGCAACAAGACGAAGCGGTGGTTAAAACCTGGTTAGCTTTCTGGGCGCAAGCCATGCATGATCCAGCGTTAAAGCGCTTACAGCGGGTCAATGAAAAACGCTTACTGTCTTACCTAACGTTTGAATTAAAGCGTTGTATGCCACGTCATAAAGCAAAAATGGTGGCTGCCAGCATCGCCGCACTCATTGACGGAATATGGTTGCGTGGTGCCCTTAACCCACAGGGCATTGACCCAAGCCTAGCCCGTCAAGTCATCACCGATTATTTGTGCTTGTACCTAGAGCACGCAGCTAACAACTAAGCGCCCTTAGCAAAGGTGTTAATGGGTCACTTTAGTTTAAACCCTCAGAGATTAAGTCATTAACCGGCCATGAATTAAGTCCTTCACCGGCCAAGGATTCAATACCCTCTGGTGGCTCTGGCAGTGCCGTTTCACCCCTACCACTAGCAGCACCAGCAGCACTAGTTTAACGACTCAAATTATACAAAGCCCAAAACTCATGCACCCGCGCACCATCATAGTGATCTATGTAATCATGTGGCAAGCGCTGCAGATCACCATGGGTGGCTGGATGGCAGATAATTTCTGTAGGCTGAGTGAGTTTGGCTAACTGACGTTGCCATTGATTACGCAGCATAAACTGTTTATGCCCTGGGTATTTAAACGGCAAATAAGACAGTCCTGTGCGCTTTATCGCCCCCTTCGCTCTGAGGGAAAACCAACACAGTAAAACTTGAGGTTTACCTAATAACCCCCAATCGAGCACCAACCGAGTGTGGCCCACACCTAAGCTTTTCGCTTGTGGTGCAATGCGATCAATCACGCCGGGTAATAAATGCACATGATGGTGGGAATCAAAATAACTTAAAGCCACTCCCTGCTGCTGTAATGACTTCACTTGTAGGGTGAATTCGGTCTCAATATCCTTTAGTAACGCCTCAGAAAGAGTGCGACACCCAAACCAACTTTGTTTAATCAAATGTAACAAAGGTTTGGTTTGTGCCAGTCCATCCTTATGATAGTGGCCCGTTGCTTGACCTAACAGCACACCGTTGGTTAAGTTAAAATGTAAGCCCAGCTGAATATTAGGTACGGCTTTTAACTCATCCAGTAAATAGTCTTTATGTAAGCTATTGGCCATTATAGACACCCGTTTGATGACCCCTAACTGCGCCAGTTTGAGCATCCCTTGATTGACGGCGGGTGAAATACCCCAATCATCAGAGGTGATTTGCAGCAATTGCATTTGGTCTTTACTCAAGGGCGCGCGCGGTTGGTATTCACCACGCATTTTTTTGTATTTGAGATGCGCTAAGGATTTGATAGACCGCATCAATTCACTGCCCAGCCTTAGCGTGGTTTGGGCACTATCATGCAGCAAAGTGACGGGGATAGAGGACACCTTGTCCTTGTGCCCTTGAGCCAATAAAAACATTTCTACATCATAAGAGAAGCCATGACACGTTAAGTGACAAAAAAGCTTTGAGGCAAACTCACGGGTCATGAGTTTGATGCCGCACTGTGTATCTGATTGCGAAATACCAAATAGCAGCCTAACGACTCGGTTATAACATAAGCCAAAAATGTGCCGTTTAAATAATGAGGGCAGTAATTCCATGGGTAAATGCACACGGCTGTTTGGCAAACGGCGATTACCCACCACCAAACTGGAGCCATCTCTGACCACGGCTTCAGCTTGCCCTAAAAAAGCCAAGTTAAAGGGCAAGTCTGCATCGATAAAGGCAATTAAGTTGTACTGTGTGATTAAAAAAGCAGATTGAAGTGCGGCACCCTTGCCTGCTGGTGCCAAGTGTTGATGCACAACCACACGTGCATCGTCACCAAACTTGGCTGCTAAAATGGCATGGGTCTTGTCAACCTCTACTAACTCACCGTTGACACACACCACCACTTCAAATAGACCGTGCCAATGCTGCTGCAAGTAGTCCAGCAACACTTCCACCTTGGGTACAATAAAGGCACCACTGGCTTTGGCAGGAATGATAATGGATAAGTCTCGATCAGACATAGTGCACTGGTTCGCTCTTACAATAAATACAGCTGCTTAGTGTAATACAATCACCCCGCCCTGTCGTGGCTTATCCCTCCATTTTAGCAGTCTCAAGCGCCTAATCTTGCGGTCGTCCTAGTGTGCGCACGGGGGTGCCCGTGCGTTGTTTTTCCTGCCATTGATCGGCAATCCACACCTTAGCATTAGACGCTTGTAGGGGCGCCTTGCCTAAGATTAAGTCGGCAGCCTTCTCTGCCACCATGATGGTTGGCGCGTTTAAATTACCATTGGTAATGACGGGGAAAATCGACGAATCCACGACCCTCAGGCCTTCTATACCGCGTACTTTACACTCACTATTGAGCACCGCCATAGCGTCATCTTCTGCACCCATTTTGCAGGTACACGATGGGTGGTAGGCGCTTTCAACGTTTTGTTTTACCCAAGCGTCAATTTCATCATCCGTTTGCACTTTGGCACCAGGCTGAATTTCTTCCCCTTTAAATGGGTCTAGTGCTGGCTGATTAAGTAGTTCTCGGGTGAGGCGAATACAGTCGCGCCAATCTTGCTGGTCTTGGTCTGTGCTAAGGTAGTTAAACACTATTTCAGGCGCATCACTGGCTTGATTAGACACAATGCGCACATGACCTCGGCTACTGGGTTTATTAGGCCCAACGTGAACCTGATAACCATGGCCATCAAAAGCCGCATTACCATCATAACGCATGGCTGCTGGCAAAAAATGGTATTGAATATTGGGCCACTTGAGTCCCGCTCGCGAGCGAATAAAGCCACAGGATTCAAAGTGGTTGGTTGCCCCTAGGCCAGTTTTGGTGAGTATCCAGCGCGCACCTATTAAGCCCATATTAAAATAATCAAGTTTACTGTTAAGGCTGATAGGCTGCTTACAGCGGTATTGAAAGTAAACTTCCAAGTGATCTTGAAGGTTTTCGCCAACACCCGGCAAATCGTGTACTAGAGGCACCTTAGCTGCGGCTAGTACTTGGGCAGGGCCCACACCAGACAGCTGTAATAATTGGGGTGAACCTATCGAACCGGCACTGAGTATCACCTCTTTGTTGGCATACACTTGTTTAAGCTGCGTGCCTTCAAGGTATTCTATGCCCGTGGCTTGCTTACCATCAAACAACACCTTTTGCGCGGTCACTCTTTTGATCAAGGTCAGGTTAGGCCGTTTAAGGGCGCGGCGTAAATGGGCATTGCTGGTGCTGGAGCGCACGCCATTTTTAACCGTCATGTGCATGGCTCCAAAACCTTCTTGCTGCTCACCATTATAGTCTTTAGTGTAGGGGTAACCGGCTTCTTGACCGGCATCAATGAAGGCTTTATAGAGTGGGTTCAGGCGCATGTTATTACCACCACAAGTGCCAACTGGGCCACCACCACCGCGGTATTCGTCTTCTCCATGCTGCCAAGTTTCTGCTTGTTTAAAATACGGCAAGCAAGCTGCATAGTTCCAGCCTACGGCGCCTTGCTCTTGCCACTGTTCATAATCCATGGCATGGCCACGCACATAAACCATACCGTTGATGGATGATGAGCCTCCTAACACCTTACCCCGAGGACAATGCATTGCGCGGCCATCAAGGCCAGCTTCGGCTTGGCTATGAAATTGCCAAGCGTACTTTTCTGTGTTCATTGGGTAAGACAAGGCCGTCGGCATTTGAATAAATATACTTTTATCAGTGCCCCCTGTTTCTAGTAAGAGCACCTGATGCTCGCCACTTTGGCTCAGTCTATTAGCCAATACGCAGCCTGCAGAACCTGCACCAACAATGATGTAATCGTATTTCTGTGTCATCTTCAAACCTGCTTTACAAACCTGCTTTAATAGGGAGATTCTAAATCGTCTAAGCGCACAAACACACTTTTCACTTGGGTATAATGGTGTAGGGTTTCAGGGCCATTTTCCCGGCCTATACCCGATTGCTTGTATCCACCTACAGGCATTTCTGCGGGTGAGTCGCCCCAACTATTGATCCAACAGATGCCCGCTTGCATTTGATTAATGACTCGGTGGGCACGGCTAATATCCTGAGTAAACACACCAGCCGCCAGTCCGTAATCGGTATCATTGGCGCGCGCAATCACTTCGTCTTCCTCAGTAAATTTCAGAATAGACATGACGGGGCCAAAGATTTCCTCTTTGACGTGCACCATATCGTCGGTACAATCTACAAACACAGTAGGTTCAACAAAGTACCCGTTCTCCGTGGCTGGGGAGATATGACGCTGACCACCGCAGGCCAAACGTGCACTCGTTTGTTTTGCACCTTCAATGTACCCCAACACTTTTTGCAGATGTTGCGCGCTAATCAAGGCCCCCATTTGGGTGTCTAAATCAAGCGGGTCGCCAAGCTTAATACTGTTCGCACGGGCCACCACTTGGGCTACAAATGCATCATAGATGCCTGCCTGTACATAAACTCGCGTGCCATTCGTACACACTTCACCCTGGGTGTAGAAATTGGCCAACATAGCCCCAGCTACAGCATTGTCTAACTTGGCGTCGTCAAACACCACCATGGGCGACTTGCCGCCTAACTCCATGGTCACCTGCTTAAGGTTAGATGCAGCATCGGCCATAATCTTTTTGCCCGTACCCGACTCGCCAGTAAAGGATACTTTAGCAATGTCTTTGTGGGCAGTGAGCATTTGACCTACACGGTAATCGCCTTGTACCACGTTAAATACGCCATCAGGCACACCCGCTTCGGTAAAGATTTGTGCCAACTTCATGACGCTTAAAGGGGTTTCTTCCGAAGGCTTAAAGACCATGGTATTGCCAGCAGCCAAACATGGCGCCGACTTCCAACAGGCAATTTGAATCGGGTAATTCCACGCCCCAATCCCTGCGCACACACCCAATGGTTCGCGGCGTGACATGAAAAAAGCGTGTTGGCCAAGGTCTTGCTGAGTGCCCTGTAAACCACTAATCAAACCTGCATAATATTCAATCACGTCGGCACCAGAAACAATGTCCACACAATTGGCTTCTTGCAGTGGTTTGCCTGTATCTAAAACCTCTAGCTCTGCGAGTTCATCATTGCGCTCACGCAAGAGTCGGGCAGCCCGTTGTAAAATACGGGCACGCTCAACAGGCATCATGCTTGACCAAGTTTCAAAACCTGCTTGAGCAGATGCAACGGCGGCGTCCACATCGCCTTGGCTAGCTTGGTCTATGGTGGCCAGTGGCTGGCCTGTGGCTGGGTTGGTGCTAGTAAAGGTTTCATTAGAAGTAGCTCGTTGCTGAGCACCATGAATGTAGAGCGGAGTGTGTTGCATAAGATGGGCCAAAAGAGTGTGTTTTGTTTTATTGAATGTTCATTCAATAAAACAGTTTACGCGAATGGTATACAAAGTCAATCAACGTCAAACTGGACGAATAGCCATGCACACACGTACACTGTTATGGACTCAAGCAGCCCCTAATAGAAGAGGATGAAAATGCTCAACTTTTTAATAAGAAGTGTTAAATGGACCGCCATCCGCCTCATTTTTCTAATGGTTGCTTTGGCTTTGTTAATTTGGAGCATCACCTTTCATCCACCCGCATTACAGGCAGAAGCAGTGGTTAATCAAGCCCATGCACCGGTTTTGGAAGCCGGCCAACAGGTTAAACTACTCAGTTGGAATGTGCAGTATATGGCGGGTAAAAATTACGAATTTTGGTATGACCGAATAGACGGTGATGGAGCCGACATTAGGCCCATAAAAAGTGATATTGAACAGACCTTTAACCAAGTAGCAGCATTAATTATTGAACAAAATCCTGACGTTATTTTGCTGCAAGAGCTACATGACAATGCAAAGCGTACAGATTATGAAGACCAACTGCAGCGTTTGCTCGCTATGCTTCCTGCAGAGTACAACAACTACAGCGAGAGTTTTTATTGGCAGGCTAGTTTTGTCCCCCTGCCACAAATCATGGGCTCAGTCGGCATGAAATTAGCCGTCATTTCTAAGTACAAACTGGGGGATGCGTTGCGCCACCAGTTAGCCAGTATAAAAACCGACCCCATTACTGACCAATTTAACTTTCGTCGTGCCATCCAGGAAGTAAGCCTTCCGGTCGCTGGCGGTAACAAGCTGACTCTGATGAACACTCACTTTGATGCCTTTGCCCAAGGTTCTGATACCATGCAGCAGCAAGTCGCCTATTTAAAACAGTTATTAAATAACAAAAACCAAAACGGTGAAGCCTGGGTGATTGCTGGCGACTTTAACCTACTACCGCCAGGTCAATATGAAAAGTTGAGCACTAAAGCTCGGGCTTATTATCAACCAGAGAGTGAGTTTTCCAGTATTTATGACCAGTTCAACGTGATTCCCACCCTAGAACAAGCCAATGGACCTGATGCTAGCCAGTGGTTTACCCACTTCCCTAACCAAAAAGAGGTGTCTGGCCCCGATCGCACTATTGATTACCTTGTTTATAGCCATCACCTGCAAGTGGATGAAGCTCAAGTCATACAGCAAAATACTTGGCATATTTCAGACCACTTGCCCATGACCGCGACGATCACCTT
>Ga0307488_10002602_pt1 | contig 15224 bp, 12 predicted proteins | sample SB02metaG_FD_202248 | JGI IMG/M metagenome (GOLD analysis project Ga0307488, IMG submission 202248) | Sea-ice brine microbial communities from Beaufort Sea near Barrow, Alaska, United States - SB 0.2 | ecosystem: Environmental > Aquatic > Marine > Coastal | place: USA: Alaska | collected... | reverse complement strand
TAGGTCGATTTAAGCCTTTTCTAGACTAGAACCTTATGTCGGCTTTTGGCACAAACTTCACCCTCAGGCTTATCGCTCGACTGTCCGGTATTAGGCTCAAAGGAGCCAGATGGTGCGTGAAATGCAACCTCAAGAACATATTCTAATATTTGAAACAACGCGAAAACACTGATCGTCCACTTACATTGGTAAATGCAAAAATGTGTAAAGAATCCTGACAGTACGTTGATAGGCTCACAGCAGCCTGTCAGATAACTCCTGCTCACCGACTGCAAATGGCACATTTGAGCCGAATAGATAAAGGCAGAGCTACGCACCATCTTCCCGCGCGGGGGCCGCCTTCTGTGCGACTTACTTTTTGTCTACAGCCACAAAAAGTAAGCAAAAATGGCCGATCGTCAAACTATGTTCTTCATCCAATTATTTCTGGTATTTAGTAGGTCAAAAGCACCCGTTTCGGCTACGCCGATTTTAATCTTAGGTGGCTCCGCCACTGCTGTTTCCGCCTTTAAAGTTTCAGCAAAAAATGGCTTGCTTTAGGGGCAAATGGCAAGCGGACGCCGCGCGGGATGCCATTTGAGCGAAATCTGGAAGGACACATTTGTAGCGACCCTAAAACAAGTCATTTTTTGCGGTTAAGAACTTTACTAGTCGGCGGCATTTTACAAAGTACATCCTTATACTTTGCCCTTCGGGCCATCTTGCAGATGTTCAAAATGGTTCCCTACCATTTTGTCTGGTTACTCTTTTTTGCTGTTGACCATATTTACGGGATAAATATGGAACAGCTTTAGCTGGCCTGAAAGGTAAAGTGCAAGCGGCAGCCGCGCTGGATGCACTTTATAAAAAAAGTAACTGGCTTGAAGGGATTCAAGTCAAAAACCATCTGGACGATGGCGCGAAGCGTGCTTTCGATATTTCCAAATAAGGCCTGAGAGATCCTGCAAGGTCAAACATGCGGGTCGATGAAATGCCATATTTGGTTCTACAACAGTCAATGACATCATGACCTGCGAACCGCCGCAAAGGTGGCTCACACGACTATCAAAACCAGTTCGAGCCACCGCTATGACAGCTAATGGCACAGACTTTGTAAAACGGCTACCTCTACAATTCTAGAGTTAGCAGTTGAACTGTGTCAGATTACAAATTATTAATAAAATAATTCGCTCTCATTGTACTTAAGTGCAATGAAGTACCTTCACCTTCAACTATCCCATGACGTCTATTAGGATATGCCATCAGTTCAAATTGTTTATTGTGTTTGACTAACTCGTTGATTAATCGCTCACTGCCTTGATAGTGCACATTGTCGTCACCGGTACCATGCACCAGCAACAATTTCCCTTCTAATTTGCTGGCATGGGTAATAGCCGAAACCTTAGAATAGTTATCAATATTGTCAGCTAATAAACCAGAGTAACGTTCTTGATAAATTGAGTCATATAGTCTTTTATCTGGTACTGGTGCCTGAGACACGCCTACCTTAAATAATTCAGGGTGTCGAAACATCAAGTTGAGTGTTAATGACCCCCCCCCAGAATGCCCCCATACTCCTACACGGTTACAATCGATATATGCCCAGCGTGCACACATGGCGTTGATTGCATCTGACTGATCTTGTGTTTCTGCATCACCATCGCTCGCGTAAATAGAACGTCTCCAATCATGACCTCTAGGTGCAGCTGTACCGCGATTGTCAATGGAAGAAACTACAAACCCCTGCTGTGACATCATTAAATGCCACATTCCACGGTTGCCTTGCCATACATCTCGCACGGTTTGTCCCGCCGGCTCACCATAAACATAATGGATCAATGGATATTTTTTACTCTCATCAAGATCAGCTGGGCGCAACATATAACCGTCTAAACGCAATCCGTCTTGGGCTTTAACGCTGTAAAACTCAACTTCACCTAAGGTTAACTCAGCCAATTTTGCCGTGAGGGCTTCGTTATCTTCGAGCACATGATGTGCCTTATGATCAGGCAGGGAAATTAAGCTATAAACAGGGGGCGACAAAAAGGATGAATGAGTATGTATCGCCCAACTAGAGTCCGCAGAAATTTTATAGGAGTGACTACCGCTAGATTGACTTGGTGTTACCTGCTGCATTTTTCCGCTACCGTCAAGAGGTGTGCGCTGCAGATATCGTTGCGACACATTGTCTGGAGAGGCAATAAAGTACAACCAGCCATTTTTCTCATCAACGGAAACCAGTTCAGTTACATCAAACTCTCCCGGAGTAAGGTCTGTGTATGTTTTACCGTCTCTGGATACACGGTAAACGTGTTTCCAGCCATCTCTTTCACTTTGCCAAATAAAGTCATCGGAGTTTTTGAGCCATTTAGGATCAATCATCAATTCAATAAAAGTATCTTCTTTTTCAGTAAGAAAATTCTCAACTTTGCCAGTATCTGCTTCTGCGTAAAACAAGGTATTAGTATCCTGTTTACGATTAAACTGTTGAATCAGTAACTGATCACTATTATTGGCCCAATCCATTCGTGGTACGTACATATCTTTAGCCACACCAGGCAGTGACATCCATTGAGTCTTGACAGTTTCAAGACTGACTACCCCAATACGCGCTGCAGCATTTTCTTCGCCCACTTTTGGATAGGGAATAGCAGTCACCACAGGATACAGAGTGTCGGTGTTATTGATGATCAAAAAGTCTTTGGCTGCATGTGTATCTAACTGCCAATAAGCAATACGCTGACTGTCTGGACTCCAACGATATCCATCGCGAATAGAGAACTCTTCTTCATATGCCCAATCAAACAACCCGTTGATAATAGTGCTTGAAGCGTCATTGGTCAGCGCCTGTACTTTTCTTGACTTAAGATCTTGCACATAAATGTTGTTTTTCCACACATAAGCGAACTTCAAACCATCAGGTGAAAATTTACCAAACATCATTTCTGCTGGTGCAGATTGCTTGCCGCCTAACTTCCATAACTCATTAGTATTAAGGTCGCGGATCCAATAATCGCCACGATCTTTCTTACGCCAAACATATTTAGCATTGGTGTAGATCAATATTTTAGATTTGTCTTCAGACCATTGATAATCATCTACAGCTAATGCTTTGTCAGAGCCTAGTGGAATAAGTTGTTTAAGGGGCAATAAAACAGTGCGCTCTAATGTAGCAGGATCGTATTTTACAATTTCCTCATACACTTTGATGTCGTCGCCGTATTGATCTTTTTCAAGTGTGGCATCTTCGTAACCTGGTGCCGTTTCTAAAGCACTATAACTGGCACCTTCGTCTAACCAGCGCACCGCTCCTGGTTTTTTTGCATTGTATTCCCAGTCGCCATATATAGCTTCATTGGTTAACTTCACGTCATTTTTAACAGGTTCAGTGTTCAATTTATTGTTTCCTACGCAGGCTGGTAAAGTGAACAAGACGGCTACAAGGGTTGTGACACCCCTAAAGCTAGTAAAACTACTCATATATATTTTCCCTATTTTTTGTTTTTGTTTTTGTTTTTGTTTTTGTTTTTGTTTTTGTTTTTGTTTTTAGTCAGTTTATCAAAGCTACTTTATTTTTGCTCAAACGTCTCAAACTGATTGGGTAAATAATCTACCAATCGGCCAGACAATCCTACATAGGTTTTTAGGGTTTGTGGGAACGATAAAAATATTTTGGGGAGTATATTAAACAACTGATCGTTACCTCTATTTTCAGCCTGCTTAACTGCCAAGGGGATATCTGCAAAGGTAGTAAACATATATAAGCAATGGCTTAAATCTTTTTGAAGTTGTTGCATCTGCGTTTCGTTACTCACTTGCATTTTATTCCAGGCATGTTGCCAAACTGATTCAAGTTGACTATGCCCAAACAACATACCTTGGCACCAAACAGCAACCGAGCTCTGTCCTTGAGCATCCTGGTTAAAAGTAATGCCCATTGGCAGGTGTATTTTTTCTTGACTCATACTTTTTAGCTGTACTTGCAATACTTTCATCAAGATATCGGTGAGATTATCTGCTTGTTCAGTACTCGTGAGTTGATTACTGGTCTTGATCGCCCAAGGTAACCATTTTTCGGGCATAGGGATTTCGGGAGCTGCCGCGACGGCAAAAACAATGCCTTGGATAAAGGCATAAGGGTGCAACACGCCTGATAATTCTTCGGACTCACATAATGAATTTAGAGAGTCGTGAGTGCTTGATTCAAATTTTTGCATAGACTAAGACTACTCACCTTTTGCCTTGTTGCGCCTAAGGCGTATTTATCTGTGTAATATCACTCTAGATTAACAGTTGAGACAAATTATTCAAAAAGTGATTGCATATGATTATTATTGTTATAATATAACATCACCTTATTAGTTATCTCTAAGTCACTTATGCCTTTTGATTTTTCAAAAATCACCCTATTAGTATTGGCTGTAATTGCCAGCCGCCCTGCTTTGTCAGAAGACAAGCCCACTCAAAAAGATGAAAGTGATATTGAAAAATTGATTATCACGGCCTCACCGCTTGGTCGTTCTGTCTTGCAGTCTTCCACGCCAGTTTCTATTCTGAGTGGTGATGAATTAGAAAAGAATCAAAGTGCGACCTTGGGGGAAACCCTTAAATCGATGCCGGGAGTGAATAGTACTTATTTTGGCCCTGTAGCAAGTAGCCCAATTATTCGTGGTTTAGATGGACCCAGAGTAAAAGTAGTACAAAACGGCATGGATAGTTCGGATGCATCACGGGTTGGTCCTGATCATATTACTACCACAGAAACCTCTACAGCTACCCAAATAGAAGTATTACGCGGCCCCTCAACATTATTGTATGGCAGTGGGGCAATTGGTGGTGTGGTAAATGTGGTGGATAATCGTTTACCTAAAACCCGTCAAGAGGGACTAAGCGGAAAAGTCAGTGCGTTACATGACACTGTGTCAAACGAACGTACAGTTTCGACAGACCTCAACGGCGGGCAAGGTAATTTCGCATGGCACTTAGATGCTTTTAGCCGAAAGACAGATGATTATGATGTACCTGAGTTCACCCTTGAAGACGGTGACATAGTAGATACCTTAGAAAATTCAGACATAGATTCTAAAGGCTTTACTCTGGGCGCAGGTTGGATTGGCGATGATGTCACTTTATCACTGGCCTACGGTAGACTGGATACCGATTACGGGATCCCGGGCCATGCCCATGATGATCATGAGGAACATGAAGAAGAGGAAGGACATAACGAAGAAGAGCCTGAAGAAGCAGCCGTCTTTGCCCGTATGCAACAAGACCGTTTTCAATCTGTGATCGACTGGAAAAACCTATCTGGCTGGTTCACAGAAGCGCATTGGCATAACGCATACACAGAGTATCAACATAGCGAAATTGAAGGAGGCGAAGTAGGTACCACGTTTAAAAATGACTCTCTCGAATCACGTCTATGGGCAAAACATGCCGCTGTTAACGGTTGGCAAGGCGTAGTCGGTTTACATTACACAAGCTCTGACTTTTCTGCAGTGGGTGCAGAAGCCTTTACTCCCTCAACCGAAAGCACCAGCAGCGCTTTATTTGTACTGGAAGAAAAAACTGTTGGCGACTTTTTATGGCAACTAGGAGCAAGGCTCGAACACGTAGCCCATAAACCTGATAATGCCTTTTTCAGCAACAGTGAGGTTGATGCTAATTTTGACGATGTAAGTTATACCGCAAATAGCCTCTCTGCCGGCTTTGTATATCAGGTAGATGATAACCAATCTTTCGCGGTAAATTACGCACACTCTGAACGTGCACCGTCATCGGCTGAAATGTTTTCAAATGGGATTCATATCAGCACCTCAACCTATGAGGTGGGGGCTGGTTTTGACTTAGTAATAGACGATAGTAACCCTGATGATTTGGAATTTACTCTTCTACAATCTAACCGAGAAGTTAAGAAGGAAGTATCTAACAATTTGGATCTAACTTATCGCGTACAAACTGAGGATCTACATGCCAACTTTAGTGTTTTTTACAACCAAATCGATAATTACTTATTTCAGCAAAATACAGGCTTAGAATTTCACGATCATGAAGAAGAACTTGTAGGCGATGAGCTACCGGTTGATATGCATGAGGAGGAAGGTTTGCCCATTTATGTATTTAGCCAACAAGACGCAGAACTATACGGTTTTGAAGCAGATGTTGATTGGCACCTAAATGACAACTTACGTATCAGTGCTTTTACCGATTTTACCCGAGCAAAATTAACCCATAGCACTGATGAAAATACGGACTTACCTAGAATTCCATCGATGCGCTTTGGAACAGAGTTACATTGGGAACAAGGGAATTGGCATGCAGAGCTGGGTGCTACACATTATGCTAAGCAGGATAAAATTGCTGATTTTGAGACACAAACTGACGGATACACCTTAGTATCAGCCGCATTTAATTATTACGTAAATTTGGATGATACCGACCTAACATTTTATGTGAAAGCGAATAACCTAACCAACGAATTAGCAAGAGTGCACAGCTCATTTCTAAAAGATGATGCACCCTTACCTGCTCGCTCGTTTGTACTAGGTGCTAAAGTTAGTTTTTAAGATTAAGGCATCCAGCTTTAATTAATTCAATAGCGCGCTCTAATTCAGAGCGCGGGCAACCGAAGTTAATACGCACGCAACTTTTGTCGCCAAAATCTGCACCAGGAGAAGGACCAACGCCCAAATCCTCAAAGTGTTTTTGAGGATTTTCAACCCCTAAGCCACTAGCATCAATCCAAGCTAAAAATGTTGCTTGAGGAGTCAGCAATTTCAGCCCGCTAATTTTAGCGATTTCGGCAACCAAAAAATCTCTATTACCACGTAGATATTGTAAAAATGCCTGATGCCAATCATCACACTGCGTAAAAGCAGCTTGCGTAGCAGCTAAGCCTAAAACGGTTACCCATGGCACCATGCCCTTAGCCGCAACGTTAAATTTATGCCTGATAGCAGGGTCTTCAATAATTGCAAAAGATGTACCTAAGCCTGCCACATTGAAGGTTTTACTTGCAGCCATAAGGGTAATGGCTTGGCCTTTAAAGCCCGCTAATTTTCCTACTGGGATATGTTTGGCATGCTCATCTAAAATAATGTCGCAATGAATTTCGTCTGAGCACAACATCACATTATTACTGATGCAAATATCAGCGATACGTTGCAATTCTTGTGAGGTGAGTACTGTACCTACAGGATTCATTGGATTACATATTATAAACAGCTTACACGCAGGGTCGGCTGCTTGTTTTTCAAGTTCAACAAAGTCCATGGTCAAACGACCGTCAACTTCAACGGTCCCTACATCAACCTTAATCAAATTATTTAGTTTAGGTGCAGCAATAAGAGGGGGGTAGTTGGGCGTTTGAATCAACACTTTATCACCTGGCTGGCATAGTGCCTTGCAGGCCAAATTAAATGCAGGCACCACACCTGGAGTCCAAACAATCCACTCAGCCGATATTTGCCAATCATATTGCCGCGCTAACCAGTCAACTACCGCTTGATTTGCCGTTACATGGTCGGCAGGTAATGTGTACCCCATTAAACCATGCTCAGTGCGCTCTTTGATGGCGTCTAAAATAGGTTCTGCACACCTAAATTCTGTATCCGCAATCCACATAGGTAAAATATCACGGCCTTTGTATCTTTCCCATTTGAGTGCGTAACTGGGGGTTCTATCAATAATATTGTCAAACTGCATGAATAAGGTCACTTAAATTGAAAAGTTTTGAATAAATGAGAAATGAGAAATGACTTTATTAGCCATCCGCATCACGGATAAGTCGCTCGACTTTAGTTAGCAAGTCGTGAGTCTGAAAAGGTTTCACAATAAAGTCAGTGGCACCTAGCCGCATAGAATCAACCACCAACTGTTTGGTTGCATTAGCAGTTAACATCAAAAATGGGCAAAATGATTGGGAACTGCGGAGCGCTGCAAGGATATCTAAACCACTGACTTCCGGCATTAACCAATCACAAATCACTAATGAAATATTGTCCATACTGTCACTTTGCACATAATCTAACGCTTGTTTGCTATCAGAAAAGACATGAATCTCACCTGATATGATTTCTTCAAGAATTAGCTGAACCAATTCAAGGGTATTAATATCGTCGTCAATGACCACAATGTTACAGTCGTACATCGATTTTCCCTCGGTTAAATAACTTCAATGTTTTAAAATACCGGCATCGTATTGAAGAATATACTACCCAAAACAATGCTAATGTAAAATTATTTACGATGACATTGCTTTACTCCTTAGCAAAAATCCCAGCAACGAAAGCAAATGTAACCGCTGCTGGTAACCACGCTAAAGCAACAGTGATCCCAGACAACACGTCATTTTTGACGTTATTGCCTTTATTGGTGATCTCCATATTGTTATTGACTGCTAAATCCAGTGTCCACTAACAAGCATATGTTGAAATGGTGTCAAGCTATAAACAATCCGTCTTTTGACCACTAATAATCGTCTGATAGCTCGAATTTACTAATGTCTCTTTTTTGCCAAAAGTGAATTTTAGACAAAATATCATCGACTGGTAGCTAGTGGCACATCATTAGCCGTAAATGTATTTACACCCCAGTGTTCATCTGTTTGCTCCGCAAAACAAAAATGACCTTTGATTAATACGGGTTTTGCCAGATATAAAAAAGGCCGGCATTGCCGACCTTCTGAATATTATTGTTACTATCTAAGCAATGATATCGAGTAATTCAACATCAAATATTAGTGTGCTGTGGGGGCCAATAGCACCGCCTGCACCTTGTTCACCGTAAGCAAGCTCAGCTGGAACGTGAAGTTTCAACTTAGTACCAGCTTTCATAAACTGAAGTGCTTCAGTCCAGCCTTTGATCACGCCATTAACTGGGAATTCAGCCGGCTGACCACGGTCGTAAGAACTATCAAATACGCTGCCATCTAACAAAGTACCGTGATAATGAACACGTACAGTTGAATTCAAGTTCGGTACTTCTCCCTCGCCTTGACTGACTAATTCGTATTGAAGCCCACTTTCTGTCACTGTAATTTCTGCACGTTTAGCATTTTCTGCTAAATACTCTTCGCCTTGAGTAATCACTTCTGCAAATTCGGCAGACTTAGCGGCTTGCATAATCTCATGAATCTCATTGAAAGCAGCACGTAAAGTATCATTATCAACTTGAGCTGGCTGATTATTAAATGCATCGGCAAGTCCTTCTTGCACTGCTGCAATGTCTAAACCCTCGAAAGGATTAGCGCGCAATTGCTCGCCCATTTGTAGACCAATACCGTAACTTGCTTGTGTTTCTATGCTGGAAAATTTATCTGACACTTTGGCTCCTAACTTGCCAATCTCATCTTTTAATAAAAGAGATGTTGGCACTATTGCTTTAAAAGCGTGTAAGTATATAGAAAAACAACATCAATAAACACATTTAGGAATGATTAATAGCCCTATTTACTTAGACAAATAGTTTACATCTAAGTATCTTACGTTCAGCAAGTTATCAATTTTGGAGACGTATATGTCACAGGCTTTAGATTCCCAGTTAGTAGGAACAGTGCGTAATTTAGGCGCTGTATTAGGCGACACAATACGTGATCAGTTGGGCGAGCAATGGTTAGAGAGAATTGAAGCGGTCAGAAAAGATGGGCGCAAGGCCCATCAAGGTGATGAAGAAAGCGCTAAACGTGTTAAGCAATTGTTTACTGAATTAAAAAATGATGAATTACTCACAGTGGGTCGCGCTTTCTCTCAATTTTTAAACTTAGCGAACATTGCAGAACAAGAATTTAACAGCAATAACGACCAAGTTGATCCTATGGACACTTTATTTAGTCATTTGGATCAAGCCGATATAAAAGCCGACACGTTCGAAAAAGCGCTACAGCATTTAAATATTGAACTGGTATTAACAGCGCACCCAACAGAAGTGACTCGCCGGACCTTGATCCATAAGCACAGCGAGCTTGCGAAATGCTTAAGTAAAGTACATGTCTCTGACATCAATGAAGTAGAGCGAGACAAAATTGAAACCCGTATTGCAGAACTTATCAGTCAGGCATGGCATACCGAAGAAATTCGAACTATCCGCCCTACTCCAGTAGACGAAGCGCGCTGGGGATTTTCGGTCATTGAAAACTCACTCTGGGAAGCGGTCCCCGATTTTATTCGTGAATTGGATAAACGTTTTGTCGACAAATTTGGCTTGTCGATCCCGTTAGATGTATCACCTGTGAAATTTGGTTCGTGGATGGGAGGCGATAGAGACGGCAACCCCTTCGTCACCTCAAAAGTAACAGAGCAAGTCTTGCTTTTAGCCCGTAAACGCGCTGCTAAATTGTTTGCAAAAGACATTGATATCTTACAAACCGAACTATCTATGAGCGATTGTGACGATGCTCTAAGAGCTAAAGTAGGCGATGAACTAGAACCTTATCGTGCCATTCTAAGACCTCTTTTAGAAAAATTAGTCAAAACACAAATAGGCATAGTCGAGAAGCTCAAAGGTGTACCTGTCGATATGACCGATTGGGTAGATAACAAAGAACAGTTGCTTGCTCCTTTGATGACTTGTTACCACTCGTTACAGGCCTGTGGCATGTCTGTCATCGCCCAGGGGCACCTACAAAACACTATCCGTAGGATCCACTGTTTCGGTGTGCATTTACTCAAGTTGGACGTACGGCAAGATTCAGAAAGACATGCTGATGTATTTTCTGAACTGACCCGTTATTTAGGTTTAGGTGATTACGGCCAGTGGAGTGAAGACGACAAACAAGCATTTTTACTTAAAGAACTGGGATCAAAGCGCCCATTGTTTCCGCCAGCATGGCAACCCAGTGAAGATGTGCAAGAAGTATTAGACACCTGTAAAGTGATTGCACAAAACGGCAAAGACGGTTTTGGTATTTATATCATTTCTATGGCTAGCCTGCCCTCAGACGTACTAAGTGTGAACTTATTGCTTAAAGAACTTGGTGTCACTTGGCCTATGCCAGTGGCACCTCTGTTTGAAACATTAGACGACCTAAATGCGGCTGCAAGTGTCACCAAAAAACTGTTTTCTATTGATTGGTATCGCGGTTATATCCAAGGTCATCAATATGTGATGATTGGGTATTCAGACTCGGCTAAAGATGCAGGTGCGATGGCAGCTGGTTGGGCGCAGTATGAATCTCAAGAAGCCTTGGTTGCGCTCGCCGAAGAAAACGACATTGAATTAACCTTGTTCCATGGACGAGGCGGCACCATTGGTCGTGGCGGTTTACCGGCTCACGCAGCGATACTGTCGCAACCTCCGGGTTCGTTAACTGGCGGGTTCAGAGTCACCGAACAAGGCGAAACCATACGTTATAAATTTGGGATGCCTATCTTAGCGCAGCGCAGCTTGGCACTTTATGCTAGCGCAATATTAGAAGCGCTGATTTTACCGCCACCGGCTCCTAAACAAGCATGGCGCGAAGCGATGATAAAAATGGCAGCAGACGGGCGCGACAACTATCGTCAAATCGTCAGACATGACGAAAACTTTGTACCTTACTTTCGTGTGGCCACACCAGAACAAGAACTAGGGAAATTACCATTAGGCAGCCGTCCTGCTAAACGCAAACCTACAGGAGGCATTGAAAGTCTACGTGCTATACCATGGATATTTGCATGGGCTCAAACCCGTATGGTATTACCTTCTTGGTTAGGGGTAATGAAATCAGTGCAAAGTTCTTTAGATGCTGGCAAAGAAGACACCATTCAAGATATGTTAGCTAACTGGCCATTTTTCTACTCTCGTCTTTCGATGTTAGATATGGTTTTCGCTAAGGCAGACCCAAAAATCAGCAAAGAATACGATCAGAGTTTAGTACCTGAGGAACTCAGACATTTCGGTGATGTATTGCGCACCGAGCTACAACAAAGCATAGACTTATTACTTAAATTGCTTGATCAAAAAACGGTAATGGAAAGCGATCCAAAAGGTTCGATTTCAATGAATATCCGTGCCAGTTATTTACAACCTTTACACTACTTGCAAATCGAACTCCTTAAAAGAATAAGGCAACTAGATGATGAAGAGCATGATGCTACTTTAGAGCGCGCTATGATGGTTACAATAGCGGGTATCGCAGTGGGGATGAGAAACACCGGTTAAATATAATCTGATATTCTAATACTCGCCAAGGATGGCAAGATTGAATCTATGTGACAAATAATATCGTTACCGATATTAACACTTGAAATTATATTCACCGACGCAGCCTTTGCGGCTAAAAAGGCACATCACAAGTGCCTGAGCACACCCAGTCTTTTAACTTATTTGACGTTGCTAAATGACCGGCAATCCTCTAAGAAAGACTCAAGTCTTGGCATTCTATTATCCGAGCGATCGAAAATAAATGTTATTTTCATAATATTAAAACATTATTCTTAATTGCTAGCCTTATTTAGGCTGGCTCTAAAAACACTCAAATAACTAAATAAGGTCGAATGTGAAATCCATTAAACAAAGCACCTGTGCATGTATCGTTTTGATGATTTTAAGCGGATGTGTCCGAGGAACTTTCGAAGCAGATCAACGCAGTGTAGATGATTTACCCACAGCTTATGCTGGTTATAAGGGTATTTATAGCGATTTCACTCTGGTTTTAGACGAGCGGTTTGATGTCTTTGATAAACAGATTTGGGAAATAGGCGATGGGGCTGTAGGCGGTGAAGCGGACTGCCGATTTCAGCCTCAAGGAGTCCAAGTTAAGGATGGGCTACTCAATTTAATTATTCGTCAAGAGCCAATAGCCTCTGGGTGGTCTAATGATCATCAGATGAACAAATCAGCTTATCAATTCTCTTGTGGGGAATTAAGAACGACGGAGCATAAAAAAATAAGATACGGCCGCTACGAAACCCGGATGAAAGTTCCAGATAGAGCTGTCGCATCAGGTTATATATCATCATTGTTCACTTACACAAATGAGGGGGTACCTCGTGAATGGGAAGAAATAGATGTGGAGTTAGAAGGTGGAAGACCAGACAAATTTCAAGCAAATTTAATCTATGGAAAAAATACATGGCAATGGTGGGCAACAAGAGAATGGGGAGCCTGGGAACACAAAATCAATATTGCTCCTGCTGATGAATGGCGAGTTTACGCCATCGAATGGATGCCAACTGAAATTAACTGGTATGTTGATGGTGTATTAACAAAGTCCCTTAAACAAGACGATTTAGATTGTGTTCCTAGTTGCATATCTCCACAAATATACCCAACACCGATACCCGATAATCTGAGCCAATTGATGATCAATTTTTGGATACCTAAAGATGAAATCCAGGATGATTTTGGCGGTAATAAAAAACGTAATATTTACCCTATGCATACACAGTATGATTGGATCCGCTTTTATCAGTTAGACGCAGAGCCCCTTACACAGTGGTAGAAATCATATTGTTGACATTAAAGGATAGAGCAATATCTGACCGCTCAACCTGACAATTTCAGCTAACATTAAGGGCCTGTTAACTAAACATCACAGAAGGTTACTCTTCCTTCTGTGATGTTTCCCAATGCCGACTTATACGCTTTAACTCACCATTATCCGTTAAGGTTACAACAGCTTTGTTAATCTTGTTCAAAATTTCAATATCTGAGGACTGTTTACTCAGCATGATAAAAATATCCGCGCTGTATATCTCCATCGGATGTTGCTCAAACTCATCATCCATCTGATATTTTTTTATAAAGGACTGCATCGTGTTCGGGTCAACAAGAAAACCATCTAAATAACCTTTCATCAATAAAGTCACGTTTTGTTCAAGATCAATCACTTCATTTATATTCGCTTGGAAACTAGGGATCTTGATTAATTCTTGATAAGTTTGGCCATAATAATACCCACTTTCTACACCGACCATGTATTGACTACCAGCTAAATCTGACAAGGTTTTCAAATTAATATTATTTGCATTGCCTTTTTTAAAAAATAACTTTACCGTTTCTTTGCGGTAAGGCTTTGAAAAGTAGGCAAACTCTTCCCGCTCTTTTGACCACGATGCACCCATAGCTAAATCCATTTTACCTGTCTTTAGAAAATCTAGATGTGTCTTCCAAGGTATCTCTGCAGTTGTAAAACTTAATTTTGCTTCAGCCATAATGGCGTTAAAAGAATCAATATCTAAACCGACAAGTTGCCGATTGTTATTGTGATATTGATAGGGATACCAAAGCTCCCAGCCCACAGACAGATCGTTGGCTTTAACGTGAGCCGCAATCAACATGGTGATGAACAAAAGTAAAAAACGGAATTTCATTTATGCACTTATATGATTAAATTATCTACACCTTACCAAAATTAAATACATACGCCATGGTTTATCGTCATTCGCCTTCCTGAATTATCAATTTTTGAGATTACTCCTATAAAAACCCACTCCCGTTAATAATGGAAATAGTCCAAAAAATATATAACCGGCAAAGCCGATAAAAATAGAGGGCAACCAGAAAGAAAATAACAAAGAAATGACGCACATCAGTGCGCCGTTTAACCACATATATACTTCAGTCTGACGATCAAAGTATTCGACATTATCCAACTCAAGTTGTTGTTTTTTTTGTCATCACATAAATATATAGTGCGATAAAATTAAGGCATAACACAAAAAACCAATCGCATAAAAGGCAAACATAAAGCGAACTTCCCAAACATAATTAAACTTCATTTCCATTGGGAAATAACCATTACTTATGGTTTGAAACAAAGACTGCATTATCAAGCGTAGAGGGCATATATATAACAAAACTAATATAATCAGGCTCGAACTTAAAAAATCGTTATTCCATCATCGAGGCCATAACGTCGACACCAGACTGCATGGGTGTGCCAAATCCACATAATAATTACGCAACTAGCCGTAAATGCGGGGATTTGTTTAGCGGCATCAACAAAATCTTGCATCGTTTCCGGAACCGTTTCTACTGAGAGCTCCAACATAGTGACGGAAAATGTAAAAAGCGGCCGCAACGAAGGTTTCGATACGAGTCATATTTTGCAACGCATTCTGAAGGTGCGAGTATTAGTCTTATTCGATACAGGTATTTATCTTTTGATTCAAACGTCTATTAAACACTTTTTAACGTTATAAAAAAAGACCACCGAAGTAACCTATTCTAAGTCATTAAACTATAACCATTTATAGTATTTATATCATTGCAAAAAAAGCAGACAACAGTTTCTACCGCAGAAGATAACGCGTGCTGCACACAGA
>Ga0307488_10002600_pt1 | contig 15228 bp, 10 predicted proteins | sample SB02metaG_FD_202248 | JGI IMG/M metagenome (GOLD analysis project Ga0307488, IMG submission 202248) | Sea-ice brine microbial communities from Beaufort Sea near Barrow, Alaska, United States - SB 0.2 | ecosystem: Environmental > Aquatic > Marine > Coastal | place: USA: Alaska | collected... | reverse complement strand
GTATGCCAAGTCATAATTCAGTTTTTCAGACGGTCAATTAGCCATTCAGTTCAGTTCAATTAAATTAACTCGTGCCATACTTAAAGCCATTGGGATTGGCATGATTTAGCAGTCACCTTTAATCTTCACAGCCGCCATTATTTTTTAACTCTTCTAATTTAAATTTGTATTTTCGGCTGACCTTAACACTGTCCCCAGAAGTCAATTGTGCTAAGTACTCACCATTTGAGTTTGGTGTCAGCCTTTTTAATTTGCTTAAATTGATCATGGCGGAACGGTTTACTCTTGGAAAGAGGTTGGGATCGAGTTCTTGTTCAAATTGTTTAAGGGTTTTACGTATAATATGTGTGCCTTCTAATGTATGCACACACATGTAATCACCCGCGGCTTCAATCCAAGAAATATCATCCAGCCGCACTCTGATCCACTCCGAACCACTTTTCATAGAAACCGTTCGCTGCAGTTCACTCATTGAGCCACCACTCGTCACCTCTAAATTACGGATAAAAGCATTAATGGAGTTACCCGTTTTGCGAGTCAGTAATTCGTCTAGTTTAAGGTGTTGCAGCACTACATCACTATCAAAAAAGGAATCAACGAGCTTGCTCAAACAACTGGCTAATCTGTCATCTGAAAATGGTTTAAGTAAATAATCAAAAGCCCGGAATTCAAAGGCATTTAGGGCAAATTCTCTAAATGCGGTGACAAACACTACTTTAGGCACTGCAGTGGTATTTTTTGATAATAATTCTGCCAGCTCAAGTCCACTTAACCCTGGCATCTCGATATCCACAAAAGCAATATCGGGTTGGAACTGCTCAATCGCATCCAGCGCATGATGAGCAGATGGACATTGTGCAACTACATTAAACCTATCATCATCATTCAACCTGAGCATTAATCCTTCTCTAGCCAAACGTTCATCATCAACAATGATGGCAGTCAATTGACGAGTCATGAGTACTCCATAGGTATAGAAATTTGAACACGATACCCCACAGTTAAGCCTCGGATGATCTTAAAACGATGGTTATTAGGATATAAAACGTTCAGCCGTTCAACAATATTCTGTACCCCTACCCCAGTATGACTTGATGCTGTTTGCCCCTTATTTTCTGTCTTTGCATCTAAATATACATTATCTTGAACTGGTCCGTTATCAGCTACGTCCATTTGTAAGCAACCATTTTGACACTTAGCCGTCACTTCAATCAAACCACCACTCGACATTTGCCCAATAGCATACTTAATAGAATTTTCGACTAACGGCTGCAACAACAAACTGGGAACAAGCAATGCTTCTGTGTGTGGTTCAATTTTAAATTTTACGGTTAACCTATCCTCAAAACGTGTTTTTTCTATTTCCAAATACAACATTAGTGCCTTTAGCTCCTCATATAAGCGGATCTTTTTTTCCGGATCATTGTCTAATGAAAATCGCAAAAAAGTAGACAACCGAATCAACATACCATTGGCTTTTTCCTTGCTCCCTCGCAACACCAATGTTGAAACAGCATTCAGTGTATTAAATAGAAAATGCGGATTGATTTGATATCGCAGCATCTTAATTTGCGAGATATGAGACAGCCGTACGGCCTCTATATGAAGCTTCTTTTCGTTTATCAAGCGAAAGTGATAGTTAATCCCGAAGTACAAAGTACTCCAGACAAAAATCATAAAAAACGCATAACTCACTGACATAAACAGCATATACCATTTAAAGTCCTCAGAAGGATTACCAGCGATAAGGGATAAAACATCAAAATCTTCATAGAAGTACCACATGAAAAGATTTTTTACCGGCGTCCAAATACCGGTTACTAAGAGACTGCAAAGCATAATGGCGATAATTAACCAAACAGAGGGTAATCCCCAACATTGCCGATAGATATACCTTAAAGGCCACGTCAAAAGTGCTGCGAATGCACCCGATAAGACCAAAGGGAAAAACACCTCAAACCCAATTCTATTAAAATCACGATAGAAGAACACATTATCTACTGTGAAAATAAATACATAGGTCATCCACCCCAAACTATGCAACAGCCAAAACGAAGGTTTGCCTTTGTTAGCGATAAATGTTTCAGCAGTGTCTTTCACTTACACAATCCATTTAATAGACATATACTAGCCATCCAACCCTAAAAACTCGAAAAGTGAAGCTTTGTGGCCTTGACCGATTTTAACTTCGTCACCATTGTTTAAATGTAACAACGAAAAACGGCCCAGCTCACTGCTCAAGGAATGAATTTTCTCAACATTGACCATCGCCGAACGATGAACACGAATAAACTTCTCTGGATTGAGCTGAATTTCTAACTTACAAAGGGTTTCTCTGTGTAATAACATACGGTTTGAACAATGAAGCTCCACATAATTGGCCGAACCTTTTATCCAGATAATGTCTTGCACATTAACAAACTCAATCGCTCCGACTGATTTCACTGCTAATACGTTTTTGCAATGTTTGACCGATTGCTTTTTTAGCTTTTCAACTTTTTGTAACACATTGGCTAATCGACTATTTTCAAATGGCTTAAGCAGATAATCTGTCGCCTCAAGGTTAAATGCTTGAAGCGCATAATCACTGGACGCTGTAGTGAACACCCAATGACAATCAATTCGTTTAGCTAGTTGTCCGGCCAACTCAATACCACTGCCCCCTATAATATTAATATCCATAAAACACACATCGGGCCGATGCTTTAAAAGTAGGGTTTCAGCTTCTTTATATTCTCCAGATTGACCATCAACCTGCCAGTTATCTTGTTCCTCCACGAAACTAGATATTCTTTCTCTAGCTAACCGCTCATCATCTATTACTATGCAGTGGTACATACATATCATTCCTGAATTGTTGTGGTATAAAATATACAAGTTAGGGGATAAACCGCGAACACTATGAGACCAAGTGCGGGGATATAGGATAAATAGAGGTAAGCTGTAACAAATTGTTTTTCGGGCAAAAAAGAAAGGGCTGCGCTTTGTAGCGGCAGCCCTTGCTTGATTCAGGGAACAATACATGTTTTTAAGATCTAGTAAAAACATATACTCATCGGGTCACTACTCCGACATTCTCATTGTATATCCATTTATTATATTTAAAGCTCAAATGTGATGAATCCTCCTGATGATGGGATGAGCTTCACAAAACTTGATATCTCTATTATTTGGCCTCCTTCCAGACTAAACACCATAATTATCAATAAATGGTTTCATAATTGATAAATAGGTTTCAGATAGACCAACGGAGTCTTGATAAACCGGTTTCCTGACTTGTGCAGAACTAGATGTGATACTTTCCTGCTTATTTAGATGAAAATGACTGAGCGTGTTTTCATCACTAAGATGACAGTGCTCCAATATTTTCTTTGACCATATTTGTGGGGAAGCAACAAATTCTTCGTAAGGGACCACGAGGATTTCATCACTAAATATTTTATACCAGTGTTCGAACAATACATCCTCAAGCACAAAATACCGTGCAATATCTTCAAAGGACCAGCTCCAATTCATAGAACCGCTAAAGAAGGTTCTGAAACACGAAAGGGCAGCATCCCTTGGATCTCTTCTGACCCATAATTTAGGTGAATTTGGAAAAATGCGGCTTATCAATCCTAAGTATCGACTATTACCTAAATTTTTATCAACAATAGTCCCTACTTTACCAAATCGTTCTTTAACTAGATGTAAATACAGCTTTGCTAAATGCTCCCAGGAAAGGTGTGGCTCAGCAAATTTATGTTCAAAAGCTTTGGCGTGTTGTACGCTCATACCTTTCATTTCTATTGTCGACTTTTGCATGAAATCGACTTCCCCTCCGGCGATAACTTGACTATGAGATGAAATAATTCTCTCAATCAATGTAGTACCGCTGCGAGGCAAGCCAAGAATAAAAATAGGGGAAAATTCATCATACTGCTGATTTTTAGAAAGAGACGCTAGTGAATCACCAGTAAAGCTATGAACGATTGCCTTAACTACCTGCTGATCTGCTGCGGCATTATACTTTTTATCCATAGAAATCAGCTTAGCTCCTTGTAAATAAGCTTCACTCGCTTTTTGGTAATACCCTAAATCGTGTTGGGCTTTGCCTAATGCATAATGAAATGTTGCCCTTGATAAACTATTAGCCCCCTCAATCGATTTGATAGCATTAAATAGCGATTTAAGATCAGAGTCCTCTTGTGTGAAGGTCTTTAATGAAGCGATCATATACCATGTCTGGCCTGCATTAGGCCACACTTTCACCACCTCCCTGAAATGTTTCAATGCCCCACTAATATCACCTAATTGTGAGCGAATAGTGCCAATAAAGTGGTTGATCGCGGGGTGTGATGCGCTTTTACAGGTGACATATTCTAAAGCCTGCGTAACCTGTCCTAACTCGGCAAGTAAACTCGCTTTACTCAATTGTGTTTCAAAACTATCAGGCTTCATGTTAACGAATTTATCGAGCGCAATAATGGCTAATTTTACCTCGCCTATTTTTGCAGCTACGCGCGCAGTCATTAGCAGTTGCTGTTGGGTTGCCTCGTTATCGTTAGTAATAGCCAATATTATTTCTACGATGGCTTGCCGATTACCTGCTTTAAAGGCATTTTGAATATCGCCTAAACGGTCATTTGTTTGCAACCAACTTCCCCTCTATATAACTTTGTTTTACATCTGAAAAATCCGGAGCCAAAGGACATCCGGATTCAAGTTTTTTATTGAAAATAACTAGAAAGATAACGAGAAAGGCAACTAAAAAGATATAGAAGCACTTAAACGGGCATATCTTGGAGATTGATATCTATCGATTAGATCGTAGTCAGGATCTGGCGTTCCATCATCAAACTCGAAATTCTCTTCTGTTTCAACTATAGAGTCATTATCGAATAAATTGTATATATCGCCACGGAGTACCAAATCATAAACACCAACCTGAGTAGTATAAGTTAACGACAAATCTAACTGCCATGTACTAGGCTGATTACCCAATGAACCTCTTGGTACTAACTCCCCATCTACAAAGAATGAAGCGGCACCGTAAGCAGCTGCAAAGTCATCTGAAGGATGAACACCAAAGGCATTTTTAGGCCTACCAGACTGATAACTAAAATTGGCACCTGCTACAAGATTGTCTTGTATCGAGTAAGCACCGAATACTTTTACTTTATGACGTCTATCATTGGGCAAGTTGCCATTTGCACCGTTTACCAATCCAGGTTGATCGAAGTTAGTCGTAATACCAGCATCATCCTGCCCATTGTCTGAACGAACAAAACCTTCATTATTTCCGTAACTCTTAGACCAAGTATAAGAGCCCTGTAACATCCACACATCATCCCATGCTCGATTAAAAGTGAAGTCAATTGAAGAGTATTTTCGTTGCACTTCCGGGTAACCTAAATCCGCACCAGGAATAGTATAGGCTTGAAGAGCAAGCGGACCGTCATCACCATCAGGATCAGTTGTGATAGTCATGTCGCCACCTGGATTACCTAATACGTAATAATGGAAACCACTACACAAAGTACAGCTCGAATCAAACTCTCTCTCTAAATATTGATTAAAACCGAAATCAATAGCAACATCTTCTAATGCCACACCAACTTCTCTGCGAGTACCTTTAACACCAAGGGTCCACTCATCATTTAACTGGAAGTCATAACCCAAAATAAGTTCATCTTGATACATAGGTTCAACATTTGCGTCAACGACTTCTAAGGTTGCTTTTTGGGTGCCATCGCCGAAAATAGCGGTGCCACCACAATTGTCAATAGTTGGAACAAAGTCACCGTCAATCGATACGGCATCACAGGTTTTTTGAGTAAATAATTCAGAACCCGCCACACGCACATTGGTGTTAGTAGGGACAGGAATATAATAGCGGCCAAAATTAGCATATAGTTTTGATTCGCCGTCACCATTAACATCCCAGGCTATACCAATACGAGGTGATATTTGATCTGAAATACTTATAAACGCTTCGCCATCAGCATTATAATTAGTAAACTCTTCATTTCGAATACCTATGGTGGTAATCAAATCATCTGTTACTTGCCACGTATCTTGAATATAAATGGCTTCCGAGTCAGTACTGAATTCAGCTGGAGCCTGATAATTTTCACGCACTCTTACACGACTCAAGTCTTCTTGATATCTATACCAAAAACGACCTGGGTAGCCTCGTTCAGACTCCGAGGTTAAGGTTTCGTTATCGTAACCAAAGCGGATGGCATGATCACCAATATAATAATCAAAATCTAAGCGGATTACTTCACGTTCATCGGCGCCGCGTTCGAAGAAATCAACCACCCAACCACCATAGGCTTCGCCTGTTTCACGGTCAGTGATTAGGGTTGTGTTTGTATCAGCGTTATCATCAGCGCGGTCGATTTCATTAATACCATAAGAGGCACTGATGGTGAAATCGTCAGTAATTATGCCCGTATATTTAGCGATATAACTTGAACCACCACGGTTGTATACACCCTCGCCTCGAAATCCATTGTTTACTCGGGTATCGGGATCAATATTATCCTGAGAACGAGTCACTTCATTTTCATCTGAAAAATAGGTGAGTTCAAACAAATGATCATCGGTGATGTACCAATCAATTTTACCACCCCAGAAAGTAGAGGTTGAGGTATCTGTAGAAGTGGTTGATGGTTGCTCGGTTTCAACTTCTACGTCACGAGGGTTAAACATCACATAGTAGAATAATTTATCTTGAATTAATGCTCCGCTTGCCCAAATATTGCCTTGCAGGGAGTCACGTTCTGTCTCGTTATTGATTTCATGTAATATGCCACCGTCTTGGAATACTTGATCGCGGTCTGAACGCAATGAGCCAGGCTCATAATAAAGGTTCACTCCTGCATGAAATTCATTTGCCCCCTTTTTAGTCGTGGCATTCACTACGCCACCCAAAGCACGCCCATACTCAGCTCCAAATCCACCGGCTTTTACTTCAAATGAGTCATACATATCAAATGGAACTGAACTGCCACCCAAACCCTTGCGGAAATTTGTGATATTTAATCCATTTATATAAAATGCATTTTCAGCTAAAGATGAACCGCCAAATGATACGAAACCGGGGTTTCCTTCAATTGCAGAGCCTTCTCCGAAAGAACCGTCACCAAAAGCAGTTCCTGGAGCCAATAAAGCAACAGATGATAAATCACGCGCAATCGGCACTCTGGTTAACAATTCTTGATCGACTATGGTGAGTGATTCAGAAGAACTAATGTCTATATTCATAACAGCGGCACCTGTTATTTCAATCCGTTCCATATTCGAATCGCTGGTCAAAGCAACGTTGATATTTGTCTTACCACTGTTTCCAACAACAAGCCCATCTTGCTTAGATAACACATAGCCGTCTTTCGATGCTTCCATTGTGTAGTTACCTGCTGGTAACAATGGAAAACGAAATACACCGTCACTATCAGATATTACAGTTCTTGAAAGTCCAGTATTTACATTAACTATTGTTACCGATACACCGCCCAACTTATCTCCTGACGAGTTAATTGAGTTACCATTAATAAATCCTGAGTCTGAGGCAAGTGCTGGCACTGCAATACTCAGAGATGCAACAACGGCCAAAGCCGTTAGACTTCTTCTAAATGTAATTTTTCCCATGAAAAACTCCCTAGTCTATATATTTTTAGTTATGAAGGATCGATCTACTGCGAATGCAGCTTGCCGATTATCTTAAGCTATCAAAAAGTTCAATTAGGAAACTGGCTTAGGTACGAACATAACGCACAGTGTGCCAAAAACTAGGTTAGTAAGGGACGGAATTTTAAAATTTGAATAAACAAAAAAGGTAGTGCGAATTCATTGCATTAATGGGTAAATGTAAGTGAGTAATTTAAACCAACAGATAAAGAAACACGGCAGGTTTACATACACTCACTTTAGAAAATCATATTAGCCTTCTATAACTTAGCTAATAACGTTTCGTAATCGACTCCACTTTTACGAGCCATAAATTTAGCTGTAGTTTTTGCGTTATTAACGATTGCGAATGACACTGGGTCATAACCATTGCAGACTAAACCTTGACCAATTATTCTAGCCCTGACACCACTATTTTTGATGGCATGATGTAATTTAAGTGCGTTGTCGCTTTTAATCGCTTCACATATTTTAACTAAATGTGCTTCGGTACTTTTATCAATAGAATTAGCATGTGCATTGCCTGTTAAAAGAATGCCTGCGGTTAGTATGCTGCCGAAAATGATTTTTTTCATGATGTATCACCCTGTGTCGTTTAATTCTGCATGATTGCAAGTTCATGCTTAATGTAGAGGGTAAAGTGATTTAAGGATGGCTAAAAAAGGCTGAATACGGCCAAATGCGACTAAGCGACCAACCAACCATTATCAGCGGTAGACTAGCGTTAATAACCGTTGGTTAATCGTATTTGGAGTTATTTTGTTACATTGAACCATGAGGACTGTATTAAATAATGCAAATTAGGTTTTGTTTATTACAGCCCATGTTAAAAAGCCCTGATAACAGGGCTTTTTATGCAAAATTTAGCGGCCGAAATTAAAAGGCGTTTTCTTGGTGGATTTTTATAAACAATGATGTGCCATGTTTGCTGTAATCCACTTTGTATTCTTTACCATTGATGGTTTGGACAAATAATAAGATTTTTTCTTCACCAAACACTTCAATGCTAGTGAGATCGACCAGTTCCATATCTTGTAGCTTTGCATCGCGTTTGCCATCTGGTAACTTCCCAGCAAATTCTCTTATGCCTTTATGCGTCACAAAAACGGCGGGATGATCCTCACCGTTAATAATAAGTAGGTCTAATTTCCGTATTTTATGAATTAGGGTATTGCGACCACTTACTAAAAAAGGCTTCTCGGTCATTTTGATCTCCATTAAAAATGCGCTAAATAAATTTATCTACGTTTTTAAAGACGATACCAAAGTTCTTTTATCCTTGCACCTCTTAGTTTTTGTGCATTCGGGGTGACATAGGCGGATAATTTACATTCGATTTTAAAAACTGGCGGTCGGTCAAGCTATGTAAAAAAGCAATCAGATCTTGTTTTTGTTGTGATTTCAGCTCAAAACCCGCTAAAAAATGACTTTTCAAAGGGTTAACCGTGCCATGTCCTCTACCCCCAGCTGCATAAAATTCAATAACATCGTCTAACGTGGCCAAACTGCCATCATGCATATAAGGTGCACTCACTTCTACGTTACGCAAAGTCGGCGCCCTGAACTTTCCCATATCACCGGGTTGTAAGGTGACTTCAATCAATCCTTGATCATCAATAGGATAAGCACCTTTATCATTTACATTGTGCAAACCCGTATTATGAAAAGGTTGTAAATCTAATCTTTGGTTCTCATGTTGACTAGATTGAGTAAAGTTAAATCCTCCATGACAATGAAAACATTCAAGCTTTTCCGAGAAAAACAACTCCATGCCTCTTTTAGCCTTATCCGACATAGCAGCATCATTACTTTGATAGGCGTATTGATCAAATGGCGAGTCGAAGCTAGTTAAGCTTCTAACATAACTGGCAAGTGCTTTAACTATTTTATCAAAATCAGCCTGACCATCATCAAATGCATCTTTAAACAGCTTTGGATAGTGCTGTTTTTCAAATCGTTGCAACACTTGATTTTCATGTCCAGTAATACCTAACTCGATGGGATCTTCAGAAAACATCGGAATAAGAATTTGTTGCTCTATTTGATTCAGCCCTGAATGAGCCCATGTCAGGTTGCTGTTGTAAGCCACATTGACTAAGGATTGGGTATTACGCCTGTGCCTTTGACCTGATGAGCCTACTGCTGTTTGTTGAGGTTCAGAGAAAGCAAATTGAGGCTGATGGCAACTTGCACAGGAAATCGATTGGTTGAAAGACAAATCTACATCAAAAAACAGCGTTTTTCCCAATGCAACTTTGGCGACCGACATGGGGTTGTCTTTAGGTACTAAAGGGCTAGGAAAACCTTTAGGTAAGTTCCAGTCATATTCTTTTTGAGTAAGTACAGGCGGTTTACAAGCAAATAAACAGCTACTCAGAATGAGATAAAAAGACACGTTTATAAATTTAGCGGTGAACATGTTTAGTGCCATTCAAAAACATTTTGGGTTTTCAAGTTAGACATCAAAATGCTGCAACTTTCTTGGCCAGTGTGAAACAAACAAGAATCATTATTTTGCATCGATGTATTAGCAATAAGCCTATCTAGGTGCATAACAAGTTTTGCTCCGGTATGCTTTTTATCCAAATGAAAGTCGACTCTATTGGGTTGTACACACTCACTTTGTGGAGAGCGCATGGTTGTCGCGGCGGTACATCCAACACTGCCTAAATGAAATACCCAATTTTTGTCAGGGCTTTGCATGTCTAATCGAAAAAATTTGTGTCCTGAGCGCCACGACCAAAACATGTTCGGCGAGTTGAGTGGCGAAGCTTGTAATAACGGGTTTTGATGATTTAGCTCAAATGGCACTGCTAGGGTAAAAGAAAGCTGCTCTGATGCATCAAGATCAACCGGTGCTGTAAACCGCATATAGTGATTAGTTTTAAGTGCTTCTGAAGCAACGAGCTCTTTTGGCGCAACGTTATCGTGGTTTTCTAATTTTGAAGCACAGTCACCCAGATTAGGCTGGATCAATACCACATTATCTGTTTGCCAAGGCGTTGTACTTAATTGCGGTTGCTGCAGGGTATCTTCACCAGATAATTTAACATCACTGATAAAGAAGGCTAATTGCTGGATAGACCAAACTTGTTGATGACTCTCAAAAGCAGCGCAATCCAATGGGCTTCCATTGTGCCAAATCTCCACATCAATACTTTCTGCATTGTTTAATTTGGAACAACTACTAATCAGCGCACTTAGACAACCTAACCACAAAAATGTGATCACTCTTTTTATCCCTTTTCTGAACAAAAAATTTGATATATAAGGTCTAAAAGGTAAGGTGTTAGTAGGCTTCATATTAATAGTGACAAGTTTCATGAGATATTGGATTGGCGTCATAATGATACTGGCCATGGGGCACAGTCAAGGCGTTCAAGCACACGCAGAACATGACAAGTCCCGTTTTGTTGCCGATAGTGGAGAAAACCAAGGCAACTGCAATAATAGATTTCGTCCTTGTAAAACAGTGACTTACGCAGCTCTGAAAGCGAATAAAGGCGATAGAATTTTAGTCGCACAAGGGCAATACGTGATTGAGTCTGAGCAAGACTTATTATATTTCACTGGCCAAATTATCCCCGTTTTGGGTGGATTTAATCAAGTCGAACAATATCAGGCGCAAAATCCCGATACCTATTTAACCTCGATTTCAGGTGTGCCAGCCAAATATGCAGCGCAACTTAGTCAACAAGGCTTTCATGTTATTCGTGATACAAAAGGCTTAACAACACTAAGTCTACAAGGCACAGGCCTAAACGTTTCCCAATTACAATTGATGCAACAAAAACAACTTAATCGAACATGCCTTGATGGTAGCGCTGACGGTTTTCCCTGCCTTAACATGTCATTACTGGCACATATCCCTTTATCTGATTTTCCTAGCCAGCCTATTTCAGCTAACGACATATGGGGACATGTAGATCTTAATACCAATAAAGAATACGCCATTATAGGCCTTAAAAATGCAGTGGCGGTAGTAGATGTAACCACCGCAACTTCACCCGAAGTAATCGGTAGTATTCCTGGTTTGACCTCCACCTGGAGAGATATCAAAGTGTACCAATATTTTGATACCTCCACCCTAAGATGGCAAGCCTATGCTTACTCCACCACTGAAGCGGATGAAGGTTTGACAATTATCAATTTAAACGATTTAGAAAATGGTATTTCACTGGTCAGGCGACAAACGACAGACAGTACCGCACACAATATATATATCAGTAATGTCGACTATGGGCTAAATATCGCTTTGGCTGGCCAGGAGCCTGCAGTACATATTTTAGGTTCAAACAACTTTGGCGGTGCGTTTCGTTCGTACTCATTATCCGATCCTGAGGCATTAATCTCCACCTATACCGACTCTGAGGGTACTCGAATCGATTACACTCACGATGCAACATCACTCACTATTAATGACGCGCGAGCCCAAACAGATTGTGTTCAAGCCAATAATAGCGACTGTTTAGTGATACTGGATTTTAACGAAGAGAGTCTCAGAGTATGGGATCATAGTGATAAAAATCAAGCCATCGAACTAGGTTCAAGCTCGTACCCCAATGCTGAATATACGCATTCAGGTTGGTGGAGCGAAGATAAACAATATGTCATCGTGCATGACGAACTTGACGAACAAACATATAACCTGAATACCACTTTAAATATTTTTGACATCAGTAGTTTGAGCACACCAACGTTGGTAGGCACTTGGTCTGGCCCAACTCGCGCAATCGACCATAATGGTTTTGTGCGTGGCAATCGTTATTACATGTCTAACTACGAACGCGGTCTAACCGTACTCGATATTACCGACCCTAGCGACCCAGTTGAAGTAGGGTTTTTCGATACCTATCCCGTTTCAGACAACCCTGGATTTAATGGCGCTTGGGGAGTCTATCCCTTTTTACCCAGTGGCAATATTTTGGTGAGCGATATCAACAGCGGTTTATACATTATTCACGACCAAACATTAGAAAACGATACCGGTAATATCGCCTTTGATCTCAAACAACTGAGGGTTAATGAAGGCCAAAGCATCAGCATTGTAGTCAATAAAACGGGAAACGGTGCCAGTACCGTGGGTTTTGAAATAATACCGGGGTCGGCTGATTTACAGGACTTTGCTGTAACCATCGGAGAATTACACTGGACCAACAACGACACTCAACCTAAAACTATTGTGCTGCAAACAACTACCGACACCAACGATGAAATAGCCGAAAGTGTTTTTATACGCTTATTTGACCCTAAAAATGGGGCGACCTTAGTTAACCCAAGCATCACCACTGTGCAAATCATCGATGCGTTACAACAAGGTCAAATCGTATTTTCCACTGATGAAGTAACGGTAAAAGAAACTGATGGAACAGTGAAGATAGCAGTAACCCGTCAAGGAGGCAGTGATGGGTTTGTCAGTGTGGAATATGTTGTCAGCTCAGCCTCAGCGATAATAGGTGCCGATGCTAATGCAACCAGTGGCTCGCTTGAATGGTTAGACGGCGATAATGCTGACCAATACATCAACATATCCATCATCAACGACAACGAAACTGAAGCCCTAGAAACACTTGTATTAACACTCACCGCAAGTGAATCAAACATTCTGGGCAAACAATCTTCTTTAAACTTATTAATACGTGACGATGAATCAAACCAAGCCCCTGTATCAATAGCCGGTGACGACTCTGAAGTGAACACACGGCAACGCGTCACACTCACAGGTATTGGCAGCGACCCCGAAGACCAGCCGATCCATTACCTGTGGCAACAAGTAACCGGCACCAACGTCACCCTTAATAATCCAGACAGCCCACAGGCCAATTTCACCGCGCCAAGTACTGCTGGCACTTTGACGTTCTCACTTACCATCACAGATGATTTTGGCTTAACAAGCTCTGATAATGTTAGTGTGACCGTTATTGCCACCACGACTAACACAAACACCGCATCCAGCAGTTCAGGAGGAGGCAGTGTATATGCTTTAATACTCTTAAGCCTATTTTGGCTTGGGATCAGAAGAAAAATCGTCGAAAAATCCAGCAATCAAACGCATTAGCCTAACAAGTAAGATGACAATGAAAAAAAAACTGCTTATACTGCGCGTCGTTTTCAGCTTACAGTAAGCTAAAACTTATCATTAAAAGAAAATGGCCCCTTAGCTCAGTTGGTTAGAGCATACGACTCATAATCGTCAGGTCCCCTGTTCGAGTCAGGGAGGGGCCACCATTTTCCTGTTACAAATCATCGAGTTACCTCACACCCGCCGACTTATAGATTTTGGGTCTCACTGAAGCTCGTCTGAAAAACCACCTTTTTACCAATTTTGTCCTCAGTCAGCCGCTGCGTGATTTTGATCTCTGACCATCGCCAACGTACTCGGCCAGCAAAATTTTTGTTGGAGGGTGCAACTGCGGAGCTCTCAGAGTCTATTTTGGCCGGGTTTGGGGTCCTGCGGTAGATTGCCGAAATTTAGACGGTTTTATTGTGGGTAGGGTGGCGGAAAGCTGAAATTCTGCGATTCTGGAATGGTCTGTATTGAGCCAATAGGATCTACGTCACCTTACTGCGGTTCAACGATTTCAATCATTAGACGGGTTTGTGCCCAGACTGTGTAAAAACTCCAACGACCAAATTAATCACGCAATGCTACGTAAAATGTGTATTTGATTGGTTAGAAAACTTAGTCAGATTTTAATGTAAGACACATATTTACATCAGTTTTCGTTTAAATAATGGCTTGAAAATAGTTTTCACACAGGCTGTGCCAATAACGGCCGTTCGTGGTCATAGCGATTCAGGAGCAAGAAGCCTAAGTTTTAGCAAATTAGGATATATGTCTCTACAACTGCTGTAGGGTGTTTTGAGTTGGTAGCGCACCTTGCCGTAAGTCGTTATTGCCAACCTTTTTTCTGATACCCCAGAGCGGGTAATATAACGGCACAGTCTCTCGAGTTTACGCCTATCTTGCGCGTTGCTCATGGCACCTGCATGGAGACTGAAGCCTGCCACATTTGATGCACAGCCTATCATGTTGGCAGAAAACAGCAGCACATCTCCAACTTGCAGAGGTATCTCAACCCCGCTTGATAAATTATCAGAATGCTTATGCCCATTTTGCACCAGCCTGATTTGTAATTCCTAGTCGGTATCCCAGTTTTTATGGGAACCGGTAACTACCTCAACTCCAGGGTCAGCAGTCAAAGGAATTCTAACATGCAATACTTCTGGCCCAGTTAGTGCCAATTTTTGCTCATCAACCGACAAATGATATTGTGGGTCACGATGCCAATAGTTGGCCTGCCAGTGGTGGCTCTGTTGGCAGTCGTTATAAATACCAATTTAAAATTTAGGTCAATGACTCCTGCAATCTCGTACTTACTGCTGACCTTTCCTCTCTATGTTAACTGAGCCTAAGACGGTTCATTAGCGATGATTGATTAGGGTGCTCTCTTATTGTGCGTTAAAGATGTAGGACAACCATCCATTATTTTAAGGCAAGATAAAATCGCTAACATGAGGCATGTTGTGAAATGGGTATTTGCTTAATAATTT